>Ga0180438_10003281_pt1 | contig 24694 bp, 16 predicted proteins | sample SS_ome_12_FD_132455 | JGI IMG/M metagenome (GOLD analysis project Ga0180438, IMG submission 132455) | Hypersaline lake sediment archaeal communities from the Salton Sea, California, USA - SS_3_D_2 metaG | ecosystem: Environmental > Aquatic > Non-marine Saline and Alkaline > Hypersaline >... | reverse complement strand
GAGCGATGGGCGGTGGCGTCCGCCCCCGAGACGGGGACTACGAGCGATGGGCGGTGGCGTCCGCCCCCGAGACGGGGACTACGAGCGATGGGCAGGGGCTATGAGCCATAGGCGGCGGGGGAACGGTCTGGCCGGCAAGATTGGGATGGAGGGTGCTCCCTTTGACAGGCAGCCCAAATCGGGTACAATGGGCGGGCTATTACATCCCAGTCCCGGAGCAACCATGACCGTAGACACGACCCTGCCGCACCTGCATGCCATCGCGCTGCCGACGCCATTTCCCGTCGGTCCGGTCACCGTCTATGTGGCCGACGCCCCCGGCGAGCCGCTGACGCTGATCGACACCGGCCCCCGTACCCCCGAGACGCGGGCTGCGCTGGAGGGAGGGCTGGCTGCGCTGGGTCACAGCCTGGCCAGCCTGGAACGCCTGGTGGTGACCCACGCCCACGTGGACCATTTTGGGCTGGCCGCCGACCTGGTGGACGCCTCGGGCGCCCGGCTGTGGACCCATCCCTGGAACACCGCCGCCCTCGGCGATTTCGAGGCCGACCGGGAGCGGCGGACGGCCTACTTTGCCGCCCTGCTGCGCCAGGCGGGCGTACCAGCCGAGATCCTGGCAGGCGTGGGCCAGGCGACACGGGGCATCCGGCGCTTTGCCCGTCCGGTGGCGGTGGACGTCACGCTGGACGAGGGCGATGGGCTGCGGTTGGCCGGTCGCGCGTGGCGGGTGCTGCACACGCCGGGCCACGCTGCCGGCCTGATCTGTCTCCACGAGCCAGGGGGGCGCCTGCTGCTGTCCAGCGATCACCTGCTGGCCGACATCTCGTCCAACCCGGTGATGGAGCCCCCGCCGCCCGGCCAGCGCGAGCGCCCCCGCAGCCTGGCCCTCTACCAGGCATCGCTGCAACGGGTGGCGGCCCTGGACCTGGAGCGGGCCCTGCCCAGCCACGGCCCGGTGGTCCACGACGTCGCTGGGCTGGTGGAGCAACGGTTGGCGTTTCACCGGCGGCGCGTGGCGCGGGTGCTGGACGCCCTGCGAGGGGGTGCGGGCACGACCTGGGAGGTAACCCACGCGCTGTTCCCCGACCGGTCCCCCCTGGACACGTTCCTGGCCGTATCCGAGGTTATCGGCCACCTCGATCTGCTGGAGATGGAGGGCGAGATCGCGGGGCAGGAGGTGGACAGTGTGATTCGTTGGCGTGTGGTTTAACGCTTCTCTCGCCAAGGCAGGGCGCACCGGCCTGGAAGAGCCGGTGCTAGGCATTGAGACCGGCAGAGAGGTGTGTAGCACCGTCGGTTTACGGCGGTGCTACACCTATTCGTCCACCCGGCCCATGAGCAGACCACGCATGAGGTAGCGCTGGAGCAGGAGAAAGATGAGGACGACGGGCACGCTCATCAGGATGGCCAGGGCGGCCAGTTCGCTCCAGGGCACGGCGTTGCGCATCATGCCCGAGATGGCCATGGCCAGGGTGACGTTTTCCCCCCGTTCCACAAAGAGCCAACCGATGGCAAACTCGGTGTAGCCGACGAGGAAGGCCATCAGGCCGGCGACGGCGATGGATGGCAGGGCCAAGCGCAGGGTAATGCGCCAGAAGGCGACCCAATGGGTGGCGCCTTCCAAGAAGGCGGCTTCTTCCAGTTCATTGGGCACTGCCTGGAAGGCGGCCCGCATGTTCCAGATGCAGAACGGCATGGCAAAGGCAGTGTAGACGATCATCAGGCCCAGCAGGGAGGCGCGGATGCCCAGTATGGTCAGCAGGACGTACAGAGGGGTCATGATGGCCACCTGGGGCAGCAGCACGCCCAGCAGCAGGCCGAACAGACCCGGCCGGCGGCCGGGGAAGCGAAAGCGGGCAAAGGCGTAGGCCATGGAGGCGCCCAGGACGACGGAGGCCAGGGCCGCGCCGCCAGCGACGACCAGGCTGTTCCGCAGCAGCCCCGGGAAGGACAGGGACTGGGAAGGCGTAGCCCACACGGTGCGAAAGGCCTCGAAGGAAAAGATCTCGGGCCAGACGCGAAAGGTGACAGGGGCGCCCTTGAGGCCCGCGTCGAAGGCCAGGCGCAGCATGCCATAGATGGGCAGCAGCACAAATATGCCCACCAGGGCGAGGACCAATTGGTAGGCGAACTGCTTGGGGAAAGGCAGTCTACGCAGAGGTCGTGTCCATGGGCGCTAGCCCGTGCCTGCGGGGACGGCGTGCACCCCCGAGGACGGGGGTGTCGAGCAGGTGGTGGAGTCTACGCATGGGTCGTGTCCATGGGCGCTGGCACGCGCCTGCGAGGATGGCAGGCACCCCCGAGGACGGGGGTGCCGAGCAGGTGGTGGAGTCTACGCATAGGTCACCCCCTCGCCGGCTTGGCTCAGCCGGTTGAACCACAGGACAAAGAACACCAACAGCACTACGGTAAAGACGTTGATGACCGCCGAGATGTGGTATTTGCCAAAATCAAAGATAAAGAAGGATAGGCTGGCAAAGGTGGACAGGGGCCACGGTGGGTTGAGCACGTAAAAGAGGTAGAACTGGTTGAAGCCAAAGATGCCACGGATGATCAGGGCTGGGGCCAGCAGCGGCAGGAGCAGCGGCCAGGTGATGCGCCGGAATTGCTGCCAGCTGCTGGCGCCATCGATGGCGGCGGCGTCATAGACCTCGTGGGGGATCATCTTGAGGCCGGCCGAGGCGGCGAGCATGATCAGGGGGAAGCCGAGCCAGGTGCCGGCGATGAGAAGCACCACAAAGGCGGCCGTGGGATCCTCCTGCCAGACCGATAGACGCTGGGCCAGCGGGTAGCCGGGCGTGTCGGGGAAGCTGGTGCCCAGGAAGAACCAGCCGTAGCGCGGGTCAAAGATCTGCATCCACACCAGGGCGCCGACGAATTCGGGGATGGCCCAGGGCAGGATAAACAGGGTGCGCCACCAGCCGCGAAAGCGCACGGCGCGCTGGTGAAGGATCCAGGCTATCCCGACGCCCAGGGCGGTTTGCAGGCCCACGGAGAGCGAAGTCCACAGGATCTCAAAGATGAGCAGGCCACTGCCCACATCGCCAAAGAACTGGAGCAGCGGGCGGGGCCCGACGTAGCGCACCTCTTTGACGCTGGAGCGGCTGAAGGAAAAGAGATCGATCTCCAACGGCTCGACCTGGCCGGTCAGCCCCTCGCGCACCTCGCGCCAGATACCGCCATTGATTCCATCTCGGATCGAGATAGCGTTAAAGTCGGTGAGGGCGATACCCAGCTGGTAGATCAGGGGGAAGAAGGTGATGAGGGCCAGGACGATGGCGCCGGGGAGCAACCAGGGCAGGGCCCGCCGGCCCTCGCGCCGTTGGATGCGGCTGGCGAGGTGGGGGCGTCGCAGGCCGTCGGCGCGCACATGGCCTGCCCAGGTCTTCAACGGCGCCCAAATGCGGGCCCGCCACCCGTCGGCGGCGGCCAGGGAGAGGGGCACGGTGAGGATGAGAATGTACTGGGGCCACTTGGTGGGCCAAACAAGCAGAAATGCCAGGGCGACGGCCAGCCAGATGACGTAAAGTGGGTTCTTGCGCCATGTTGGCTTGAGGCCCAGGACGGCCAGCAGGGCGATGAGGGCGTCCAGGGCGACGACAAAGACGCCAGGGTGCCAGGGCACCGACTGGAAGATCCAGACCAGGGGCTGCCACAGGGGATAGTTGGCCCGTTGCACGGTGTCGCTCTGGGTGTACACGCCGTGAAAGAGCACGCTATCGCGCAGGCGTTCCACAGGAGCGGGCCACAGGTAGGGATCGGCCAGGGCAAAGACGGCCACGGCCAGCAGGCCCCAGGCAAGGAGGGCAGGCGCCAGGCGGGCCACCAAACGGAGCCTCTTCCGGAGAGATTCCTCCCCTGCCTGGTTTGCCGCCGCCCACAGCCAATGGACGACGATGGCCATGCCGGCGATGGCGAACAGGTACTTGCTGGAGGCCGCCAGTCCCAGGGCGATGGCTGACAGGGCAAGCCAGCCATTCCACTTTCCCCGGGAGCGGGCGTAGGCCAGGACAGCGACGGTGCTGGTCAAGGCGGGCAGGGCCTCGAGCATGACCTGGCTGGTGTACTTGATGGTGAAGGTGTGGATGGCCAAAAACAGGCCGGCGAGGGGGTCGAGCAGGGCTACGACGAGCACCTGGAGTGTTCCGGCGACAGCGGCCACGGCACGGGCGACCTGCAGGTGGGGCTCGGGCAGGGAGCTGGCTGGCTCGGCGCTGGTGGGGCGGTCGGGGATCTCTTCGGCGGGTGGGAGCACGGCTAGGGCCAGGCCGTAGACCAGCTTGTTCAGGGGAGGGTGCTCGGGGCGGTAGTTGAGTTGGGTCAGGGCCGTCCAGTCGCCGTCGCGGATAGCGGTGGCGTATTGCTGGGCGGCGAGCAGGTAGTCGTCCTCGTCATAGTCGATGGGTAGGCGGTCGACGGCGCGAAGGCGCAGGCCCAGGGCGATGGTGACGACGGCGACGAAGGTGGCGATCCACAACCAGCGGCTGGGCCTGGATGGGTGAGGGTGCTCGTTCATCGGGGAACACTCCCCAGGCTCATGCCGAGATTCCTTCGCTGCGCTCGGAATGACAGGGAGTAGGGGATGTCACTTGCACCAGGATTCGGCGACGGTACCGCCAACGGTGCTGTGCACGATCTGCCAGTGTTTCCAGGGGACATTGCCGCTCACGCTGTCGAGGGTGATCTCGCCGCTGTAGGTCTCGCTGCCCCCAGTGGTGCAGGCGACGGACACTGTGGCCTGGAGGTTGGCGCGGCCGTCCTCGGTGGTGTATGGCTCGCCCACGGCCAGATCGATGATCTTGTACGGGGCGCCATAGGCTCGGGATAGGCAGATCTCGGAGCAACCAGCCTCGAGGTTGTAGTAGGTCTGGTGTTCCCAACACTCCTGGGCGGTGGGTGCGTCGCCGCGACTGACGGCCTCCACGTAGGTGCGGACGACGGCTTCGGGCGAGCGTTCAAAGCTGCCGGTGCAGGCGTCGTAAAAGAGGGCCCGGATGCCGAGAAAGATGAGTAGGGCCACGACGGCAAGGGCAGCAGCGAGCAACAAGAGCCGGTTGCGGCGTTTGGCGCGTTCCTGGTAATAGGCGTCTGACATAGTGTCTTCTCCAACAGATGGTCGATTCCACTCACACCGGGCCCTTCCCCCCTCACCCTGCCTCTCCCCCAGCGCGGAGAGGGGGATTGTGGTGTCGCATGAAATTGCCACTACGAGCGTCCCTGGAGGTCGCTGGGTGGTAGGGACAGCGCCCCGAACGAGGTAGCGGGGCGCTGGGACGACGGGATAAGGCGCTGCGCTGGACGGGTTAGCCCTTCACACCTCCCACGGTCAGGCCGGACACCAGGTAGCGCTGCAGGGCGAAGAAGAGGACGATGATGGGGATGCTCATCAGGATCGACATGGCGGCGAATTCAGACCAGGGGGTGGCAAACTGCCCCTGCATCGAGCGCAAGGCCATGGCCAGCGTAAAGCGGGAAGGATCCTCCAGGAATGTCCAGGCCAGGATGAACTCGGTCCACCCCGACATAAAGGCGAACAGCACGGTCACGGCCAGGGCTGGGACGGACAGTGGCATGATGATACGGAAGAAGGTCTGGGTCATGGAGGCACCGTCGATCAGCGCTGCCTCCTCAAGTTCTCTGGGAACGGTGTCGAAATATCCTTTCAGGTTCCAAATGGCAAAGGGCAGGGTGGTGGACCCGTAGGCCAGCATCAAGCCGAACAGCGTCAGTCGTAGCGATTCGTCGCCGATCCGGATCTGGCTCAGCAGGACAAAGAGCGGGGCCAGGGTGGCCGAGGCGGGCAGCATGAGCAGCACGATAAAGCCCAACATGCCGGCCTGCCGGCCGATGAACTTGAACCGGGAGAACGCATAGGCTGCCGAAGCCCCCAGAAAGACGGCGATGAGGCTGGTGCCCAGAGCTACGATCAGGCTATTCTTGAGCAACTGCATAAAGGTCATACAGGAGGACGGGTCGCTGGGGTCACTGCACAGCAGGCCAAAGGGCTCGATGAGGACCTTGTGGAAGGCGTCCAGGGAAGCGCCGGGCGGGATCAGGGTCAGTTTTAGCGGTTTGTCGATGTTGCGAGGGTCCAGGGCCAGGGAAAAGATCCACAGGATGGGGAACATGACCGTGAGGAGGACCGCGATCAGGAACAGGTGCAGCCCGATCTGTTGGAGGATGCTCTTTTGTTTTTTACTCATAGTAGGCCTCCGTCGCTCGGGTTACCCGGTTCTGGAGAAGGGTGAGGATGAGTAGCACGAAAAAGACGACGATGCTAAAGGCGGCGGCCACTCCGTATAGACGTTGGTTGTAGACTAGTTTGAAAGCCTGGGTTACCAGGATTTCGGTACGTCCGAAGGGGCCGCCCTCAGAGATGAAGTAGATGACGTTGAACTGGTTGAAGGTCATGATGGTGCCCAGCATGATGGCCGGGACCATGGCCGGGCGGATCAGAGGGATGGTGATCTTCCATAGTTTCTGCCAGCCGCTGGCCCCATCGATGGAGGCGGCCTCGTATAGCTCGCCGGGGATGGACTGGAGGGCGCCGGTGGCGATCACCATCATAAAGGGCCAGCCCAACCAGATGTTGGCCAACAGAACACAATAGAAGGCCAGGGGCAGGAAACTGAGGGGACCGCCTATGGGCGGGTCGGTGACGGTCAGCCAGCGGGTGTCGGTGGGCAAGTTGGTGCCCAGCCAGCCGTTGATCACGCCCAGGAGCTGGTTAATCGCCCCAAATCGGTCGTCGTACATGTTGCGCCAGGTCAAGGCAGCGATGTAGCCGGGGATGGCCCAGGCCATTACGTAGAGGGAGCGGTAGATCCGCTTGCCGATGAGCTGTTTGTTGTTGAGGGCCAGGGCGATGGCCACGCCCAGTGAGACGTGGAATACGATATTGGCCACCGTCCAGGTCACGTTGAAGAGGAGCAGCCGCCAAAAGTCATAGTTCTCGATGGCCAGGTCGTTGGTCAAAATTTTGACATAATTTTGCAGGCCAACGATGGTCGGGGCGTATTTTTCCCAGGTGGCGGGATCGAACACGTTATAGCGCAGGTTCTGGACGCGGTAGTCGGTGAAGGACATCCCGACCTGGTAGAGCTGGGGGAGCAGGGTGATGAAGAACATCACCAGTCCGGCGGGCAGGATGTACAGCCAGGCAGTGCGGGATTCTTTCACGCGTCTCTTGAATCGAGACCACCAAGTTTGCTCGCGAGGCACGCCAATCGACGTCTCAGCTACAGCCATAGGTCAACTCCTTTGCTGACGCAATATGCTCGTGTTCGGTGCGAAACTCGCTCGCTGGAACCCCTGTCGTCTCGCTCGCTCTAGCCCCCGTTTCCGAACGGGCGTCGTCCCCGGGGGTGGATCCGGCCCCGGGAGCAGTTTCACACCAGAAGCTATGCTAGCCTCTATGCTGGGTCAGGGACGACATGCCATCTTGTCCCACAGTAGTTGTGCGAACGCAGGCAAGGGGCTGGCCCTCGCCTGCGTTCGCGTCATGTCAAGTTCTATTGACTCTGGTGTGCCGATTAATCACCGCGCTGGTCTTCGACGCAGGCGGTGATGGTGTCGTAGGCCTGCTGCAGGGCCTCGGCCGGATCGGTGCCCTCGTCCATGGCCGACAAGAGGGCATTGTTCCCCGGATCCCAGTAGCAGCCCATCTCGGGGATGACCGGGAAGGGCGCGCCAAGAGCAAATGCCTCCACCGCCTGCAGCATCAGTGGATCGGTGACCTCGACGCCCGCAGCGGCCGGGATGTGGCCAATGTCAGCCAGCATGGCCTGGGCCTCGGGCGAGAGGAAGAATTCCATGAACTTCCAACCGGCCATCTGGTCGTCGCCCTCGGCGTTGGCATTTAGGTAGATGTTCTCGGTCTGGACGTAGCCAGAGAGGTGGGTGTCCTCGCCCACGGCCGGCCAGGGATCGATAGCCAGCTTGTCGGCGCCGATGGCCTCAGCCAGACCGGATATATTCCAGGTGCCGTCGATGATGATGCCCGCCTGGCCGGCCTTGAAGAGGTTCACGTCGTTGTCGTTATTGTTCTCGACCGGGCCGGCATCCTTAAAGGATTTGAGCAGCTCCACCCATTCGATGCCCTTCTCGTCATTGAACAGAGGGTTGCCGTCCCTGTCCATCAGCTGCCCGCCGATGCCGTTCAGGTGGCCGGCGGCGAAGAAGAATCCGTACTCGAGGTTGGCCCCGACGACGTCGCCCGCGGTGGCCGCCTGGGCGGCGGCGACCAGATCGTCAAAGGTGGCGGGTGTTTCGGCGATGATGTCGGTGTTGCGGAACATCACCACACCCTTGATGGTCTGGGGCAGGCCGATCAGGGCGCCCTCGTACTCGACCGCGCCCATAGCTGCCTCGTTGATGGAGGCCAGGAAGGGGGCGTTGGTGAAGGCGCGCACGTCGGCGACGAGTTCGGCATCGTACCAGCCCGGGCCCCAGTCAGCGCTGCCGATGAGGACACTGGGGCCGCCGCCGGTGGCGGCTGCCGTTTCGTACTTGCCCTGCAAGTCTTCGTGGGGCACGTACAGTACGTCGAACTGGACGTCAGGGTGCTTTTCCTGGAAGGCAGCGATGACATTGTTCAGACCGGGGATCTCGGATTCCTTCCAGGCGTGCCACAGCGAGACGGTGCCCATGACCTCTTCTTCGGGTGGGGCTTCGCCCCGCATGTCGGCGACGCAGGCGGTGATGGTGTTGTCGGCCTGCTGCAAGGCAGCGGCGGGGTCGGTGCCCTCGTTCACGACCGACAAGAGGGCATTGTTCCCCGGATCCCAGTAGCAGCCCATCTCGGGGATGACCGGGAAGGCGGTCCCACGCTCAAAGGCGGTTGCGGCCTGGGCCATCAGCGGATCGCTGACCTCGACGCCCGGCACGGCCGGGATGTGGCCGACCTCGGTGAGCATGGCCTGGGCCTCGGGCGAGAGGAAGAACTCCATGAACGCCCAGGCAGCATCCTTGTCACCACCCTCAGCGTTGGCATTCAGGTAGATGTTCTCGGTCTGGACGTAGCCGGACAGCGGCGTGGGCCAGGGATCGATGGCCAGCTTGTCGGCGCCGATGGCCTCGGCCAGGCCGGACATGTTCCAGGTGCCGTCGATGATGATGCCCGCCTGGCCGGCCTTGAAGAGGTTCACGTCGTTGTCGTTATTGTTCTCGACCGGGCCGGCATCCTGGAAGGACTTGATCAGTTCCACCCACTCCACACCCTTCTCGTCGTTGAACAGCGGGTTGCCGTTCTCGTCCATCAGGAGCCCGCCGACGCCGTTCAGGTGCGCGGCGGCGAAGAAGAATCCGTACTCGAGGTTGGCCCCAACGACGTCGCCCGCGGTGGCTGCCTGGGCGGCGGCGACCAGATCGTCGAAGGTGGCGGGTGCTTCGGCGATGATGTCGGTGTTGCGGAACATGACCACACCCTTGATGGTCTGGGGCAGGCCGATCAGGGCGTTGCGGTACTTGACGGCACCGAGGGCTGCGGAGTTAATGGTGCGCAAGAATTCTTCAGTAGTCATGGCCGAGACGTCGGCAACGAGTTCGGCGTCATACCAGCCCGGCCCCCAGTCAGCGCTGCCGATGAGGACACTGGGTCCGCCGCCGGTGGCGGCTGCGGTTTCGTACTTGCCCTGCAAGTCTTCGTGGGGCACGTACAGTACGTCGAACTGGACGTCGGGGTACATCTCCTGGAAAGCGGCGATGACGTTGTTCAGGCCGGGGATTTCTGATTCCTTCCAGGCGTGCCACACCGAGACGGTGCCGGCCAGCATGGGCTCCTCAGGGGCCTCGGGCTCTGCACTTTCCGCGGTAGGCTCTGCCGGAGCTTCAGGGACTTCGGTAGCCTCAGGCTGAGGCTCTTCGGTGGCGCCGCAAGCGGCGAGGAGCATGCTCAACACCACCAACACGGCCACGAGTGCGAACAGCGACTTTTTCATTTCTCTCCTCCAACTTGGTTTCATACGTTGTACATTTTCAACAGTGGTTTCCGGTGGGACGGTTCGTTGAGCCTGCGTATCACCTCCTCTCCTGGAATGCTTTTGAATGTCAAAGGCGCAAGGTGCGCTACGATGCAAAGCTTGGATGTTCGGTGAATGGCTGCAATGCAGCACAGACCAGGTTCTGCCGGCATTCCAATGCGTAAGGTTCTGTCACGTTGCCCTGTGGTACTGAATTTGAGAGATTATACCACATTTCGGCCAACTCGCAATTTTTGTGATCAATCGAGCGTTGAGGTGCTGTTGGGGGCCTCGGGCAGACAATTTGCGTTCCCTGCAGACTTGGTGTAAACTTATGCGATGCAGGCATTCAAGCAGAGAGAACAGGATGGCAAAATCGTATCCCCAGATCACAATCTATACCCGTCCCTGGTGTGGTAGCGTCTTGCGCGTCAAGCGCTGGTTGGATCAGCGGGACATCCCCTATACCGAAGTGGATATCTCCCGGGATCCTGAGGCAGCGCGCTTCGTCGAGGAGTTGAATGGCGGACGCCGGTCGGTGCCGACGATCCTCTTCGACGGGCTGCACGTGGCGACGGAACCGAGCACTGCCGAGTTGGAAGGCCTGTTGGGCGACTAGGGTCGCCCCAGTGGGATTGTACCCTGCCGGAGGGAAATGCACAGGAATTGGCTGGCCCACCGTGTCTTCTGGCGAGTAGCGGTGTTTTGTAAGTTGTGTCATAGCTAGGCAGGAGGAAGGCAGTCATGAAGATCGCAGTGGATGCCATGGGCGGCGACCGCGCACCGGAAGTGGTCGTGGACGGTGCGGTGCAGGCTGCCCGAGATCTCGGCCTGGAGATCGTCCTCGTGGGGCAAAAGGGCGTGGTGCAGGCGGAACTGGAAAAGTACGACACGGCCGGGCTGCCCTTGACCTTGATCCACGCCAGCCAGGTGATCGAGATGGATGAGCACCCGGCAGCAGCGGTGAAGGCCAAGAAGGACTCGTCCATGGTGGTGGGTATGGATCTGGTCAAGCGCCGCGAGGCGGCCGCGTTTTACACGGCGGGCAACTCGGGCGGCGCGTTGGCTGCATCGCTGTTCCGCCTGGGCCGGATCCGGGGGATCAAGCGCCCAGCCCTGTCCACCATTTTTCCCAGCGAAACCCCGCAGGGGTATTCATTTCTGCTGGACATCGGCGCCAATGCCGACTGCAGGCCGGAATATCTGCTCCAGTTTGCGATCATGGGCTCGGCTTACGCCGAGCGCGTGCTGGGTATTGCCAACCCACGGGTGGCGATTGTGTCCAACGGGGAGGAGGAGGGCAAGGGCAACCAATTGGTGAAGGACACGACGGTGTTGCTCAAGGCCAGCACCCTTAATTTTGTAGGCAACGCCGAGGGAAAGGATCTTCCCCGGGGTCTGGCCGACGTGCTCGTGACCGACGGCTTCACCGGCAACGTGATCATCAAGTTGACGGAGGGGGTGGCCAAGTTCATCAAGGACATGATCCGGGAAGAGATCACGAGCCGAGGCATGTCCAAAGTGGGTGGGCTGCTGGCCAAACCGGCGTTTGACGCCGTGGGACGCCGGACCGACTATCGGGAGTATGGAGGCGCGCCGTTGTTGGGCATAGACGGCGTGGTGATCGTCGGCCACGGCCGCTCCGACGCCCGGGCCATCCGGAACGGCATCCGCATGGCAGCCCAGACGGTGGAGAATGGCGTGCTGGAGGCGATCAAGCAGGGGATCACCCGCTACCAGCAGTAGGTTTGACGGACGTTTCGGGCCGCACGATCTGGCGACCCGAGTTATTTTGGAAACTCGTCGAGGAGAGGACATGAAGGAAAGGGACATCAAACAGAGAGTCGTCATCACGGGAATGGGCGCGCTCACAGCCCTGGGCACCAACATCAAGGATAGCTGGGCGGGTCTGACGGCTGGCCGGTCGGGGATCACCGAGATCACCCAATTCGATGCCAGCCACTTGCCGATCCGGATCGCAGGGGAGGTCAAGGGATTCGATCCCACGGATTACATTCCCCACAAAGAGGCACGGCGCATGGCGCGCGTTTCACAGCTAGCGATGGCGGCAGGCATGCAGGCCATGGCGGATGCAGGTCTGGGCGACCAGGTGCCCGATCCAGAACGGGCCGGCGTGTCTGTGGGGACCGGCGTCGGCGGCCTCGATGCAGCGATCGTGTCCTGGGAGGACTATAAGGCCAAAGGGCTGAGGCGGGTCAACCCGTTCACAGCGGTGTCCATGCTGTGCAACATGCCGGCCCATCACCTTAGCCTTTATTTCCAGTGCCAGGCCTGGAGCAACACGGTGGTGACAGCTTGTGCGTCTGGCTCGCAGGCGGTGGGCGAGGCCGTGGAGGCGATCCGCCGCGGGGCTGTGGACCTGATGTTGGCAGGCGGCGCGGAAGGCATGGTCCACGAGGTGATGGCCGGCGCGTTCACCGTGATGCGCGTCCTGGCCAATGACAACGAGAACCCTGAGAAAGCCTGCAAGCCGTTCGACGCCCGGCGGGATGGGTTTGTGATTGCGGAGGGAGCGGCGGTATTTGTACTCGAGCGACTGGACAAGGCGCTGGACCGGGGGGCGCGCATCCTTGCGGAGGTCTTGGGCTATGCCGCCAACTCGGACGCCTACCACATGGCTGCGCCCGACCCTGAGGGCGCAGGGGCATACCGGGTCATGAAGTGGGCCCAGGAGGATGCAGGCGTGTCGCCGACCGAGATCGACTATATCAATGCCCACGGTCCGGGGACGGAGGTGGGCGACCCGGTGGAGACCCTGGCCATCAAGCGCTTGTTAGGGGAGCGTGCCTACGAGGTGCCCGTCAGCTCGACCAAGTCCATGGTAGGACATCCCATGGGCGCCGCCGGGGCGATCGAGGCGATGGCCTGTGTCAAGTCGATCAACGAAGGGGTGATCCACCCCACGATCAACTACGAAGTGCCCGATCCAGCGTGCGACCTGGATTATGTACCCAATCAGTCGCGCCAGGCCGATGTGCGCATCGCGCAGTCGAACTCGTTTGGGCTGGGCGGGCAGAATGCCTGCCTGGTGCTGGGGAGGTTCGAGGAGTGACGGGGTTCAAGCACGCACACTGATAGGCTTTGGACAGGGCCTCGTTCCACAGGCACCAAATCAGGGCAAACCGACAAAGAGCGCCAGGGTGATTCGCTGGCGCTCTTTTGTTAATTTGACAATACGACCGACACATGATATAAATAATCGTGTAATCTCGCTTAAATCGCTTCATAAGACATATATTTGTGGTCAAAAATGGAGCGAAAGCCTCGTTTCGAACATAAGAAGGTCCAACGCACTTGATCGGCCAAGGAGCCATCATGCTCAATACATTTTATGGTCAAAAAGGCGGGGAAACAGTATGGTGAACCGTTGGACCCGCAACCACATGTCGCACAGTTGCACCCTCCATCTTGTCTTGACGCAAGGGCGTATCCCTTGGTAGGCGCTTCTGGAGGTTCGGAGATGGAATCTCTCCCTGACTATGACGTTGCTCTCTTTGTGGCCCCGGCAGAGGCATACCAATGGATAATCTCAAGGTTGCAGAGGCAACATGACACAAGTGTGAACGGATCGGCCAGGGACAAGGTCTGGCGGGCGCGCCACCACGGTTCACAGACAACCCCAGCCGACCAGGTTTTGGGCTTGACCGGTGAGCATGGGGCGGGCAAGACATGGATCCTACGGCATCTGGCAGAGAATGATCATCGCGTCTCGCCCCTGGCCGTCTACCTTGACCTTGAGCAACGAACCACGTTCTCGGGACCGGAGATGTACGTCGACAGTGTGGAGCGCCAGATCAACGAGCGCTGTGGGGATGCGCGTGCCATCTTGCTGCTAGATGGTGTGCCTGCCAGCCTGGACGACTATTTGAGGGCGCTGGAAAGTGAGATCTTGAAGCCACAGTTGATACAACGTGGCTCCCTGGTGATCATGGCGTTGGTTCAACCCTCGCGCGTCTGTTGGCGTATGCCGGTACTGCGGGGGGGAGAGCACTATTTGATCCCGCCCTTTACCAGGTCACAGACGCTGGACCAGGTCCAGCGTTTGCGGAAGCAAGGGTTGACCCAGAATGGCGTAAAGGCAAATAACATCCACAAATCCAGCGGTGGTCTCCCACTTCTCAACCACCTGCTGGTCACCCACGAGCAGGATGAGGCCTTTGTGTTGTTGCTGGAATACTGGATCCATTGCATACCCATCGACGAACGAGAGCCTGTGCGGGCTTATCTCCAAGCTGTCTGCGCTCTGGATGTACTTGAACATCTCAAGATGCAGCGATTGCTTGATCTTTACAACCTCTATCGCCCGGACGAAAGGGGACTGCCTGCTCATGCCGCCAAGGTACGCAGCGTGCTACAGAAGTACGGGTTGGCTCAAACCATGCCTGATTTGCCCGGACACATTGCTCTCGTGGACAGTGTGCGCCGGGCTGCAAGGGGCGTGCTACAGGCGGAAGACCGTGGACTGTATGCAGAGCTGGAGAAAGCGGCTCGAGCTCCAGAGACAAAGTAATTGTGTCAAATCCAAGTCCGAGTGTCATGGCAACTGGAGATTCTCAAGAGGTGCCACGGGAGTGGATGCCAGCCAGTGGAGTTGAGCCGCTCGTCCAGGGAGATCCAGTGCTCATCTGGCTCAAGTACCACGGAAGCCAGTACGGCTTTCACCCAGAAAAGTCTCCATACGAGTTTATCGATTTCATCGGCGCGAAAGCTCGGCAATTTGAGGAAAAGTGGGTCGAAGAGATGGCGCCTGACGCCGTCCGTGTCTGCGCCAATGGCTACGAGGTCCGATCGGTTGCCAAGGTTCGAGAGACGATCGATCTGATGCAGAAAAGGACGCCGATCCTCGTCCAACCTGCGCTATGGTGGGCCCCAGCGCGGATCTATGGTACCCCTGATCTGTTGGTCCACACCTCGTGGCTCCAGGATCACTATCCCCAGCTCGTGAATGGCAGTGAGCTGCTGGCTAGTGCACCAGCCCTGACTCTCGCTGACAGACCGAGTCACTATGTCGTCTTTGATATGAAGTTCACCAGTGAGCTGGACAGTGCGCACAAGGCCCGGGACCTTGCCAGCTACGCCGCACAAGTCAGGCTGTACTCCTACATGGTTGGACGATTGCAGGGAATGATGCCGCGGTGGGCTTACCTTGTTACCCGGGACCGGATCTTTGACCCGATACCGATCGAAATCACTTCGACGCTGGACCAGCCCCTGGACAGAGATCTGGCGATCCTCCGCAACCTCTTTGTGGAGATCAAGGTGAATGGCGCCAGGTATGTCCCCTGGCGCGACGCCATCGTCGCTGTGAACGCTGCGCATCGGGACGACCGGTGGCAGTCTGCGAAACGTATCATCGCGGGGGAAAAGGCGCCTGGCGGGGATCCCACGGTGGTGTATCAAATCAGTCCCGATATCAAGAAAGAACTGAGCCGTCGTGGGTTTCCGACCCTGGATTCGCTGCTACAGGCAGATCCTGAGGATATCCCCTTCGAACAGTGTAACAACCTGGGAGAAGCCAATTCGCGGCGGATCAGGGCTATTCTCGAAGCAAATCGTTCGGGATCTGCGGTGGTGCGCTGCCCCGGTGCGGTTCCACCCCGGAAGGAATTCGAGTTCTATGTCGATTTCGAGTATTTTAGCAACGTAAACGTCGATTTCGACCGGCAGTGGCCCGCGCTCGACGGCTGCGAGATGGTCTTCATGATTGGCTTGGGCTGGGAAGAGGAGGGACAATGGACCTACGAGTCCTTTGTCGCCTCTGCCGAGAATCATGATCAAGAGCGAACCATGCTGGAGCGGTTCATCATGTTTCTCGACAAACAGACGGATGGTGCCTTCACCGATGGTGCAAGGGCATCCCTTTACCATTGGACTCCTGCGGAAGCATGGCAAGCTGACCGGGCTTCTGACCGCCACTGCCTTGCGGATGACTACCTGCTTCGGCACCTGCCATGGTGTGACCTGCAGAGGGTATTTCTCGATGGACCCATTGGGTTACCAGGAGCCTGGACCTACAAGCTGAAACACGTGGCAATGGCCCTGGCAGATCTGGATCCTGACTTTGATCTTTGGTGGCCTGGACAACTCGATGAGGGCTTACGGGCGATGGTAATGGGCTGGAAGGCATACCAGGCCCTGCAGCCCCTGGAATCGGCGGAGATGGCGACGCTGGGCGAGTACCTGGAAGCGGACTGCAGGGCGCTTTGGGGTATCTTGCGATGGGTGCGGTCGTGGGTGGATCGGACGTGTCGGTGATGTGCATCATCCCTTAGCCGGGAAGGGGGAGCCCGGACCCCGGCCTAACATGGGAGAGTACTAGAGCATGACAGAGGCCTTCAATACTGGCAAGCAGTTAGAGATAGATGTCGCACAGGCCTATCGCCGCATGGGTGCCTGGAAGGTCGAGCACAACGTCGAACTGGGTGGCAACCAGATCGACGTCTACGCTGAATTGGAGACGCCGGGGCGCCTACTCCATCGCATCGCGGTCGAGGTGAAGGACTGGAATTCACCCGTGGGCATCGACGTTGTGAACCGATTCGGCCAGATTGTCAAGCTCCTGCATGGTCAACGGCTCATTGATGAAGGGCTCATTGTCTCGGCAGGGGGTTTCAGCAGGCCCGCTCGTCGGGCAGCCCGGACCCATGGCATCCGGCTGGTGGAGCTGGCAGATCTGGAGGCCCTGGTGGCAAAAGCGGAGGCGGATGGGCGAGCAAAACCACTGGTGCGGTCCGTCACACCGCCGGTCGTGTTGCCTCCAAGCCCCTATTTTGCCCATCCCTACCCCTTGCAGGAGAACTTTACAGGGCGCATCCACGAGCGGCAGATGCTCAGCGACTGGTTCCTCAACGACGGGCGGTCCATCGTGAGCCTCGTGGCCCTGGGGGGGATGGGAAAGTCGGCGCTGGCCTGGGTCTGGCTTCTGCAGGATGTGTTGCATCTGCCCCTGCCGGGCCTGGCCGACGTTCCATCGGACGCCGTGGAATCGTGCCGCGTGCCCGATGCCCAACGCCCCGAGGGCGCACTGTGGTGGTCATTCTATGATCCAGAGGCGAGCTTTGGCACGTTTCTGGACAAGGCGCTGCTGTATGCCAGCGATGGCGGCCTGGATCCGGGCAATCTGTCGTCGAACCACGAGAGGGTGCGGGCGCTGATCGGTCTTCTTCAGAATCGCCGGCTGCTGATCGTGCTCGATGGTTTCGAGCGGGAGTTGCGCGCTTATGCCACTCTCTCCTCAGCCTACCAGGGCGACCGGGTGGCTGAAGACCTGCGGGGTGAATATCGCGCCTGCACTGACATACACGCAGGCAAGTTTCTGCGCTGGGCGGCGGCTCTTGCCCTGCAGAGCCGGGTGCTGCTAACCAGCCGGTTACATCCCCTGGAGCTGGACGGGCTGGCTGGCAGCCGGCGAGAGGAATTGACCGCCCTCGAACCTGAAGACGCAGTGACGTTCTTTCACGTCCAGGGGATCAAGGGGACACGCCGGGAAATCCAGGCTGCCTGCGAACCATGTGGGTACCATCCCCTGACGTTGCGCTTGTTGAGTGGCATGATCGCCAATGACCCAACCCTGCCAGGTGACATCGCAGCCGTAGCGGGCTACAATCTGATCGAAGACCTCGTACCAAGAGAGATGAACATTCTCGCCCTGGCGTATGATGCCCTGAGCTCTTCTCTGCAGGAGCTATTGAGCCGGCTATCTGCCTTTCGCTCGCCCGTGCAGTATGAAGTTGCGGCCATGCTCAGTCCCCTGAAGAGCAGGCGCGATCTGGGGCTTGCCTTCAGCGAACTGGCCGATCGCGGTTTGATCTACTTTGACGAAAAACGGTGGCGCTACGACCTGCATCCCATTGTGCGAGCGTATGCCTACGACCGCCTGGCCGACAAGGAAGGGATACACGAACATTTACGGGATTACTTTGCCGCCGCTCCTATGCCCGATCCCGAACAGATCACCCGCATCGAGGATCTCAGTCCCCTCATCGAGCTGTACCACCACACTGTCTGTGCGGGACAGTATGACCAGGCGGTTGAGTTGTTCCATGACAACCTCGCCGACCCGCTTTACTATCGCTTTGGTGCCTACCGTACAGAGATCAACCTCTTGATCGCCCTCTTTGCGGACGATCCAAGGATCTCGGCTTTTCAGACGGCGGCCCAAGAACCCACCGCAGAGCGGTTGGCTCTGCCGCGTCTGAAAGAGCCTAGCGCACGAGCCTGGACGCTGAATGCATTGGCGAATTCCTACACTTGCTCTGGTCAGCCTCGTCGCGCGGTTCCCCTACTCAAGATGCACAACAAGCTGCAACAGGGCCTGGACGATGAGGCCAGCATGGCTGTAGGCATGCAGAATCTGGCCAGCGTTCAGTTCGAACTGGGCGAGCTGGAGGAAGCAGAACGGAACCTCAGGCGCAGCATCGATTGGGCCCGCGACAATGGCGAGTTGGCCGTCGAGGCAAGTGGCCGCACCGACTTTGGGCGGGTCCTTGCCTATTTGGGCGCCTTTGATGCAGCAAGCCGGGAACTGGATGCAGCGCTGGAAATCCAGATCAGACTGGGTCAGGCCCAATCGCAGGTGCTGACCTGGATCCACCGTGCCCAACGGGCGCTGCTTGTGGGGATTCCTCGGGAAGTCCTGGATGCGGCTGCTTCTGCGATGAGCCTGGCAGAAGAGACAGCCACCTCATCTCAATCGGCCTACCAGGCCCGGAGCCTGGTATGGGTTCACTGGCTGCTTGGCGCCGCACACCTCGAATTGCAGGAGTTGGCCGATGCGGAAGCTCACCTCAACAAGGCTCTCAAACGTTGTCGTCATATCAATCTCGTCGAGTTGGAGCCGAATATCCTGTTGAGTTGGGCCCGGTGGCATCACCTGCACCGAGATCGAGAACAGGCGCTCGAGAGCGCAGATGAGGCCCTGTCGATCGCTACCCGCAGCGAATACCGCCTGAAAGAGGCAGAGGTCCACAATTTTCTGGCTCACCTGGAGCTGGACGCCGGAGAAGGCGCCAAGGCCGCCGAGCATGCTCGGTTGGCGAAGGAACGAGCCTGGTGTGATGGCCCACCCCTTTGTTACCAACCTGCTCTGGATGAGGCAGCGGGCCTGCTGGAGCTTATCAGCGGCTAGTGTCCTGGAAGAAGACACTGTCAGGAGACACAACCATGTCCGAAGAGCGTCTGATCAACGAAGGCACGTCTGGAGATCCAAGTGCGCCTGTAACTGATTCCGCTGTCGACAACGACGGAGGCCATCGCCTCCCCAATCTTCAGAAACTCTATCACGTGCCGGTTTTCGCGCTCCGCGAATTGCTGAGGAGCCGCGTTCCAGGAAAAAAGTTCGCGAATCTGCGTCAGGCGGAGCTTGTGGCCGAAGCGGACAGGTTACCGACCGTTAGCGCGGTGGACGTCGATCTGCTCTACGAGAACTATCGCTATGGTCGCAGCCTTGCCTTCTACCTCTACCTACTGCCCAGCGATCTGGTCCAGCCCGACATGGAGACACTACAGGTTGTACTGGATGAACTTGCTGCCCCGGAAAACAACGGCCCGGAGGACGAGGATGTCAGTGTCGATGACTATGAAAGTGAACATTATCTCAACCAGGTCATCCTGCTTGACGAGGAACGTCTGAACAGCATTCGAGAGTTTAGATTCCGCTATTATGTTGCTCACCATTTCCTCAACGCGGACGAGCAGCCCGACCAAGTGCTTCAAACCCGGTACGGCTTTCTGTGGCTTGATCTGCACCTCGGCTACCTGGCAATTCTATCGCGGGACGAGCGGGTCAACCACCTTCTGACGCGGGCACTGGCCACTTGTCTGAAAGCGATCCCCCTGCCTGTGCGCTTTGCCAAGGAGCTGGTGGATCAGCACTTCTCGATTGAGAGGGTCAAGCGCGTCTCCCACTATGATCCCGGGACTGGGATCCGCCAATCCCTCTCGGGCGATGGCCTGTGGAAGTCTTTCGAAAAAGAGATCCTGGCTCGCGAGCAACAGTATACGCGCCCCAGCTCCATGTACGAAGAGCAGGTGGCGAACGGCGTGACCAGCGGCCTGGGCATCACGGCGAGCAAGGGCAAGCTCTATCTGACCAAGACTCTGCCGACTTCGCAGGTCCGCGCGTGGGGCCTACAGCGTTTGCCCGCCCTGGTTGCAGACGTGAAGGCTTTGCGCGAACAGGAGCCCGAACAATTCGGACGCTCACTGGAGTCGATCAACCGCATGCGGTTGCCCCTGGCGGGTAAATCGGTTATCCTTCACATCGCCGAGGGCTTGTTGAAGACGCATCGCGAGGATCTGACCAGTGTAGAGCTACCGCTCACTGCGCTGGAGATCTATGAGGCGCTTGAAGGCAAGTACTTTAGTCCCTACCTGCGCACCCAGTGCAGCGAGTGCCAGGAGATTGCCGAGCTATGTCCCCACTGTGAAAGCCGCAATCTTGATATTGATGAAGGGCGGGCGATCTGCAAGGACTGTGGGGCGTCATTCCTGGATCAAGGCTCCGTTACTCTGTGCTGCATGGATGGTCACATGACGGTTGTGCCTCAGGCAGAGGCTTTCAGTATCGCACCCAATCATTGGCTGCAGAAGCGGATGGTGCGTATCTTTGCCGAGATAAGCCTGGAATGGCGCGAACATGCTGACTATTTCTACATTGAGGCCAACACCCTGCACCGCCTGCGCCGGGGGGAAATCGAGGAAGAGCGGCAGCCCGGCGTTGTCCAGGCATATATCCACAACTTCTGGGAACCAGTGACGGGACAGGTTCAGCCTGGGCCGGACGATGGCCGCATCACCTACAAAAATTTCGACTTGCGGGTGCGAGGGATAGCGCCAGGCGGTTATACGGTCGAGGCTTCCTCCTCGGATGGAGGGAGTGTGTCACCGTTACCTCTCACTATGCCCCAGGACCCAGAATTCCTGTCCCGGCTGGAGCAATTTCTTCGCCAACCTGGCAGCAGCAAGGAAATCCAGTTGGTAGGCAAGGTCTTGTTCAAGACACTGTTCCCCTCGGGTATCCTCAAGCTGTGGAGCCGTGCGGTAGGCAGTTTGGACAACGGGATGGGTCTTCGCACCAGGCTGAATATTACGCCCTCCGAACTGATGTCCCTGCCCTGGGAACTGATCTTTGAGGATGAGTTCAAGGCGCTGCGCCTGCGATTCCCCATGGTACGGTACCTTGATCTGCTGGATCCCCCCAAACCTCTGGCCGTTCAGCCGCCGCTGCGCGTCCTGGTGGCTGTATCGCAACCGGGCGACCAGCCGTCGCTCGCTGCGGACATCGAGTTGGCAAACATCCATGACGCGCTGGGACGCCTGTCTGAGCAGGTCGACATGGACGTTATGCACCATCCCACCCGCGATGGACTGCTGGCTCGCCTGCGCCGAGGCCATCACGTCTTGCACTATGTTGGCCACGGTGTTTTTGAAGAGGATGAGGGCTATCTCGTCCTAGAGGACGAGAATGGTTTCTCCGATCTCACCTCCGCTTTGTTGCTGGGGCAGATGGTAGCGGACAGCAACCTGCGGCTGGTCGTACTCAATGCCTGCGAGACGTCGGTGTCCGGGCCCGGTACCCCCTTTGGCGGCGTGGCCCAGCAGTTGGTCAAGGGTGGCATGTCCGCCGTCGTTGCCATGCAACGCCCGATTGGGGACCGGGCTGCCGTCGCCTTTAGCCGTGGGTTCTACGGCGCGCTGGCCGTTGGCTGGCCTGTGGATACTGCCGTCCAGGAAGGTCGACGCAGCATCGTGACCGCCCAGGGAAATGACTGGAACCATTTTGTCGATTGGGCGATTCCCACCCTGTATATGCGCGCGCCAGATGGGATCATCCTGAAGGTCCAGCGAGGGCAATAGCACAATCTGCTCAAAGTCACACGCTTGCTCCTGTCGCCCTCATGTGTTATACTGGGGTTGCGATAGGAGCACGTTGTTGTACTGGCCTGGAAGAGCTGGTGCTGGAACAGTGATCACAGTGGGGGAAATACAGGGCAAGATGCCAGCCTGGCCTGTGATGGCGACCATTTTAAGCTACAGATAGGGGATGTGATGCAGATTATCATCGACGACAACCGGATTGCCCGAGGGGCGCGTATTGGCAAGATCGCGACATTCGCCGGCCTGGGATTTCTGGGGGTGGGGTTGATAGTCTCCCTGTTTCTTCAGGAATCATCTCTCTTTTGGCTATCCCTCGTCTTTTTGGTGCTGGGCGTATTTGTTTCGAGTTTGGGTGTCGGGAACATGAACCGCTGGGTCCGGGAGCCACGGGCCGACCAGGCGCTCGCAGATGCGTTGAAAGGGTTCGACGACCGGTACCTGCTCTACAGCTATGTGCTGCCGGTGCCCCACGTCCTGCTGAGTCCGGTAGGGATATGGGTGTTGGCGGCGATGGGGCAGGATGGGGTGATCCGCTACGAGGATGGCAGATTTCGGCGCAATTTCAGCCTGATGCGGTTGCTGCGCTTCATGGCCGAGGAAGGCATGGGCAAGCCGTTTGCCGAGGTGGAGGGGCAGGTGCAGGATCTGCGCAGTTTCCTCACCAAGCACGGCGTGGACGGGGAGATCGAGATCCAGAAGGTGCTGGTGTTTTACAATCCCGCTGCCAAGTTGGAGGTATCGGACCCGCCACTGCCCGTGGTGGACCCCAAAGGGCTAAAGAAGGTGATCCGCAAGGAAAAAGACAGCAAACTGCCGGGCGATCTGTACAAGCAGATCGAGGATCTGTTTGACGAGGAGGCTGGCTGGTTTGAGGATGAAGATGACCAGGAGTGAGCAAGAGGCCTATGTCCAGGGCGCTCATACACTTCGCTCCCGGATCCTTTGAACAGCCTCGCGGGCAAGTTGTGCATCCTCCAGGGTAAGCAGTTGTCCAGGCTGATCTCCCTCGCGAGCTACCTCGTTCAGATAGTAGATGGCTTTCTCATCGCCGACGTCTCCCATGGCAACGATCGCCCGCCGGCGCACAGAGGGTGATACATGGTGGAAGTACCCTAGCAGCGTCGTCTGGCTTTTATTGCTGGGGGGCAGGGAAGCCAGGATCTCTACAATGTCGACCCGGACTCGATCGTCTTTGCTTGCTTGCAGTGCTTGATCCAGTGCGGGGATCAACGACTCAGCGCCGATGCGGACAAGACTCTCCTTGGCATATTGGCGCTCCTCCTGCGAACGGCGAATGTCGACCAGTCTGTCGATCGCACATAGAGCCGCTTGATGTCTCTTTTCCTCCTTACTGGCGGTGCGTTGGCAGATCGCTTCGATGGCCTCACTCGCCAGCTGTCGATTGTGACTAAGGGAGTCTGTCGCCGCCATCTTTTGAAGTGCCAGCCGGGCTTCCACCCTGCCGACCTTGCCCAGGGCCTTGATGGCAGAGGCACGCACCTGGCCGTCGTTGTCTGCCAGTGCTGCCTCCAAGGCCGGGCTGAACTGCGTGGAGGGAACCTGGCCCAGCGCCCAAGCGGCTGTGGCGCGCACGTGAGGAGACGGGTCTCGGAGTGCTTGCTGCACCAGCCTCCCTGCCTGGAGGGACTCGTATTGCCCCAGCAAACGGGTCGCTGCTGCACGAACTGCGGCATGAGGGTCAAGCAGGGCCATAGAAAGAAAGGCCAAGTCCTTCTGCCGGCGATGCAATCCTATGACCTCCAGGGCAGCCAGGCGCACGTCTAGATCTTGATCCTGGATAGCGAGCGGGAGCAGGGCATCGGTCGTGGCAGGGTTACGCTCACCTAGTTGGCGGACCAAGAAGCGCTTCAGCCCCGGGGGGCCATTGTTGAAGGCGAGCAGCCTCAGTCGATTCGCTTGCCCATCCATCGATTTCTCCTCAGCATGTCACGGTCGGAGGGGCATCGCTACGCCCTCATCCAGATCTGTCTCCGGGCGCAGACCAATTTTCTGACACCTCCGCTCCGACCGACCCTTTGCCCAACGCTCCTCGCCCTTGCGGCCGAAGATGGGGAATCACTGGTGCACTAAGCGGATGGGGTCATTGACTGAAATGGTTGCTCCGCAGTGCACCAGGGTTGTTGGCTCCACGGAAGCCGGCGGGTTCTACCGATGAACATATGACATTATAGCACCAGATCGCCAATTCTGCAAGATGTGCTGAGGCGTGCTCGGTGCCATGGAAAGAGCAGTGGCCAGGGTAGAAGCACGAATCTGGTGGGAGGTATGGAACTGCGCCTTTGCTTGCCCGGTCTCATGTTCTATGCTATACTGATCCTGCGTCGCTGGCCGCGATGCGCCGGCGGCGCGATCGGCTCCAATCGAATCGCGTCCATGTGAGGAGGAGGAAAGCGATGAAAACGAAAACGTTCATCCTGAGTCTGTTGGTCTTGTTGAGCCTGGTAGCGGTCGCCTGTGCTCCGACAGCAGTCCCAACCGAGGTGCCGCCGACAGAAGCACCCACGGAGGAAGCAGTGCCCGAGCCCACGGCGGTTCCCACGGAGGAACCAGCCCCGGAGCCCACCGAAGCGCCGCCTGCCGCCGAGGCGCCCCCGACCCTGCGCCTGCCCGATCTCGAGGGGCGGACGGTGGTGGCAGTGACGGGCAACGATTACACACCGCTGAACTTTGTAGACCCGCAGACGGGTGAGGCAGTGGGCTGGGAGTATGACGCGGTGAACGAGATCTGCCGTCGTCTGAACTGCGCGGTGGACTGGCAGGTGACGTCGTGGGACACGATGATCGCGGCGGTGCAGGAGGGGCAGTTCGACGTGGGG
>Ga0180438_10003279_pt1 | contig 24709 bp, 34 predicted proteins | sample SS_ome_12_FD_132455 | JGI IMG/M metagenome (GOLD analysis project Ga0180438, IMG submission 132455) | Hypersaline lake sediment archaeal communities from the Salton Sea, California, USA - SS_3_D_2 metaG | ecosystem: Environmental > Aquatic > Non-marine Saline and Alkaline > Hypersaline >... | reverse complement strand
TCTACCGCCTCCTGTAGGCTTATGATGCTATATTTACCTACCTCTATCATTTCGTTTGAACATCACGTTGTACACTGGAATCTTCCTGAGAGTTGGATATCTTGTTGACGGGAACCCTGACAGAATCCAATATCGTACCCCTTCTCACAAGGTCTTCTATCCTCTTCATCGCGTCCCCAGTGATAGGGTACTCATCATGGTCGAAGCTGAACTGAGGAACACTTGTAGGGTCTTCGAACACACCCTCCACTAACGGATACTTCACCTTCGGGTCGTATATCTCAAGATATCCCCGTGTTGCATCATACAAAAAGTGCGTGTGCTTGTTCATAGCCAGCTTGTGAACCCTCTGATTCCTCCTTGAGTTCAACTGCATACGTGTACGGATCTTCCAGTACGCCTCGTTACCCTTGATGCTACCCACATACATTAGACCGTCCATCTTGTCATTGATCTCAACGGTGCGCGGTATCTCGAACAGGTTGTAGCAGTCATCCTGCTGTATGGCTTCCTTGTACTCTGGATATACCCTCTGAATGAAGTTAGGATGCACCCTATTGTTCTTTCGGTACATCTCGGTTATCGCAAATGCCCTTGCAGCGTTCAGCACGGTAAGCATTGTTCCGATGTCGTAACGTGATTCATCGGTGAACACCCCGCCTTCATCGGCAAGCTGCAATAGTTCTATACACTCAAGCGTCTTCAATGTACTCGTATATTAGTTCATCATACTCTTCTGATGTCACATTCGCAACCCATTGATAATCAAGATATTGCGTCAGGCTCATCATGGATTGTCTATCATCTCCCTATCAGCGATCTGATACTGATTCGGGTCGCGCACCTCTTGGTAGAACATTTTTACCGCCTCATCCGTAAGTCTGTTCAATAGTGTTTCACTGTAGAACAGTGTGAGATCTTGAATATTATCATCTACCCGTATCTCAACACTCGGCTTTCTGATGTAATCAACAGACACCAATGGACATACAGCGGATTGTGGATGTATCAATATGAAATTCTTATGCTGATTGAATCTTGGCTCATCAATAGTCGGCTCCCCTGACTTTGATATCCTTCTATCGCTCTGTATATATTTTGCCCAATTCTCCTCGACCTGCTCTACCGAGTTTATGCCGTTTGCTTGAGCCTGTGTAAGCGTTATAGGGGTTGAGAATGATGAAGGAAACGCGGCCTGATAAATTTCATACTTGAACTCATTTATCTGTTTAAGAGTCACAAAGCCGACCTGACCTGAGAAGGTAGATCCATGTACATAGTCTTTACTTCTCGCTTTAATTGGCCTGAAGAACTCTAATACTCCAGGTGTTCCAGCGTATGCTTTGTAGACAGGAACGCTATCGTCATAGTCATACATATAGCACTTGATAGCAAGCACATGGAGGTAATCTCCAAGCATTGTGTCTCCCTGAGATATTGATGTCAACGCACTACCAGTATTAGATGTTGCTGTTCCAGTAGATGTTGTCTGTAATGTTATAACTGTAGGTGAGGTGACACCACCAACAGGTACCGTGTGTGTTTGGTTGATACCTGTCGATGTTCCTGACACACCAGACACAACAAACGTATCGCCTTCTGCAAGATTATGCTCTGCCCCGAATGTGAATACGGTAGGAGTACCAATTGTAACAGATGATACGGGGACTGGAGTTGTTCTGAATCTGTTATAGTTCAGGAATACTGACTTGTCAATGACCATCAGTTCAGACAGTTCATCGAACTCCTTTTGGGTGTCCATTCCCCTGTACTTGTTCTCGATGACGCGCAGGAACGCATTGTCGAACGCACGCTGCTTCTTAGCTACACTTACGTAGTCCGAATAACTGTTGTCTATCTTGTCATCGAACAGTTTTGAGAGATCTAATCCTGTGACCATAGAACAAAGATACGCAATGTTATGGACACTTAAAAAGAAACCCCGACCTTACGGGGTCAGGGTCTGTCAACGGATACTATCCGAAGAGCTGTTATTTGCTCAGTTCGATTCCGTTCTCCTCCTCATACTTGTGAATACGCTCAATGGCTCTGTCAAGATCCGCTGGGAACGCTCCCTTCAATTTGTACTTCTTGTACAACTGTTCGAAGTGTCTGCGTCTTTCGGCTGGACTTACATCCTCCCCGTCATATCCATTAAGGTCATTGAACGCACGGTCATCACCGTCAGCGGCAAGTGAACGCTTCAGGTTATCGTACACCTGTGGGTTGTCCTTGAAGTACAAGGCAATGTCATCCTCGTCCTTACCAAGCAACACATCGCCAACATAGTACTTACCCTCACTTTCTGTAATGAAGCCAGTTACAATTCCCTTGTTAACATACACCATCATCTCTACACGCTGCGCCACCTTCATGTTGTTCAATGAACCGAAAGTATCAAGGAATCGGCTAATGTTAGGCTCTGATGTGACCACACCACCATCAAGGTCTGCGAGTGAAAGGGTGATGTCCTCATCGCTAAGACCACGCGGATCCTGCTTGAAGAAGTACATGACATCTTTCCTGTCAGCCTCAGACATACCGTATACGGTTGAAAGAACACGGTTGATGCGTACAGATTTCTCACGCTTCTTGGCGCGGGTCTCCTCAAGTACCTCAATGGTGAACATGGAGGAACTCTTCTTTGTTCCGTTAATGTCTTCCACAAGTGGGTGGTTCAACCAGAAGTTGATCTGATCCTCAACCTCTTCGAACGATGATCCAGTGATGTACATGGACACCGCTGCCCCAGACTCGAATCGGAAGTCGCCCCTATCTTTCTTGATGTTTCCAGGTTTTACCTGTCCATACTTGTTTATGGAGATGTCCTTGCCTCTAAGGTTGTAGGTACATGGTAGGCTCACTGCCTGTTTCAGGTGATTGAGACCCTTGGGTTTAATGACTGCGATTTCTCTTTCCATTTTATTTTATTGGGTTAATAATACCAAAGATAAAAAAAAGAGGCGACAAAGTGCCGCCTCTCTTTTAAAATGTTAGCTACTATTAAATAGCGGCTATTACAGCATCAATACCGTCAATTGCCGCATCAAGGTTAGCAGCAGTTGCGCTTTGCTTGACGTAAACTTTCAACAGTTGCTCTTGATCACTCAATTGATTATTGAAACCACCATATCCCTTTGGAGCCATGAATGAGAACAAAGCCTCTAAGTAGGTCTCACCAGCGGATGGTGCAAGTGGCTCGTTTGTCAGTGGATCAATCTGGAATGATGCTTTTACACCAAGTGCTGCAAGATCAGTTCCGTTGTGCTTTCTATCTTGAGCAACAACAAGAGCGTCTCCAGTTCCAGTAATTGCAGCTCCCTCATTTATAACAAGAATTGAGGTGGCATCTGGAACAGAATACACAACATAACTACCGTCACCAGTTGTAAATCCAGAAAGGGTAATTGTGTCTCCAGCCGAAAATCCAGCAGATGACGCAACGGTAAGATCTTGAGTATCATTACTCAATGCAGCAACAAGAGTCACAGCCTCTGTCTCCATTCCAGAAGTTTCAGCAAGGTTCTGAAGCCCAGATGCAGACCAAAGCGGGTATCCAGCATCTCCAACAACTGTAATTACAGCTCCAGCACTTGACGCTGTAACTTTCAAAGACTCGTGCGCATTGATAAGCGCAGCAAGCTTTGTTGCAATAGTGGTTGTTGAATCAAGGGAATCAGCCGTATACTGAACTCTTACCTGAACGAGACCGTCACCACCTGGCTCATCAACATCCTGAGTAATTGTAACGGCTGTTACAAGCCCAGAAGATGCGGCAGAAACAGTAAGGTCTCCATCCTTAGGTGATTCAGCGAGTCCAAAGCTTCTTGACCCCTCGATACCTTTATTGGTTTTGAATTTGAATAGCTGATTCCCAGCTCCATCTTTGATTAGTGCTTCTCCAGACACAACAGCGGCAGTGTCTGCTGCTGTTGCGCTTGGTGAGTTGACGATAACAACGTATGGTAAATTCTGTGTTGACATTTTTTGAATTTTTTAAAAGTTTAACAATTAGGCTTTCAATTCGATCAAACCACTGAACTTACCAATCATATCGATACCGTTGTCAGCCATCACATCACAACGATGAGCATCAACTGAACTTACGATGTCAACCTTGTAGTCTGCGAAGTTCTCAACAGTAGGTACACCAGCATCTGCCATACCCTTGATGTAACCACAGTAGAACTCAGATGGTCCTCGGTAGATCTTCTCGATAGCAGGAGCAAGACCTCCACCTTTAACCTCGATAGGATCAAGATCAAGAGCGAAGCAAGTGTGCTGCTGACGGTATGGGTTGCTAAGACCAGAAATGGTTGTCTGCTCTGGGAAGAACTCAGTATCGTTCAACACTGGAAGCTCAACGAAAGCAACCTCTACACCAGCGATAGCATACTTACGTACATCAACACCTTTTACTTCCTGACCACCGAATGTGTTCATGGTGCCAGCGTTCTCAATGTAACCATCAGTGAAGTTACGCTGAATGTGCTGCATCATACCGCGACCCATGAACAATGTCAATGGAGTTGACTGATTTGCCTTACGGCTTGCAACATTGGCAAGGAAGTTATCGAACTGAGTCTCAGTGATAGCTGAAGTAAGTGGAAGATATTCACCACCTCGGTTGATGATAGACCAACGTACACCACCGTTAAGGTCAGAAAGACCACCAGCCTGTGATGTCCACTGAGCACGGTTAGAGAACAACATCTGCTTCTCCATCTGACGAAGGAATCGCTGAACCATCAGATCCATCTGAGCATCACCCCAGAACTTGTCCTTGTAGTAGATACGTGACTTGATGTTCTCTCTTCGAGATGCCAAGTAGGTATCACGCTTTACAGCGGAGTAGTTGTAGATGGTCTCTGGGAATTCGTACAGTGGAGATTTTCCATCAGAGTAGAAGTTAGGTGAGCTGTCTCCAAGAACCTTCACATAAACACCAGCAGTGTTAGGGAATGCCAATTCAACCTGCGTCAAAGTTGATTCTGTAGGCTCAATTGTGATAGAACCTGGAGAGGTGGCGATAACCTTACCAGACACGCTGTGATCAGCGGCTACTACAACGTCACCAACTCGGAACGTGTCAACTGCCTGAGGAGGAGTACCCTGTGGTTGAAATGTAATTACACGGGTATTACCTACTGTAGATGCAGATGCGATCTGAGCAATAACGTGTCCACGACCCATTACCGCCTTCTCATACTTGTCAGTATCGAACTGCTTACCGCCTCCGAAAGGCATATTCAAAATGTTAACGATCATACCGAACTTGTTATAACCTCCTGAAAGGTCATACACGTTACGGAAATCGTTTCGGTCAGACAACGCACGAACCGTTAGGTTGTCTGCCACGTTTAAAGGGCTATTCTGTGCCATTTTAGATTTCTTTTAGGTTTTAGTTAAAGTGTTATGTTCCCTCCGTTAACACCCATCTTTGTTTTGGTTTCTGCCCTTGCTGCCAGATATGCGTTGTAATCATTCGCTCTGCCCCCTACTTTTGTGGTTTTTAAACCAGTTCTTTTCGGTGCAGCACGTTTGATGAACTCTGCCTTCTGACCTTTGACCTTGCCTTGCTGAACCTTGTTCTGAAGGACATCCTTCTTGAAAAGATCCCAAGCAGCAAAGTCGAACATCTTATTGACATTCACAGTGCCGTCAGCATTGACGAAACCTATCTTTCCTGAGACAACATGGTCGTGGATCGCTTTGGTCATCTCCTCGGTAAGATTTAAACCATAATAACCCTTGTTCACCATTGACTTTGTAAGCCCCACGAATTGTTCGTGATTTTTCTTCTGTATCTCCTGCAACTGTCTTTGCTTCTCAGCCGACTGCTGCGTTGTATTGAACGCTACATTCTTGATCCGCTCCTCCTGCTCTTTCTTGAGTTCTTCCCGCATCTTGCGTACCTCAAGCTTCTTCTGAACTGGGGATAGGTCATCGAACCTGTCCATCTCGTACTCGATCTCCTCTTCTGTGAGACCGAGGCCGTTGACGCTCATCTTGTAGATCTCCTTGTCCGACATGGCATCGTAGTCCTTGTCAAGTTCGAAGGTCTTCAGGTAGTCTCGGAAGCTTCCGTTGCCAGATTGCTTGAACTTCAGATACCCGTCTATAAGAGGGTCATTGAGTACAGCCTCTGCCTGAGCAACCTTCTGCTCCATCTGCTGAAGCCTTTCAACCTGATTCGGCTCTGTTTTTTTCGTGTCAGGCTCATTGTCAAACGAGAACGGGTCTTTCAACACATCTTCCGCCTTTGACTCTGCCTCTTCCTGAAGCACGATCTCCCAAGCATCCTCATCAGACATATCGGAGTTTCCGTCCCTGCCCTTAACAGCATCGATCTTCTTCAGATCCTCGATAGCTTGAGCCTTCTTCTGCTCAATGAGGTTGTTCTTCAGCTCCTCGATCTGGTCGGACAGTTCATCCTCCTCTTTACCAGGGTTCTCTTCCATGAGCTTGGAGATGATGGATTGCTCCTCCTCCTGCTCAAGAGATACTTCTACATCATAATTCAAAGAACCGTCTTCAGTGTTCACATTGTTGTCGTCTTGGACAACGTCTTCTCTTTCTTCCATGTTTACAAAGTTATAACAATATTTATTGATTTACAACACTATACACCCTCACCGCCAGGTTGCATCTGTTGACGCTCCTGTTCGTATGCGAGTTCCGCTTCTCTGTCCGCGACTGGCTGCATGGTCTTTTGACGCAGCTTGGCCTCTTCTCTTGCGTTTCGACCAGCCTCCGCCATTTCCTGTTGCTGCATTGCGAACATTCTCTGACGCTCCTGCTCCGCCTGTTGCTGAAGCATCATCATCTGCTGCTGCTGTTGCTGCTGCATCTTGCGCTTCTTGATCTTCATGTTCATCTTGTCCTTGAGTTCCGTATATGTACGTGCTGTCTCAAGTTCGATGTAATCATCCCAGTCGAAGCCCGTCTTGTCTGCGTTCTGAGCCATCGCTTGTGCGATCGTGAGCAGTCGTTGTTTTGATTGCTCATCTATCATGTCCTCAATATCTACCCTCACCATCATGTCCTCCAACTGGAACTCGGTGGTGTTCTTGAAGAACTTGACAGCATCCTCGGATAGCATGATGTCGGCAGCCTCCTCCCCGTCCATGTCCATCAACATGATCTTAGCCTTGTTCAAGATGTACTGCAACAGATATGTGTAATAGGTCATGAACCCATCATAGTATGTTGCCATACCCAATTGATTCTGACTGATGGACTGTTGCTGTGAACCGTAGCCAACATAACTTGTCAACTGCCCCATAGAAACCTTTGAAGCGTTGATGATCTCCTTCATCATCCGCTCCTTCTCCTGTATGAGTGATACGTAAATTGATACGTTACCTCCAAGCGACATGTCAAGCTTCTCTACAAGTCTCTGCCCGTCAAGAACATTCGGGTCTTCACCGTCAGATCCATCAGTAACGTGCATGGCGTGTTTTTTCAGGTTGGTGATTATTTCCCTGACAGTATCACCTGCACCAACCTTCATTCCGTTAAAAATCAGTACATTTCCAAGATCTTTTCCGATGTTCTGACGTATCTTATACTCGTAAGCGTCAATATCATCCTGTAGCTTCTTCATCCTATCGACCACGGAACGGTTCATGCCCATCATCATGTTTGGAATGAAGCATCGCACTGGAAGCATTGGTCTGCTCGGATTCATCGAGTCGTACACCACGTTGTAATCAATTCCGTAATCTGTAAGGATGGCGTTACCTATCAATGTGGCTCTGTCTATACGCAGGTATGAGTAACGCTCTGCATCATTTCCATGTATTGGCGTTATCTCCTTACCTTCCGACTTCTTCATCTTTGACTTCTCTGGAACCTCAGTTATCCAGAATCCAGTCACAACGGCAACCTGTCTGTAATTTCTGCCGTCAGGACCTCCCCACCAGTTGAATCCTATGTCTGTTCCACTTGAGCCGTTGTAATGATTCAGTAGTTCAAACCCTATACCAGGTGTCGTTACGGACATCTCTTTTACCATCTTCCTTTCCTCATCGGTAAGGTCGTATCGGTAATATATCTCCTCTGGGGTCATGAACGATATCCACCCAACGAACTCTGCCCTTTCGTTGTAGTCGGAGTCATTGCTGAAATCGAGTATCAGGTTATATGGCGGTATGACCTCGGTGTATGGTCTCCCGTGCATCTCATCCACATATATACCGCAGTATCTACCCACAGCACAGTCAGTGAAAGCCCTCATCATCTGGTCTTTCAACCTGTTCCTGTTGATGATGTCATTGATGAGGTCAAGACCGTACTCCTCCATCTCATCGATAGGGGACTTCATCACCTTCTCCACTGCCTCGTCAAGGTCGATGTTGTTTCCGATGCCCTCTGGGAAGAATCCCATACCATACTTCTCCTGTGTCTGGTTGAAGAACTCAGCGAGGTCTTTCTTCAGCTTTATCATCTGAACCCGCTGCATCTTTTTTGATATTTTAGATGGCTCAAGGCTCTCTATTGTGACCTTTGTGGAATTTAAGACCTTTCGGATCCCTCCACGCATATACTCTATGAGTTCGAATATCTGCTCACCCTTGATGTACGGGGCTGGAAGTTCACCACCCTTCTCATCCTCTGTAAGGTACGCGAAGTTGAAGTTCTCCTGCGTACCCATGAAGTATCTGTAATTGTTGATTATCTGATCGACTGGAGACTCCTCAGCCCATCTCTTTGTGCTTCGTTTACCCTCGCGCTTGGTCTCATCGGTATTGGTCGCGATGTTGTAGTGCGTGGCGATGTACCTGACATTCTGTGCATACCACGACTCTATGGAGCCATATTTCTTTTCAAGCTCCTTCTTGTCGAAGTAGTTATCTGGCCTATCGTATACTATGTCAAGGCTGTGACTATTGTCCAGTATCATCTGTTATGAATTTTAAAGAGGTGAGTGGAAGTTCGAAAACTTTTCCATCAATGTGTCTTATTACTATAGCGTAAGTGCTCAATCCGTTGTTTATATCACCCTTGTAACCAATTGCAAGGAACTCACCAGTTTTATCATTCCCATCTCTTCCTACCCACTTTACAATTCTTCCTTTGGCGTTCTTGTGTTCCATACAGCTACACCCTGTTTAACTGGCCTTTCTTCTCCGTCTTCAAATATCGGAATTTTCTGCCACTTTGTTACACGTCTTCCCATTTCATCTGTCGTAACATAGCTGACCTCCTTGTATTTAACCGATACGCGTCTGTCAGATTTCTTGTATTCGTCCCTGTCATACAGTTCACACGCCACCAACGCATCCAAAAGGTCAGTGTTGCTTACATGGAACTCTGGAAGCTGGTTGATGATGTCAAGGAACCATATGTTCTGGCAGTGGTTTCTCAGGTACTCAAAGAAGAAATTGTATATCGTGTCCCTGTTCCACTTGTCCTTGTGGAATCCTTTGGCCGCTTTCTTGTCGAATGACTTTGCGCCTGTTATTATAGGTTGGTTTGCAAGGAACGACCATGCACCGTACTGTCTGTACTGATCCATAAGAACTCTTCCTTCGTTCCTTTCGACCATGTTCTTACAGTTATTGTAATATCGTTGCAGGAGCATCGTCTCCTGATATATCGTTGTCGGATCATTTGTTCTCCTTTGGTAGTACGCTACATACGTCTGCGTGCTCGGTCTCTTGATTATCGTGGAATGAACCGAACGCTTCCTTGAGTCAAGGGCTTTCTTAGTATCCATACTGTCCGTGTCCACCATCGGGATGGGGTCGGTTCCAGCCCTGTACTCCTCTCCCTGAACTGGGTGCTCAAGTATGGTGAAGTTCCCCTTACTGTTGGCAACCGCAACAACCCTCTCACCCTGCTCTACAAGGTCGTATGTGTTCACTGGTCTCGGTGTCTCTACTATCACCTTCTTCTGTGCGTTTATCTTCGGCAGGATGTCTTCAGGAATGATGCCGACATTGTTCATCTCGAAGATGTCATTGATGTCCATCGGATATGACTTCACGAATCCTATGTAGTCCCGTTTGTCATCGCTCCTGTCGAGATATGCCCTTCGCTTCTCTATCCATTCCTTTGCCCCTTCCTGATCAGACCAACCGTTCGGACAGAAGTCATAGAACCTGCCAGTCTGATTTCCCTTCTCATCATACTCAGGTGCTCTACTGATACCCATTGTTCCTGGGATGAAAACGGTCCTGACACCCAATGACTCAGCTTCCTTCCACATCAACTCCGCCTCCTTGATACCCTCCTCTGATACGATACCAGCACTTCCACCGAATACCACGGGGGCTATCTTTTCAAAGTCATCCATCAGACACGCCTGTATGGACTGACGCACCTCTGACGCGAAGTCATGCAGGAACAGCTCATCGATGAATGCATGGGCAGCGCGTTCAGATTCGAAGTTGGAAGCATCCTTCCTTGAGTCACTTGTCTGTCTTGCCAGGATGTTGGAGTTGTTCCCAGTTGTCATCCCCTCGTGATCCTTGATGTCGATGGTCATGTACCCAGTAAGTCTCTGTGACTTCTTCTCTGGCTTTATCCATTCATCAAGTTTATCATAAGCCACCGCCACCTTTTCGTTGAACAGCTTCTCGGTCTTACTCCTGTTATTCGATGTCAGGAGCGATGTCGAACCTGGGCTTGTCAAAGCCTTCCACAACGACACCCCAGCTCCGAAAAGAGCGGAAAGACCGATACCCCGTCTTTTATAGATGCACAGATCCTGTCCGAGCCTTGTCGCCTCATAATACTCATCGATGACCCACTCATCAACATCCCTCCACCACGGGTTGATCAACTGCCCCCTTGGCTGCTTTATCTTTATCTGTGTTAGGTAGAAATAGTGAAGACCTTTCAGCCCAGCGTGACCCTCGACCCATCGCTCCTGTTCCTGTAGCCACCACTTCGCCTCCTCGGCCTTTGACATCTTTGGCTTCCCTTCCCAAACGAATTTGGGGGGTTTAGGATTGCCTCTTACGATTATTTCTGGTGCTCCTCCCTTACTCATGCACTATGTTATACATACAAATTTAATGATTATCTTTGAACCGTTCCTTTCCTTTCTCCTTCCTTGGGGTAGTACTTTCGGGTGCTGCCCCTTGTTTTTGTTGGAAATGACTATATTAGCGGCATGAAAAAACGAACCCACAGGATGCGGCTGACCCAAGAGGAGGCTGACATCATCAATGAACGAAGGGGCGTTCAACTGTCAAACGTCAACAACAACACGGCACTCGACAGACATCTCGATGAAAGAGGTATTGATAAGGCGGATGTAATAAGCGTCAAGCATTGGCAATCTGCAAGTGGCGAATACAGGTTCTCTATCGTAACCAAGGAGGACGGACTCAAAGCATCTATCATAGAGGATACATTCGAGAGGATACTTGAGGATATGCGTGACTACGCTCCTGTCATCAAGCCCATCAAGAGAGACGTAATGGCAGACCCGCACTGTCTTGTATTCGATCCAGCCGATATACATATCGGGAAGTATGCGACAGAATATGAGACTGGATCAACATATGACATTGATAAATCCGTAAAGCAGGTAGAGATAGGGCTTGATGGCATCATCGCCAAGACCATAGGTTTCAACATCGACAAGGTGTTCTTTGTCATAGGCAACGATGTTCTACACACAGAGGCTGCTTACGGAACGACCAAGAACGGCACGAGACAGGATATGTCTGGGATGTGGTATGAGTCTTTTCTGGCTGCGAAGGCGATGTATGTCAGGAGCATTGAGAAACTTCTCGGTGTTGCGGATGTACACGTAATATTCAACCCTTCAAATCACGACTACGCTACAGGATGGATGCTTGCACAGACACTTGAGGCGTACTTCAGGAACAGTGTAAACGTGACGTTTGACGTTAGTATCGCGCACCGTAAGTATACGTCATACGGGGTCAATCTCATAGCAACGAGTCATGGTGATGGAGCTAAGATGGAATCCATGCCACTACTTATGGCTCAGGAGTCTCCAGATCTTTGGGTAAGGTGTCCTATGAGATACGTTTATCTTCATCACATACATCACAAACAGACATACAGATTCCTTTCTGGTAAGGACTTCGTTGGGGTCACGGTAGAGTACCTTAGAACACCAAGCGCTTCAGACGGATGGCACAATAGATCTGGATATGTAGGTGCTAAAAAAGCAGTAGAAGCGTTCATACACAGTAAACAACACGGGCAGGTAGCTCGTATAACCCATAATCTGAAATGACAACGGGAAACGATAATAACGAATTTCAAAGGCTCATCACGACAATCTGCCTGATGATAATGATCACCGCCCTGATCTGGGTATTAACCCTGCGTGTTGCAGGATTCATATAATCTCAATGGAAATAAAAATAGACCCTAAGAAGAAGACAATAAAGATAAAGTACGATGTCTCTAAGGACTCTAAGAAGCTTCTTCATCAGCTTGTATCTCTTGTTGATTCTCTACCTGACTATCTGGTTGAACTTCTTCCGTCCTTAAAGAATAAGACAGATAAAGGAAGTCGATCCTGACGTTATTGCCGTTCTTTATCATGACGATCCCGTTAACGCAGTCCTCAGCGGCTTCGTACTGAGACACCCTTTCCCACATGTTCGATATTACACGCTTTATGTCAGAAACAGATGGTGACTTGCCTCCCCAGTGAGCCTTAATGCTCCTGTTCGACCTAATAATGTGCTTTACGTGAGAATAATCTATTGCTTCAAAGAAAGCTTGTGTTATATTTGTGTTCATGGTAGCAATATTACAAAAAAGTTTTCTTGATATGAAGCCAGGAACGGTATTTCATCTCAAGAATCACAAGGAAAAGGAAGATCTGCTGATATTCGAGGTCAGCGAGATTGATATTAGAACAGGAGAAAGGTTCTGGTTGACCAAGGATTTCGTCCTCGGACAGTTTGAAGATGGCTACAAGCCATTATGCTGGACTCAGGATCTATTCCTCGTCATCTGACGTAACCTTCGGTCTTTCTGTCCAGTATACGGCATCAGGCTCCTTAACTGGTGCTCCTGATGTTTTCCTGTACACTGAATTGTCAGAACCAAGGAAGCCATCGAAATAACGCTTACCGTCACTGAATACAACATTTCTGTGTACATCTGGACGGTTGAAGTAGATCACGTTCCACGTTTTCTTGTTCATGTCAGCAGTTTTCATGCTGCTAAGTTACTGAAAATTAGTTGATTATAGTATGCTTTTCTTCAGCATCTCTATTATAACCTCGTTGCCAGGGTATATTTTCATGCTCTTTCTGTCCCCGAACTCCCATGTTCGGTGGTGCTCCATGCATAAAATGTTGACGTTGTCCTTGTTGTGTCTTAGCTTTGGATGAGAACCCTTTGACAGGATGTGTGAGAACATATACCTTTCCCACTTCTCGCCAAGGTATCTATCACACTCCTCACAGTAATGTGGGCGTTCCGACCATATCTCCTCATAGAACCTGGTGTCAAGGTCTATCTTATCGCTTACATTCTTTGACGGTCCGAGTTTCTTGTACGACTTGGCGGCACATGTCTTGCACCTTCCTTTGCTCCAGATGTATGAGTCCTTACCACACTCCTTACACTTCTTTTTCTTTCTCGATATCATTGTAAAAGAAATATGCAGAGTTACCATAGCTTCTATCTATGTCCTCTGACGTGAGCTGTTCATTGAATATTTTTATCTTAGGAACGCTGTCTTTAGCGTATGGGACTATGAAGTCTGGATTATGCCACCTGCAAAGATTGTTCGGTGGTATGCAGAAGTTACCGTCATCGAGAACTATGAACTGATAACACTTTGAGTCCTGATCGTTAGAGTAGCCGACATTGAGTTCATTAAGATCGCCCTCATAGTCATCTATTGTGAAAAGATATTTTCCAGACCTCCACTTGCCATCCCTGCAATGAACATCAACCCTCTTGTTCTGGAGAAAAGCAAATGTAGTTACAGCTATGTTGTTTGACTGGCAATCCCATGTTTGCAATATCCTCAATCTTTCCTCTTCGTTTTCCGATATTCTATCAAAGTTCTCATCATGACAGAACGCAGCTATTGGTAGCATCCAGAAAACAGCACCGAAGCTTGATTGAAAATGAAAGTGCATGGGTCTGTTCAGCATAGACTTGACACCGAATATATAACCATCAGTAACACCATCTCCCAAGCCTATCCAACTGTTTCTTACGTAGCACTGAATGTATGGGGTGTTTGCGTTGAGTTGAGCCATATCCAAATATACAAAAAGAAAACCCCCGCATGGAGCGAGGGCTTTCAAAACAACAACAAAAAACAAACATGAAAAACCCGAACGGGCGCATCAAATATAGTTATTCAATTCAGAAAAACAAAATAAAGTTTGATGAGCCTTGAAAGTTCTTGAACTCCGAGTTCTGTTGTGGCCGCGAACTGGGTATTGCTGTCATAGACCTTTACATACCCGAAGTCATGAAGCTCCATTATTTCTGGATTGTTCTCATGATCCCAAACGTCCTTTCCGAACATAAGGTCTTTCAGTAGCCACATTTTCAACTCATCACTCATCACTTATCATCTCTGATGTATCGTAATTCTTGTACCGTATGTCGTACTGTCTTGTCTGCATCTTCTCTATGAACTTCCTCCTTGCCTCTACTGGGTCAGCATCCTTCTTGATGTATATCGAGGTACTCCTGTCTATGAACACCTTCTGCATATCACTCAAATTAGGAGAGAACTTCTTTGCCACTTCAATGGCCTTATTTCTCAGTTCCCTGATCTCCTCGTGTCTTACAGCACCTTCTTTTTCCATTTTTATAAAATTAGTGGTTTATAATTGTTTTTTCAAATCATGGCCGCAATGTAAAAACTATTTCTAAATTAGCACCAAACTTTTTACAGTGGAAATAAGAAAAGCAAGATTAACGGAAGGATACGAGATAGAGAAGCTCGTAAAGAAGTGCGCTGATACGTCTGGAATGATGATGATAGACGGTAGTGACGCTGATGGGGTCATAAGCAGAACGGTGCCTCACCCTAACTGCTCGGTGTATGTTGCACTTATGGACAACCAGATAGTCGGGGTCATACTCGGCATACAGGGGTCAATGTTCAGTAATCTTCACAATATGGAGGTATCCATGTGTGTAGACCCTAAATGGAAGAGGATGGGCATAGGGACATCACTGATGGAACACTTCCTTCTTGATAACGGGTGGCTGAACGTGTATGCGGAGGTCGTAAGTGACAATGAGCCTATCATACAATTACTGCTCAGACACAACTACAGATTGATATGCTCTCTACCTAAGTTTGTGAACACAAGGAGAGGATTCAGGGACAAGATGATATTCGTATACAATGGATAAGCCAAAGAACATGAAGGAGCTGAAGGACAGGCTCCGACCATTCGTCAACATGGACAACGAGGTAATGATAAGTAAGGAAGCTAAAGTGCTTCATGTTGGAAAGATGATACGCTCACACGTTAGTATACTTGAGGCAAACCCAAAAAACAGAGTTTATATGCCCTATTGGGACAGGCTCATCATCCTCCTATCAATACTTGAGTCGGGATGGGAATAGCAAACCTATCTGGGTCTATGCTTTTGCATCTCTCAAGTATCAGTGACGATACCCTTTTGAAGGCAGCTTTCTCCTCCAGTGTACTATCGATACCTATCTCTGTGTTCAGACTTGCGTCTATCTGAAGCAGTATATCCACTGCCGCCTTCTCTGGTGACGACATTCCTGACTCCATAAGTCTCTCTACTGTATCCGCCACTCTTAGCAGATCCGCGTAAGCCTCCTTCAATTCTTCCATTCTCCAAATATACGTATCTTTGTTATATGTCAAAGCGAGATTATAAATCCGAGTACAAAAAGTTTCAGTCTTCAGAAGAACAGAAGAAAAAACGTGCTGGGCGCAACAAAGCAAGGCGCAAGGCCATGAAGAACGGAACCGTAAAGAAGGGTGATGGTTATGACATGAGCCACACAAGGAATGGGGTAGTAAAAAAGCCCCGATCCGTAAACCGAGGCTCTAAGAGCGACACGCCAGGCGATGTTCGCGCCAGGGGTAATGGTCAAAAGAAACGTCAGCCTAATAAAGGGCGGAAGTGATCTTCTTTGACAGGTAGTCGTTCATTGCTGAAAGCGCATCCTTTCCTTTTCCTGAAGTGACAGCGTTCCTGTCAACAAAATAAAGAACAGCATCATCCTTGTGGAACGAATACCACATATCATCATAAGGGTTGTACGTGGCCAATACGCCATAGTAGTGCATTCTCTGTTTCTTTTTCATCTTACTTTGTTTAACCATTCAAATTCCTTTGTTCGCATTCCTGCATACATCACTGCTATCGAATCGGCCATGTGTTCCTGTTTCATCAGCGGAAATCCGTTCCTGATAAGCCAAGGAGCCTCTGGGTGCTTTTCATATGCCCACTCAATCACCTCCTTCTTGCTTGCGTTTTTCTTTCCTACACTTGCAAGTTTTACCTCCTGCGGTGTCACCTCCAAACATCTGTCAGGTAATGACGCAAGCAGAAAACAACTGACACCATAGTTCTTCATTCCACTTGCACTCTGACTTCCACTTGGTGTCTCTGCAAATATGATGTCAGGAACGTAACGCTCTATGAACTGCTTTGAACCCCTGTACAGGTCCACACACCTCTCAATAAGGTCTGAGGATGCACGTATCTTCTTGTTAGGGTTAGGGTCAGTGCTTATCGTTACAGAGTCAATGACAATGAGCCTGTCACCAGAAACATCAAAAGCCGTAAGACACGTATTACTTAGGCTTGGGTCTATTGCTACTGCTTTCATTCTTCTTCTTCTTTCATGGTTAGCTCTTCACCTGCTAGTGCGAAATAGAGGTTTTTGAGTTGGTGGACGTGTTCAATTAAGCACGGATTGTTAATATAGAACGTCTTTGTTTTGGGTTAGCCATTTGGTTATTTCCATTCTAAAATATATTTTATTGGCTCATTTTGCCACAAATTCACCATTTCTGGTTGTTTGCTTTTCCATGTAGTGCTTCCTAAGCAAGCATTTTGAATGACCGCCCACATAGGTATTTCTTCAATTGAGTTAATGATTCTTTGAACCCTGAACCCAAACACAAAGATCTCAGTGCAAAGTAATTGCTCGTTTATTTCTTCTTTATCGAGATATCCATGTACGGTCACGAACCTTTGCCTTCTGTAACAGGTTCTCATTATTTTTATTATTTCCATGCTTAAAGGTTTAAGCAGCTGGCTATTTGCCAACTGCGTTTAGTTTGTTTATTGCTTCGACTTCGATTGCCTCCCATTTGTCTTTTTTCTCAACGTATGCCGATCTGTCGATTTGACCGTATTGTAGTGTTCATTTTATTGTAAACCTTTTGTTAGTAAAAGATTGTTTACTTGTTTTCATTCTTCTACGTCTTTACTTCGTTTCACTTCTTCCTGTGCCTTGCTGCATACCTGACACTTCTTCCCACCGTTAAGGTAGTCTTTGCGCCACACGTGTTCTTTGCAGCGTCTCTGCCGCATCAGTCTTACGTTCTCGTCCGCTTTACGGACGAACTCTTCAGCTTCGTCTCCTTCAAGTGTTGGGATGTAGTTGTTCATCTTTGTTAATTTACAAATGAATTAGGCAGCAAGCTGCTGCTCATTTTAATTTTTCTCTTATTTTCTGCATATACTCTTCACACTCATTCTGAAGTTCAGCTGCCTTGTCAATAAATCTCTTTCGCATCTCGTTATCAATCGCCATTTCGGTTTCAATAAACGAATCCTCATCGAACCAAATGGTCGCTTTCTGCGTTGGGCAGCTCATCTTGTGATAGCCGCAACCTCCGCAGTATTCACATTTGATGTTCATGTTACCGTTCTTTATGTTCGTTGCTTTTTTCATACATCCCTATTGATTCGTCCAGTTGCATCATCTCAATGAGAAGATGTTCCTGAGACCGTTTGCTTATCCACCACTCCATTAAGGTATTCAGTCTTCTTGCTATGATCTTCTTGCACTGCTTCTTCTTCTTTCTCGGAAGGCTTGGAAGGTCTTTGGCGCAATCGCATAGCATTTCGAGTGCCTCTATGTCAACCTTTACCTTCATGTGTCAGGCTCATTATCTCTTTGCACTTCTCGTAGTCCTCAATGGACTCATAATACTTCAGAACCACCTGCGGGTCTTCATGGTTCTCAGGCAGGTAGAATACATCGTTCTCAGCGAGTTCATCGTAAGTTGTCCTTCCAGTTATGAGCAGGTAGGCGTTGTGGTATGCTGATTCTATTTCGTTCATTTCTTTATGATTGATGAGGATATGTACATCAGGTCTATTGTCTTTACTAAGGTAATGATATCTTTTCTTCCTTTTCTTCTGTATAGCTTGTATAGGGCAGGAACGTCACTCCATTCTTTTTCAGCGCACTTCTCACCTATCATGCCTTGTAGGTCTTCCTTGCTGACACTTATCCAATAGTCCTCCACTTCAAATGCAAAGTAATCGGCCATTCCGTACAACCACCCTGTGTCACCGTGAACATTCATCAACTCAACCCAGTGTATGTTCTCATCGAAATCACCACCCCTTGTCTTTCTTCTGAGCATCTTGACATCGTACCTGACATTCAAGTCCCAATGCTCTTTCATGTCCTGCTCCTGAGTAGACTCAGTTACATTCCTGAAGAACTTTGCGAACTCATGCTCCTTCTGCTTGCCTATCCTAAGCATCGAGTATCTTCAGGGTTCCATCAGCCTTCACTATGTACACACAGTTTGGGTTCTCGATGATGTGTGAAAGGATCCTTGCCATTCTCTCGTCCATGCTGCCTTTGAATATCATCTCACCGAAAACGTCAACGTGCCTGTCACCATCTGATGGAAACACCTCAAGACATTTCTCTATCACTTTCTCTACGTGCTGTTGTGGGGTCATACCAGTTCTGCGTTTATCTTTTCAACTATTGTTCCTACCATTCTCGCGTAAACCTCCTCTGTCTCATCGATAAGAGGTATCCCGTGTACATTGTTCAGTATGTGCCTGGTCACATGGAACGCCTCGTGAGCGATCGTACCCCTGTCCTCTGACCTCTGAATCCATATGAATATATTCCCGTCTGGCGTGATGACGCTCCTGCCATATACAGAATCATCCCAGCACTCTTCATATAGGCACTCGGTAACATCATCACCGAAAGATGATTGATCAATATATCGAATTATATCATCTCCTACCACAATGTCGATACTGTACTTCCAAAAATCGTCTGTTATTGTTATCATGTTTGTGAAATTTCGTGCAAGTAAAACAAAATCTGATAATGTTCCTAATCAAAAATCATATTCTTGAAAATATGTGCAATAACATCAACTGTCCATCCATTACCTAACATCTTGTAACGCTGAGAATCACTTACCAACTGCTTACCGTTCTCATCCAACACGAGTGTGTATCCATCATCTACCGTCTGTAACCTCTCACACTCCAATGGAGTTAACTTACGCCATACAAGTTTCTTGTCGGTCTCGATACTTATCTTATGGTCATTACTCAAAGATGGCGTAACTGTGCCAACTTTTTCGTCTTCTCTCACTACAAGTTCTTTTGCTCTGAATGGCGTGAAGTCTTCACCAGTTTTCTCTCTGTGTTCTTTTCTTTGTTTCTTTGCATCTTCAGTTCTTACTTCTCTGTATGACTTCACTACAACCCCCATCTCATGCCCTGCCGCAGTAAGACAGTTTGACTTCTCTTTCATTTCCCTACCCCTACGTGTCTTTGACTGTGGGAATGTAAGGTCAAGCCCCTCACCTTCACCTGCTTCAGCGTAGCCTTTCTTGGTGGCCTCTGGGTGGCGTAGCTTTCCATCTACCTGTTCAAGCCCTATAACTCCATACGGTACTTCCTTGTATTGATTGGCGGTCAGGCATTCTGATTTGTCACATTCTTTTCTACCGTAATGGTCTATACGTCTTCCTTTAGCCCCGTTCCATTTATCATTACCAGCCTCCATATAAGCCATTTCCTTTTCTGACAATTGCTTGCTTACTGAATAATCAAGTATGTCCTTCAATATAATACCCTTATCTTCAGGTTGTCCTACATTAGGAATGTTCGTCCAGTAAAGCCTTCGCCTGTTCTGAGCGGAAACTAACGCTGAATTTATCTCGATAGGCTCAACACCCATGTACTCTGTAATGACATCCTGATACTGCTTTTTCATCTTTACGTTCTCAAGCAGAAAGTATTTAGGCTTCAACTCCCTTACGAGCCTGACAAATTCAAAGAAAAGAGCAGACCTTGGATCATCAAAGTTCAACTGCTTCCCTGCAAAACTGAATCCTTGGCAGGGACTACCACCTATAAGCAGGTCAATCCTGTGTGTACCAAATGTTTCCTTGGTAACGAACTGAACATCTCCCAACTGTATCGTGTCAGGAAAGTTGTGCTGGGTCACCATCATTGCGTACTTATCGATCTCGCAAGCAAAGTACTTATCGACCTTCACACCTAACCTGTTGAGTGCGATCTGACCGCAGCTCATTCCATCGAATAAACTTAATACATTCATTGTTTTTTTATTTAATATGGGACATCAATATCATCATCACTGTACGGCATTCTTGCCTGAACCATCGCTCTGCTGTTTACCGTGTACTCATGCTTATCAGCCTCAAGCGGGTTGTATCCGTCATCGTAGAACCTTCCCGTACTAACGTCATAGGTAAGTACACACTCCCCTGTCGTTCCGTTCAACTCCTTCTTCTTTATCTTCTGAGACACGAATATGGAGGTCGTGTCGTTAGGGTTCGAGTTGTAGTAGGGTCGGTGGAACATGATGATGTTGTCGGCCTTGTTATTCCACATCGCCCCTCCAGCGAAATCATATACCCTCGGACACTTGTAATCACCAGTCCTCTCATCCTTCTGTATCGAACTGTTGGGGTGTGCCACGATGACCATGTAGACATTGTTCTCCAGTGCGAATCTCTTCTGCACCCGAAAGAAGTCCTCCAAGAACTGATCATCCCTAAGCCGTGTACTCCTATCCCTGTATATGGCGTTGAAAGGGTCTACCATGCATCCGTCCACGTTGTGCTTGACCATCGCCTCCACGAACTTCCTGTTGATGTAGTCCTGCGTTGGCATATCCTTCTCTGGGTATATGAAGTAGAACTTGTCCTTTATCTTCTCAGCGGCAGCCCTGTACTCATCCTCCGACATCTGGTTCTTATGATGCCTGTAAGGACTCTTTCCCACAAGTGCGTGAATCAACTGGTTGTAAAAGAACTTGGGGGGATACTGTTCTGGACTGAACACCGCCCACCTGTAGCCGTCCTTCAGTGACTTCATAAGCATCAACTGCAACATCATCGTGGACTTCCCGAAGTTACCTATCCCCCCAACGATGGTTATCTCGCCCCTCGACCATCTGAACCGCTCGTCTATACCTGGGAAGTGCGTGGTCTCTCCCTTCTGACTTCCAGAGTGAAAGTCCTTCAGCATCTCAGGGAATATGTCGTTGAGGTATATCACATCCTCAAGCGGACCGTCCAAAGACTCCAACTGCTCCTCAATACTCTCTCTGGTGACCTTATTGATCAGCCTGTCATCCTCAGAGAACTGCGCTGTACCAAAATCGGACGCATAGTTCCTGTATACCGAGTTAAGGATAACGTCAAGCTCCTTCACGGTGAATGAACCCCCGCAGAAGTCCGATATCATCGACCCTCTTATCGAATCCTTGTCAATACCGAAACGGAGACACCCGCAGGTCAGCTTGAATACGAAGTTGTTCCTGTTGCCCTCAAAGAAACCCTCTCCCTTGTTTATCATCCACCTTTTGAGCCTGTCATAGGTGCTGTCGGTCTTTGCTACCACAGGAACGCTTTCATATCGCTTCTCAACGAACCTGTCATACACAGTCCACTCCTTTGCGATATACACGTTGGGGTCATATGATTCGAAGCATACCCTGCTAAGATTCCTTCCTGAAGGATCCACCCCCTCGAAATCCTGCACCAGCGCATCGAAATGATCCAAGTGTCTTGTCGGTTCGGACACCTCCACCAGTGCCTTGACACCGTTACCACTGGGAGACACCCAACACGCCACCACATACTCGCTCGATGTCAGCTCGGACAGTTTATCCTTGATGACACACTTATCGAAGTCCAGACATATCAACCCCGTGTAGGATATGATATTGTTGTCGTTCCTTGACTTGAACACCCCAGAGAAAAGTGGGGACGGGAGACTCTTCTTCACCTGATCACGTTCCTGACCATGTGGAAGTCTCCTTATCTGCTCCACCTTCTCCCTGCTCTTGCCCTTCTTTATCCTACTTAAAGCCTGTCCTACGGTTATGACGTGGGAGGAGTCCACATCATATAGACTCTCGTAAATGCTTATCTCCCTGTCGAAAAGTTTTTTCATGGTTGTAATTTTGGCGCAAGTAATGAATTATTGCCGTAATGACAATGAGCCTGACAAAAAAAAGAAACCGCCCCGAACAAATGTCAGAACGGTTTCAATAAGATGAGAGACAGCACTATTTCACTCCTCATCGCATAACACTCATGAATGTTTACGGGTGTTCTTTTCAAGTGAGAATGTCGGGCTATCACCGATAATTCAAGCCTAAGTTTCCACAATAGTTTTTCTCACTCTGTCTCTCAATAAATTATCACCTGCCAGATGCCAAATTTATAACATAAATTGTTAAAACGCTTGACAAATGAGTTGAGCCTTTCAAATAACCACTCATCGCTTTCACCTGGCCACCTTTGTCTGTGTCCTTCTATTGCTTTCATGTTATCTGTTTTGATCCGTTAACGGCACTTATGCACCATTAAAGTGAGCGCATAGCCACGTCAGTTGTCACTCAACCTCCTCCGATACTGAAGTGTAATCTGGGCTGTACCTTAGCCAGCTTTCGCCTCGGAATGATCTTTCCATAGGGGCGCCTGGATCATTTATCGCCTTATCTATCGTCTCAATAAGGGCTATGGTTCTGTCGATGTCCGCATCATTGAACGGGTACCATACCCCAAGATACTCCCGCCTCATAGAGCGCATTACCCTTTTAATGTCGTTTCTTTTCATTGTCTGTTGTTTCTGGCGGCTAAATTACATACAGTTCAGTAATATCCAAACCATATGGTATTTTTTTTTACTTGGGGTCGTGACGATGAGCCTGAATAAAGTGTTTTCCCGTGTTTTCGGCTATTAACTAAATCTTTAGTTATAGTAAGTGGCTGATTATCAGTGTTTTGTGTATTTGAGGGAAATGGGGGTGGAGGAGTTGTGCATATGGGGGTGGTGTATACACACCAATGGCGATTGCCTGCTCTTGCAAAAAGCACCCCCCGTTCCGATTGGGGTGGGGGTAAATTTCCGAAACCAACATCGTACATCCGACCCGCTATATTCTGAGTACGGTTACACGTTGTTGCCACATATTGGTTCCGTTCGGCGTTGATTCGTTATGAACAAAAAAACATTCTTTGCAGTTTGCAGCCACATAAAGAACTGAAATTCAACAACATACAAACGAAACGTGTTGATCTGCTGCGAATGTTAGGACCGTTGAAAATGTTTCTTAACGTTCACACGTTGTTAATACTCCGCATACCCAACCACAATTTCCCCTTCCGTTTTCACGCTGTTATAATATTGGTTTCAGCAAATTAGTTGTATATGCAACTATTATTGTGTGTGCCTTGTTGGTGGTGTGTTCTTTGCCATGTATTTTGTTGATAACTTTATTTTTGGTTTCACTTGTTTATGTCAGGAACGTCATCAATGCCAATAACATTGTGTCTAAAGCATTTTCTCTTCTCGTTAGTATACCGATACCAAAAAAAATAGTTATGCGATTTTGAACTTACAGCAAAGTATACACGATGAGTGTGTAGTATGTTAATGTCTTCTGTATGGCAATTAGCGTTTTTTCTCTTGTTTTTTATTGGCAGGATCGTTATCATATGCGCGCATCATGCGTGAATACCTATACTATTTAATATAGTGTGTACTTTGTTGTTCATGGTCTATGCTCAAAAAACTTTAAGTACTTGATTTTCAGTTACTTACAGCCTAAAATACAGTTTTGTCATTTTGATGACATTTTACCCCGTTTAGCCGCTATATGTTCGCATGTCGAAAGACAAAGGCCAACAGGGGAAATAGCCCTACTGTTGGGGCTGGATAGGAATGCCCAAGTGGCAACAAGGTGCAATGCCTTACTATCTTGGTCGGGCGCGATCTTTGACGTATTGAATCGAAATTGTTCGTTAGCATATAATGAAAAAACGGGCACCACTCAGAAGTTAGCACATTGTTGCCGTGATCTTCAGTGGGTTTGGTACGCGGCAATGTACCAATAGAACATCAACGGGGGGATTATACCGACCAATAGTGGAACGGATACGTTGTTGGGAAATTAAAGTAGATTCGAGGCGCGGAAAGTTGACGCGCTATGCAATATCAACTATAAAACCGAAAAGGCCACGCGGAAAAGGCAGGGGAAACCTATGCGCTTTTCGTTCCGTTCGTTCGGGGCGTGGCTTCTAAACAATTAAACAATAACAATTTAAAAACAACAAACATGATTAACCTTAGAAAAAACAACACGACACTTCACGAGCAGTCTTAAATCATTGCCCACTACATGGGGTGGGAATGTCAATTCGTAGAGGATTGGAATACACTCATTCCAGTGGTGCAGAAGGTGACTGATGACATACTC
>Ga0180438_10003278_pt1 | contig 24710 bp, 24 predicted proteins | sample SS_ome_12_FD_132455 | JGI IMG/M metagenome (GOLD analysis project Ga0180438, IMG submission 132455) | Hypersaline lake sediment archaeal communities from the Salton Sea, California, USA - SS_3_D_2 metaG | ecosystem: Environmental > Aquatic > Non-marine Saline and Alkaline > Hypersaline >... | reverse complement strand
ACACAAAGATTTCCTTCAATCCAGAGAGCTTCATCCAATTCCCTTGAATCACCGTTTTTTAAGTCAACCGATGCAATGAATTCTTTATTGTTACTGCGATTCTTAAGATCAACCAGTAACTCACCAAAAAGGGTGGTTGTATACACGGCTGGATCACAAGTATAACCACAAAATCCATTCTTTGGGTCATAACTGTTAGTATTGGTTTCATAATCACAGATAATCCAAGATAACAGCCCGGTTTCTTTATTGCGAGCAATAATATAAAACTCGGCTCGCATACCAATAAATCCTGAAGTTCGAGCGGTAAATACGCTCGTAATTGCCATGGGTAACTCTGCATCTTTCTTAAAAAATGAGGCTTCTGCTAGTTCAAATCCATCAGGGAGCATCTCTTGCGCTGCTGAAGTATTTGTTATCTTAAAAGATAGAAATAAACAAATGGGATCTACTATGAATCCCATATAAGGAATTCTTTTCTTGCCGCTCTGCGTTAATTTATACTGTGTTTTTTTAGGAAGAGCTTTACTGAAACTGCTCAAAAAACTAATGGCTGTGACATCTTGAGGCTTTACAAGAGATTCTGTCTTTTTTATAAAATTCCTTTTTTCTTCTTGGTTCATTTATATAACCATTGTATTTTTTTTTTAAATTCATCTTCATAGATTAATTATCAATAAAATAAATAGGGAAACACACATTACCATAAATAAAGACATTCCCATTAATAACATTATCTTTATATTTCTTGTTGAAAAGGTTTTAATTTCTTTCATATCTGAAATTTTGTTATAATTCTCGATCATATCATTGATATTTTTGATATAGGCATTTTTCTAAGCTATAAGAAATAAATAAGATTAACTCCAAATCAACTGTGGTTTATATCCATTACTGACATCAAAGAAAGAGTGTTTATAAGCCTACTTTGCATCAGGAAGTGTATTAGATCCCCTCATAAGGACCTGAAATATAGCCTCCTGCAATCCCTCCTGCCAAACCTCCTGCCAATGAGACCAAGAACCCTCCTAATGTGAAAATCAATTGACTACCTGAAAAGATAGCCATTAAATCCACCTGTGAGAATATGCTCAACAAAAGCCAAATTACAAATACGATAACGATCACGAGAAAACTTGCCATAATCCCCCTTTTTGCACCTTTAGCGATTGTACCACTAAAATAACCTAAGACGATCCATACGATTAATTGCGGGATAAAAAAGCCGAGAGTTGTAGGCGTCCCCGTCCAAACTGACACAAAATCAAATCGAAAATTCGAACCTATTGCTATAGCAACGGCTTTAACAATATTTGTTTGAGTATAGGATTGAATTTGACTGATCAAATCCATCATGTTATAGAAATAAACGCTAAAGAAGCTTAAACCTACACCAACTAATATACCCATTACTAAGCGATAAGTACTACTATTTACCATGATCATAATAGTTATTAATATTATATAAACATGAATAGTCGCTTACAAAACATGATAAAAAAATCAGATAATGGGAAATTTGAGGATCAAAATTAAAAAAATCAAAAAAAATTAAAATTATGAATACTTTTACTAATTATTCTATAGTTTATTAAATATTAATTGTACAAATAAAGAAGCTGATTATTGCTTGGCAAGAAAAAAGAAAAAGGTTGAAGAGTCAGAACCAGAAAAAGAAGAAGCAGATATTACTGAGATAGAAGATTTTGAAGATTTTGAAGAGGATTTTCAAGATGATCTTGAACTTGACCTTGAAAAGGAACTGGAATTAATTGATTCTGAAGATATTGAAGGATTAGAAGAAGCTAAAATTATTGATAAAGACGAAGCTACAAAACAATTATATCTCTCTTGCGGAATCCACATTGGCACGAAATTATTATCTGGTGACGCTCGAAGATTCATTTACAGGCAAACCAACTATGGATTGTATGTTATTGATTTAACTCAAACTAGCGAGCGTTTAGCCACTGCTGCTAAATTTTTAAGCAAATACGTTGAGGAAGGAAGTGATAGGGTTATCGTCTGCTCAGTTAGGAGATACGGTAAGGAACCAGTTATAAAATTCTGTGAAGCATTAGGTTGTAGAGCTGTTACGTCTAGATTTATTCCTGGAAGTCTAACTAATCCATTAATAGACGATTACATTAAAGATGCTTCGGTTGTAGTAATCGTGGATCCCCATGCAGATAAAGTCATTCTAAGAGAAGCAAAATTAGCTCGGGTTCCAGTTGTTTCGCTCTTTGATACTGATGATACTCTTTCTGGAATAGACCTTGCAATTCCTGCCAATAATCGAGGTAAAAAAGCGTTAGGATTAGCATTTTGGATGCTGGCAAGAATGATAATGCTTGAGCTCGGTAAAATATCTAGCGAAGACGAATTTCCTTACACGTTAGAGGATTTCACTTCAAAAATCGTTCCTGTATATCGTCCTGATAATCAAGGACAGACACGAGGTCGCCAAACGCAATCTCGAGGCAGGACTTATTAAATATTAATACTTTAATCAATCTACTTTAAATTGTATATCCCTTTATTCTCATCTATTTTAAATTATATATGATAAATTTAATATCTTAAGTCAATTTCCTTTACTTAGAAGAGTATTAAATAAATTCAAGTGATAATCATGAAAAAGTTAATTGCATTCGCAGGAAAAGGCGGCGTTGGAAAAACCACCTCTTTGGTATTATTTTTAAAATATGTTCTTGAAAAATCAAAAATGGATATTTTAGTCATTGATGCAGATCCTGATGCTAATGTTGCCGATGTAATTGGAAAAGAAGTTAAATTCAGCGACACTATCGGCGGAAAAATGGCTGAATTAAAAAAAAAAATTGAAAAAAGACAAATACCTATTAATGTTCCAAAAAGCGATATCGTTGAAAGCGATGTCTTTGAATGTTTGCTAGAAATGGACGATTTTGATATTTTAGAGATGGGGCGAAGCGAAGGTACTGGATGCTATTGCAGTATTAACAATATCTTGAAGCGGGTTATTGATGTTTTATCAAAGAACTACGATGTTACACTATACGACTCACCTGCGGGATTGGAACATTTTGCTCGAAAGACTGGCCGCAACATAACGGACTTGATCATCGTGACAGATCCTAGCAAGATGGGTCTTCATACCATGCATCGCATTCTTGATGTCAGCAAAGAAGTAGATTTAAAATTTGAGCATATATGGGTTCTCGGAAATAGGTTTCCAGACGACTTGAAAAGCATTTTAGAAGAGGAAATTGACGCTCTAAAGGATAAAAATGTGAAACTATTGGGTTTTATTCCAAGTAGCGACGAAATTAGTAAGATTAACCTGACAGGTGAGAGTCTCATTTCCTTACCAAGTGATAATTCTTCATACATGCAAGCGAAAGAAATTTTCAGCAAGATAATCTAATAACACGAGAATTGTCTATCTAATTTTTTCTTAAGCTTTAATGGAAAGTTAAAGTGTTTTGCGTGAAAATTAAATACAATTTCATCAATTTTTTTCTGTTCCTCGTTATAATCGTAATTTAGGTATTTCTTTTTATTCTTAATTATACTTTTTACTAACTTTTCTACTTCTTTTTTAGTCTCTAACTCAGGCGTTATAAAAGGTAGGGCATGAATACCCGTGATTTGAATGCTACTCGTATTGTTTATTATCCCTTTTGCCAAATAATTATATAGCGAGCTATTTAATATACCTAAAACGTATTCTATTGAAAGGTTCTTATTTTCTATGATGAATCCAATCGCTTTATTTGAATCCCAATAACATCCTTTTGGCATGTACCGTGCTGCTAATCGAGAACTCACGCCACTGATTACTATCCCTTCCTCTTCAAAAGGAACGTTTTTAGGAATGTCATATACTGGAATTGATTCGGCACGCCAATCCAAAGCCTCCATGATTGGTCTATAGTACTGGGCTCCTCCCCCTCGTTTTAAATAAGATTTCCATTTATCAGAATCCAAATTTCTTTCGACAATTATCCTGTGCTTCTTATCGTTGTCTTGAATCTTTTCATTTCTTTTTGTAAATATTTCAGCGAGCTCAGTTCCCTCTACGGCAGCGATATATTTTAAATTATCGTGGGTATGCATTCCAATGTACCCTTTTACATGATTCTCCAGTTTAGAAGATTTCTCAAACATTTCTATTACTTGCTCTTCCACATCCGTGAAAAATAAATTAAAAGGGAGTAACTCGTACTTTTCCTGCTTAATTTCGTGAATCAATGGTGGATTAAGATATTCATCTTCGCTCCTTACTCGAGGAATGATTTTCATCACATTCGATTTTCTTTTTCCTTCATTTTGCTTTCCCGAACATTTTGTTAATATTATTATTGCAGGACTCGTACTCACGTTTTGGTCGTCAAATAAATTACTAGGCGCAAGTAGTATTTCATTGATTAAAAAGTTATCTAATAGGAACCTTCGCAGTTTTGCGTGCGTTCTTAAAGTTAGAAACGAATCGCTCGTGATGAACCCTAACTTACCCCCTTCTTTCAACCTCCAAACGCCATTTACCATGAACATTGAATAAGTCTCGTGAGCGTTAATCTTCCCGTAGATCTTTTTTAAATCTATTCTATGTTCTCGCACGTAAGAACTAGCTTTATTTAAATAGGGGGGATTTCCAACGATATAATCGTAAGCATCATGAGAATCGGGAGTCAACGATAAAAGAGAGTCTTGTTCTTTAAATGAAACACACAGGCCTTCTATTTTACTTTTATATGCAGGATTCACATCAAATGTGAATATTTGATTGCTATTAACACCTGTTTTTAACAAGCTTCTGATAAAAACTCCCGGTCCAACACATAGATCACACACTTTTTCATACTTTGCAACCTTTCCCAATCTTGAGATAATATAATCTGCTGTTTTTGGTGGAGTTAATACAACTCCTAACTCTTTATCGTTCAATCTATTAATTATTCAACACTCCCGCCTAATCTCAACTTAAAACATTTAGAATTGTTTTAAAATATTTTTTCTCTAGTTGTTACATTTATTTTTGTTATTGAAAACATTTATTTTCAAATTGTTTTATTATTATTTCATCATATAAATTGTTTTAGTAATTCTTTCACAAAAAAATGTCTATTAAAGTTGTTGTCGCAGACGATTCTGCTTTTTTAAGAAAATCGATTATTGACATATTATCCGAAGAGAAAACAGTAACTGTCGTTGACACGGCGGTTAATGGAATAGAAGCTGTAGAGAAGGTAAATAAACATCGGCCTGACGTATTGGTACTAGACTTGATAATGCCAGAAATGGATGGACTCGAAGCATTTAAACGAATAATGGACAATTATCCCGTACCAACGATAATTCTTTCCGCTATAAACCCACAAAATATGGACGCCTCGGTTCAAGCGCTATTAATGGGCGCCTTTGATTATATCGTTAAACCTGGGGGCATTGGCGCAAAAGATTTACCAAGATTCAGAGAAGAATTACGATCAAAAGTATTGCTGGCTTCTCAATCCCAAATTAAGAAGATATTCTCCAAGGCTAGTTCTAAAAGAAAAATTACCTCGCTCCGGCAACAAAGAATTGACGAAACATTTGAATTTGGATTATATCTAAAGGATGTAAAGCCAATTGAAGAGGAAAGTGTTGAAAAAGTTAAGTCAAAACCTGAAAAAGTAAAACCTGAAGCTAAAAAAGTTAAACCCCTGAAAAAGCAAAAGGTAAAAAAGAGAGGTGTCATTGAGAAAGAGACAGTAAAGACGGATTTGAAAGTTAAAAAAAAATCGTCACTTACAATTCCCGATCTCAAACCTGCCCTGGGTGCTCATGTAAAATCTGATATAATTGTCATTGGTGCGTCGGTTGGCGGTCCCCGAACCCTAAGAACCATTTTAAAAGATTTACCTCGCAATATGTCCTGTCCGATTTTGTTAGTCCAGCACTTAAACGCTTTTTTCCTTGAATCCTTTGTTAAATCGTTGAACTCTGCGTGTAAGATTGAAGTAAGAACAGCGAAAAATGGAGAATCATTGCGTCCCGGAATCGTGTATGTGTCTCCGGGAGAAATGCACATGGAACTCACCTTAAAAGGGAGCGAACCAGTCGTGAGGATTTTCAAAGGCGAACCCGTGAATTACTGCATCCCTTCAATTGACGTGCTATTTTTTTCAGCTGCCCGAATTTATAGAGATAAGACGTTAGGGGTCTTACTCACCGGTATGGGAAGAGACGGAGTAGCTGGACTTGGAACCATTCAAAAATTAGGCGGAAAAACAATCGCTGAATCTGAAGAAACCGCCGTACTCTATGGGATGCCCCGCAACGCCAAGGAACAAGGAGTTGCAGATATGGTTTTGCCTGATTATAAAATTGGCGAATTTTTTCTTCAATTCTCTTAATATAATAAAGAAGAAGAGAGCCCTCTCTTTCATCTAACATTAATATTTATTTCTTATAATTCTTTCCTATCTTCCACGCTTTACCAATAATGTCTCCTACTCTCACGTAACTCTGAATTTTAGTGACGTAAATTATAGGATCAACTTTGTGTATGTCTGGAACTCCGTTCGTCAAGCATTCTTCCTTCACGTGAGTTTGAACGATCTCACCAATAAATACATCGTGTTTTATTGAAAGATCAACATTTTTTACCAATTTACACTCTAAATTTAATGGTGCTTCTTCAATCATGGGAGCTGTCTTTAATTCTCCATAAAAAACATTGAATACTTCCGACTTATCGGTGTCTTTCCCTGAGTATATTCCTACATAATCAGTCGCTTCAGCCATGCTTGCTGATGGAATGTTCACGCTAAAAGTCTTATTCTCCTTGATTCCATCATTGGTGAAGTGCGATTTTCCTAACGATATCATTATTAAGGGTGGTTTAGCCTCAACGATTCCGCAATAAGCCACGGTGAGGAAGTTTGGTTTGCCATTCACATTAGCACCGATAATGGTAGAAGGCATCGGAAAGAGAATGGAACTCGGACCAATTTTTTTCTTTGTCATATGGCAATAGTATCTTGTCTAAATTAATAATATTTTGCATTCTTTTTTGGTAATATCTCCATATTAACCGAGATGTTCTTACAATATGCATGAAAAGTAGTGAAACGAGCGTTTCACGAAATGTTTTTTTAAAATAATACTAATACGAATATGAAAATTAATGAAAAAAAAGAAAATTTTAATAAAGCTGCTTGACGAATTAACCGAAATAATTTAAATAATTGAATATACAGATCATTATTAGTATGCCTTTTTAATCAGAAACGACTATTGCTTAGTTTTTTCTATGGTTGCATGCAAAATAAAAAAAAAAAAAATTGATATTTGAACATGATTTTACAAGATTTTGTAAGTGTTTTATTGAATGATTTGGTGATTCTAGCCATCGCTTACGCATATATTTTGGTTATGATACTTTTACCAGTTACTTTGAAGAAGAAAGACAAGATTTCGAAGTTTACGGCAAGAAAAATGGTTCATTTATTCGCTGGGCTTGTTGTATATGTTGTACCATTTTTCATAATCAAGTGGTGGGCAGTCTTTATCGCGGGATCTTTAACAGTAGTAGTATTTTTCAGCGAGAAAGGATCAAAAGTGAAACTACTCGATGATCTCTACGAGGCAATTTCGGAAGAACAAGAAGAAAAGTTGAAAAGAAAATTTTTACAAGGACCTTTTAATTACTGTCTATCGATTACGATATTAGTTACGATTTTTGTAATCATTGCACCAAGCCAAATGTATCTTCCGATTGCCGGAATCACGATAATGATTATCGCAGATACGCTTGCTTCCATTCTTGGGAAGAAATACGGAAAACACAACATCAATTTATCGTGGACGGGGACGATACGAACGCTCGAAGGTTCGATCGTGTTCTTTGTTTGTTCACTGATAATTTGCCTCATAACTTTTTCCCTCTATGGAATGATTATTCCGATTCAAGGACAAGTGCCCTTAATACTCGTCCAAGTCATTATATATTCATTAATTACTGCCGCAATTGCAATGATTGTTGAACTGCTCTCGCCTAGCACCTACGATGATTTAACTATTCCCCTTATTACTACAATACTCATATATCTGTTAACATTTGTATTGTAGTACAAAAAATTTTTTTATTTTTTTATATTTATAACAAACAATATGTTCAAAAGAAAGATAGATATACGAGAAAAATGGTAGATTTTGACTTAATTATAGTTGGTGCTGGAACTGGTGGGACTACCGCGGCTCGATTTGCAGCTCAAAAAGGATTGGAGGTGTGCTTAATCGATAGCAAACCCAGAGAGAAAATTGGAGATAAAATTTGCGGGGACGCAGTTGGAACTGAAGCATTTGAGCTTTTAAAAATTAATCCTCCGAAGGCAGGCGTAGATTTATCATGCCACATTAAAGGAGCAAAACTTTATTCTCCCAATCTTCAAAAATGCATAGAATTAATCGATCCCAAACAAGCAGGTTACGTGGTAGATAGATTAAAATTTGGACAGAGACTATTAAACGAGGCTCTTGACAGCGGCGTGAAGCAATTTTTAGACAAAACGCGTGCTTTAGATTTGATATATAAAGAAGGAATTGTTACTGGCTTGAAAGTCAAGGCAAAAAACGGCGAACAAGCTGAGCTTAAATCTAAAATAGTGATTGATGCCAGTGGATTTTATTCTCCCTTGCGGAAGAAGGTTAAAAATCCAATGATCGAGAAGGAAATTCCTAAAATCGATTCTATTTTGTGTTATCGAGAAATAATTAATTTTCCAAAAAAAGACCAAGAAGTGCAAGATCCCGAGTATATTACGATTATTTTAGATCCTGAAAAAGCTCCGGGGGGATACATTTGGTATTTTCCTAAAAACGAATCCTCCATAAATCTAGGACTTGGCGTTTACATGGATTACAAAGGAAAAGTCAGGGAATTCTACAAGAAATATGCTTTTAACGAGTTCGTAAAGACTCCGAATATCGAAATTGAATCGTCGGGAGGGGGTGTTGTTCCGGTGAGAAGACCGCTCTGGTCGTGTGCCGATAACGGTCTTATGTTAATTGGTGACGCTGGATGTCATGTTAATCCACTTCACGGAGGAGGGATTGATCCTTCGATGAGAGCGGGTTTTTATGCCGCAATTACGGCAGCAGATGCGATTGAATCTGGAAATCATACATTAGAAAAACTCTGGGATTTCAATTATAAGGTAATGACGACTTTCGGGGCCGAATTTGCCGCTCTTGATTTATTGCGAATGGTCTTACAAGTACTCACTAACGAAGATTTAAATTTCGGGCTTGAAAAAGACTTATTGACTGCGGGAGAAATATTAGAAATTGCGTCAACGGGAAGTATTACGCTCTCTTTATTTGAAATGGCAAAGAAAGCCATTCAAGGGTTAAGTAATCCTAAACTCTTATTGGACTTAAATTATTTAAGAATTAGGATGAATGAAATTGCTAAGCACTATCGAAAATTCCCAAGAACTATACACGATTTTGCCGAGTGGAAAAATACCACCGTTCAAATATACGATAAAATTCAGAACATGATCGTAAAAGTCAAGAAAAACGAAAAAGAAAATATTAAAGGAAGTGAAGCACATGGTTAATATACTGATGTCCGAACCAGCAAAAAGTGATGTGTATAACTATATCATTGATAAGATCAATCGAGATGGTGCTCTACATTTTAGTTTGATAGACCCAGATCCCCTTAGACAGAGCCCAACGAAGGCTGCTAAATTAGCTAAATTTTGTGCCGATGCGGGATCTGACGCCATATTGGTAGGGGGAAGCACGGCGTTTGATCAAAACTTCGTGGATAAAACTATCGAAATCATCAAGGAAAAAGTAGACATCCCCGTGATCATCTTTCCAGGAGGATTAAGCAACGTGTCGTCAAAAGCCGATGCAATCCTCTTCATGTCGTTATTAAATTCTTCTGATCCATATTTTATTATAGGACAGCAAGCGCTTGCCTCTTATATGATAAAAGTAGCGAACATCGAGCATATCTCCATGGGATACTTGATAATAGAGCCTGGAGCAACAGCAGGATGGGTCGGAAACGCCAAACTACTTCCTAGGAAAAAGCCAAAATTAACAGCAGCGTATGCGCTAGCTGCCGAAATGTTCGGGTTCAATTTAATCTATTTGGAGGCTGGTTCAGGCGGAGATAGCATACCTCCGGAAATTATCAAATTATGTTCAAGCGTTATCAATATACCAGTCATCGCCGGTGGTGGCGTTCAAAATAAGGAAGACGCAAGGAAATTCGTTGAATCAGGAGCTGACGTTATCGTTATGGGATCTTATATTGAAGACCACGTGCAGAAAGACAAGGGAGCTGCATTAAAAGTCATCATAGACGAGATTAAAGACGCTGGTAAAAGACAAATAAAAAACTATAACAAATAAATTCTTGGACACAAACTCAGGATGGTTTAAGATGAAATTCAAAGATGCTCTCAAAATTTGTCGCCCCATTAACGATATAATGGGAGGTCTCACGGTCATCATTGGAATCTTAAACACGAGAACGGGAGTCCCTCTCGATTTATTAGTTCTCAACATCATTCTTGGAATGATTACCTATTTCTTTCTCGCAGCTTCTGGAATGATAATAAACGATATCTACGACATAGAAATCGATAAAATTAATCGTCCTGATAGACCGATCCCGTCTGGTCGAATATCATTGGAGCAAGCAAAGAAGTTATTCATTGGAACTTACGCATTAGGATCAGCGCTTTCTCTCGTTCACGGAATAATATTTCTCCAAAACATCACTAATTTTATCATTGCCACTTTTTTTGGATTTATTGGCTGGGTGTACGCCAAATGGGGGAAGAAAAGCGGCTTCTTTGGCAATATCATTGTTAGCTTGTCATTTTCCATAGGTTTAATCTATGGTGCAGTATTAAACGGTTACATTCCTATTTTCATTTTATACTTCTATTTTACTGCCTCCTTTCTCTTGCTCTCGCGCGAAATCATTAAGGGTTGCGAAGATGTTGAAGGTGACAAGAAGTTTGGTGTGAAAACCTTAGCAATTAAAATTGGTATAAAAAATGCAACAGTTTGTTCTCTCATTGCTGCTTTATTGGCAATAATTTTCTTTATCTTACCCATGTTTACAAATATAATAAATCCACTTTTTTTTCTCATTCCAATGATTGGTGGAGTGATTCTTGTGTCAATTCCCGTAGTTCTCATGCTAAAAACTGATTTAGAGAAAAAGGAGTTATCGCTAATAAGCAAGCTCTTAAAAATTAGTATGCTTGTTGGATTAATTGCGTTTATTTTCGCAAGCATTTAAGTTCCTAAATATTTCATAAGCATTCTTCCATGAAAATAAATATGTGAAAGCACATTAGTATATCAATAAAATAACTTTACAAAAACTCATCGTGATAAAATATGAGGAAAAGTGTGAAAATTTTTATCGTATTAGGTATTTCCGCATCCTTTCTTATTGTAGCAATTCCAATAACGCTTATTTTACTTTCCAATCAAACAACTTCGAATAATTTACCTCGCATTAATATTTACGTTAATTCGGCCATTTACAATAGCATATCTTCAGATGTTCAGCAATATCAACAAGATGTCATTGCTCAAAATTACTCTGTGGGCGTTATCAGCTGGAGCAATACTGATGTGGAAGTCTTAAGACAACATTTAAAGAGCGCATATCTGCAGGGATTAGTTGGGGCAATATTAATTGGAGAACTCCCCTACAAATTAGGAAGGTTTTATGATTCTGACTATTCCATGGACAGGTACTTTCCTTGCGATTTATATTTAATGGATTTTGACGGAGAATGGGACGATAAAGACGACGATCAAATCTTAGATCTCGATCCTGGGTCGTCATTTGAACATGGTAATGGAACGGGTGATTGGACTCCAGAAATTTGGATTGCTCGCATAAGTCCCCATTCCATCATAGAAACTGGATTCAATTACATTAATGCATATCATGATTATTTTGATAGATGCTTCAACTTAAGACACAATAATACATATAGACCTCATAAGGCTTTACTCTACATTGATGACACCTGGTCTTCTTATAAAGCTGAATGGGAGAGTAATTTTACTGCATACACGGGAGCGAATTTAAGCTGTTATGCAAACGATCCGAGCACAAATTCTAATAATTACATGAGCAATATAACAAATGTCAATTATGAGTTTGTACACTTATTATGTCATTCTTGGCCTACTTACCACTTGTTTGGACCATCAGGATCAGAAGGAACGATAACCTATAACGATATATTTGGAAATGTGACAAAACCCTTGTTTTATAACCTGTATGCGTGTTATGCTTGTAATTTCACGCAAGATAATAACATTGGAACACATTATCTCTTTTCTAATAACACCATAACGGTTATTGGAAGTTCTAGAAGCGGAGGCCTGGATTTATATCAACCCTTCTATGATGCTTTATTACAGGGCAAGAATATTGGAGAATCATTTCAGCTATGGTTTAAAAATCCAGAAATTGTAAAATATAATAAAGAACATTTGTACTATGGAATGACAATATTAGGAGATCCTTTAGCTACAATACACATGACTTAAATGCTTATTTTTTTTCATTTCTTAATTTTTTTTAAAAGAACTATGACATCATTAAAATTCCGTATATTAATATAATTATTGAGCTGGTTCTTAATATTCTCATCAAGAATACTGTAAGGAAATGTTTCAATAATACTTCGTGCTTGTGTTAAACCCAAATATTTTCTCGTGTATTCCGCATCAGAATATTTATATGTGGTTAAAAACTCGCTATCCAATCTATCTCTGAACTCCTCCAATAAGAAATTAAAATAATTCTTTAATAGCAATTGATCTTCTATGGAAATCTCAGGCTTAAAGAAAATTTGAATAGGATGGGTTCTATATGTGTTTGTAGATACGAAGATACCTTGCACGTTAAAACTTTCTTTTATTACTCCTAAACCAACTCGCCCGTCAAGCGATCCCGTATCGACGGTTCGAACAAAAAGTATGTTTGATATGATTTTTTCTTTCAATTCATCGTTCACAGATAAAGTTAATTTCTTGTACTCATTACTTTCGTATTTATTAGCGTCAATAACGCTAATTTTATGCTTTCCCTTATTTTTATTTACAGCTTCTCGTAGTAAATAATATTTTACCGTTAGAGGATTGACCGCCCGATATTTTTTTATAAATTCGTCAAATTCTGAACCTGCGCGATATTTAAATTCTGGTTTTAGAGTGTATTGCTTTTTGATAATTGTATCTTGTTTCTTATATTTTTCAGCTATGAATTCGAGAGGTTCCGCTTTAGCATTTTTCTTCCTTTTGAAAAATCCAATGCAGATGTTTGTCCCCGTGAATTCGAACTTTTTTGTCTCGAATATAAACATTTTAGAAATGTTATAATGCTTTAAAAAATCCAATCGGAATTTATTCGAAACAGATGCCCCAAAAATGAAGTTTGATGGTATGATATATATTAAATTAGGAATTTTATTTCTTAAATCGTTTATCATCGCAATTTGATAAAGATCTTGATATCCCTTATTCTTGCTCTCGAATAGTTTCAAGTATTTTTGCGTTTCTTTGTGCTTTCGAATGTATCCTAAGTATAAATAGGGAGGATTCGTAATGTGAAATATTGGCCGTTTCTTTTCTTTCAAAACTACAGGAAAATTTATTAAATTATCTCTAAGCACGATGTTTTTTTCAGCTACCTCTTGCGGAATGTTGTAGTTTATTGCGTTCCTTATGCACTTGTCAACCATTTTCGATTGAACGTCAAAAAGATAAACATGATTCTTAAAAAATGAGATTTTTTCATTTTCAGGAAGGTAATCTAAAATTGGCAAAATCAAATTTCCCTCGCCACAGTAAAGATCGACCCAAATATGTTGCTTTAATCGATCCTTAATTTCAGGAAATATAAACTCTAAAAAAATGTCCTTGGAAGTTAAGTGCTCTCCATGGGTTCTTCTATTGACTTTTTCTTCAGATATATTAAAAGAATTTACCATCTATACTTAATTAAATTCTCCTAATATTTATTTTTTCATTTGGATATAAGATAATTTCCTCAATTTTGCGGGAATTTCCGCTCTAAATCGCAAATCGATCGTAGCTACATCCACGAATTTCTCGTACTCATCCGGCGTGAGCCCTTCAAATAAAAACACGTTATCGCCTTTCTTTTCGGGATTAGAGTGAAACCACACGTCGTAGGTACTGTGATTATCTTCAATTTCAAACCCTCTTAGTTCCCTTATATCTAATAACGCAATATTTTCGTTCAATTCAAGCGCATATTTTGGAATTTTTGAAAAATCGTAAAGCTTGTTGTAGATGTGGTTGGTAATAATTCGCTTGTTTGTCACGACATACCTAACTTCGTGACTTTTAATTTCTATTTCTTTTGCTTCTTTGGTACTTTTCAACCGCCCCCTGTACTTCTTGTCTTTTGTTAATACTTTTAACCAATTTTCAGTCAATTTGATCGTATCGCTTCTTAACCACGCTATTTTTTCGTCCCCACCTAAGAGACTTTTAATCTCGTTTAACTTGGATCCCTCAGTCCCTACCAACTTCGTGCTTTTTATTTCAGCAATTCTCTTCTCTTCTCTTTCAATGTTCCGAACATAATGCTTGTCTTCTGGCCTATCCTCTTCCTTTACTTCCATCGATTCGAGACCAAATACGTTCAGAAATTCTTCTGGCTCATCTCCCTGATCAACAGCTATGACTTTACACCTTTTAAGGCCTTGCTTCATGATATCTCCTTGCACGACGGTTGCTGCTCTTGAACCTAAAAATCTCTTTCTAACAGAAGATCTTACCCCCTTCCATAAATATATTCTATTGATTTCCAAATTTATTATGAGAAAAGCACTCTCTATTTTTAAATAATCGCCTAAATCCTCTTTGTTGATGTTTAATCTGGTCTTCTCGCCTTCCTCATCTAATTCAAAAACCATGAAGTCCAACCACTCAGATTCATTCATTTAACATCACTAAATTTAGGTTTTATTTAGAATTAGGTGAAATTCTCTTTAAAAGAGTATAAATTACACTAATAAAAATTTATTTAAAACAGAAGTGTGAAATTGATTTATAGTAATAATAAGCACATGTTTGTCTCCATGAAATAAAGAAATAATGTGATTGCTAAATTCAATTGATCTCAATAGACTCTATATTCATAATCTAAATATATATTGTATATTAATCATCTTTAATAACGCTTGAAACAAATTTTAATCAAGAAATTCTAATATTATTTGATCACAAATAAGTGGTGGCTGACTTGAACATGGTAGAAGAATTCTCAATAGATTTTCTAATCACGACAAAAGAGTTACACAAAATTGGCTTCACGTTAATTGGAACTCAGGATGTTTGCGATGAAAAAATCTACCTAGTAAAGAAAATTAAAGAATAATATTAATTCTTTATATAAAGTAGGTCTATAACCTCATTTTTTGAATATTTAAAGTTGGTTATATTAAGTAAAAAAAAAAATAAAAAGAAATTAAAGTTTATATCGCTCCAATTTTGCGATCCAATAGACATCTTCGATTAAGGTAAGGAATACTATTATTGCTATCAATAATAAAATACCTTGAACAAGACCGTAAAACTCTGGCGTTATTGTCCCTATGATGAGAACCCCAGTGTCGGGAAACCAAGCAATCCAAGGAATTATCTCTGGACGGAGGGCAACAAATGCCATCGTGATTGCGTTCGCAATTTTTGTCGCCATTATCACTCCTAGCACACCCTGATGAATGGCTGGCTGTTGGTTACCAATTATTCCACGACTTAGATTTATTCCCCCTTCCACGATGCCAATTATTGCCCATATACGAATGTATAGATATATTTCCGTATTTATTGAAGCAGTCACTCCACGCAAGGTAAGTTCAGCAATCACGTTCGAGATGATGATGGGCGCCATGAAAAAGATCATGCTAAATACGATTCCAACTATTCCTTCGGCGATCTTTCCTGTTGGCTTAATAAATGGTTTTAATTGCTCGCCCGTTTTTGAAGATACAGGCAATCCAAGAGCCGCACCTTTCGCCATCTCTTTTTCCTTCTTCCTGACCTCAGAAGGAGATGCGAAATCTTCTGGAAAATATCCTTCCATTGAGAGCGCCACAAAAATTACCGTGATTATCGTGAACGCTATGAAGATTGACGTGAAGCTAAAGGAAAGGTCTCCTATCAATCCCGCAGTAACAAGGTTTAGCACGAATAACACGATATTCAAGACAATTAGAATCCCGCAGACGATTCCGAGTACTTTCGTATAAACTGGCCATAATTCTTCTGTAATATAATATTTAGGCGTACCTCTTTTCTTATATTCTCGAGCAATGCTACTTGGACTACCCATATAGGAAATTGCTAAACGAACCGATTGTTCAGTCGGCTTACCCGTTTCAGACAATTCTTCAGCTTTGTCCCAAACATGTTCTTCAAGTTCAGATAATACTCCCTTTCGCTCCGCCTTATTGTCTCGTATCCATCCAGGAAGTTTTTCTTTTACCTCCTTTAAAAAGTCCTTAACTAAATATTCCATATTCTTTTGACTCATTCTTAATTCATACCTCTATTTTTTAATTCTTCTATATTTTTACCACATACTTCACAATAGTTTGATCCTTTATCAGATAAATCAATTTTATTAGCACAATCAGGACAGTATAAATATCGATCCATTAATTTAACATTTACATCAAATAATGGCGAAATTGCCTCTGTAAGTATCGAATAAAATCCCTCCATTCTATTTAAAACTTTCCTTCCATTTTCAGTAATGAAGTAATTTTTTCTCAATCTTCCATCAACCTCTAAGCTTTGAAATCCAATTAATTCTTGATCCTTAAGTTTTCTTAAAAGAGGATAAAGTGTACCTTCTTCAATTACTAAAAGGTTGTTAGTTTCATCTTTGAGATCCTTAAGGATTTGATAACCATAGGTACCAGTTTCTCCTGAATTTTTAATTATTTGCAATACGCAAAGGGTGCTTATACCTCGATTTATTTCTGATTCAAATTTTTCTATATAATCTTTAAATTTGCTATCAACAGCAATTAAAGATTTTGGACCAGGGTTTTCAATTCGTTTTATCACTTTTTTTAACACCTTTTTTGTTTTTTTTATTATAACACAGTATTATATGTGTCTATATACTATTAATAATATAATACTGTGCGTCATATAAAAAAGTTACGTAGTCCAATTTTTGATTTTTTTTGCATGATTATCTTCTCAAGGAGCTTAATGCTTTAAAGATTAGTTCAATGATGTGATAAAAATTGGATTATAAAAGTATTTAATAAAGACTTTATTGTAACAATAGTAATTTACACAAAATTTAATCCAAAAATGAGAATTTAATATGTCACAAGAAAATATAAACGCAGAATTTCGCGAATTTGGCGAAAAAATGAACGTGATAATGATATGTATAGTGTTGAATTTTGTCATACCTGGGATTCCGACTATCATCCAATTTATCTATACAATAACATCGTTAGGTAATATTAAACGGATTAATAATCAATTACACAATCGATATTTAGATAACTTTCGCTCGAAGTATTTAACCTCTATGGCTATAATGTTCCTAACATCTATAGGAATGTTGATTGCGATGTTACCTTTTTTAATCAATATAATCAACTATGCACTTTCTTTAATGTACACAACTCCCGATCCATACGCGGTTTTAAACACGCTCTTTCCAATGTTATTTTGGATCTTGATTATAGCTGCCATAGGATTACTAATAATTATAATTGCTTCGATATTTCAGATGAAGGCTTGGGAAAATTTAAATGCATTTTTTATGGAAAATACCGGGATGTTTCCAGGACAAATAGCGGAAGATGCAATAGAAGGTACGAAAAATTTAAAAACAGCGAGTTTATGCATGGCTTTGATTTTCTTATTAGTTACCGGGATCATCGGATTAATATATCAAATATTGGGATATTCAAAATTGGCTAAATTAAAAGATTTGGATAAATATGGAGCGGCTCCTCCTGGTCAACCGCGAGTATCCGAGGAAACGGCATTAAGATATTGTGCCCATTGTGGATCTCAGGTAGATCCAGAAAAAAATTTCTGTCAGTCTTGTGGGGAACGCATAGATTATTAATACGAATATCATTATCACACTGCCATAATCTTTTATTTTTTTTTATATTATGATTACTTGAATACTAATGGATTTACCAAATACTCTTGAAAACAAGTTAAACAACATCATCTCATATTTAACAGGTAAAAAGGTAATAGTCGCCTTCTCTGGAGGCGTTGACTCGTCTCTCCTTGCCTTTCTTTCTAGTAAATATGCAAAAGAAACATTACTTATAACTGAGAAATCCATCCTTTATCCAAACGAAGAAATTGAAAAAACAAAGGAATTTGCTAAGATATATAACATCTCTCACGAAATTATTCAAAGAAATCCTTTAGATGACAAGCGATTTGCTTGCAATCCAGAAGATCGTTGCTATATTTGTAAAACGGGTTTATATAATGAAATTAGAAAAATAAAGGATAGTAAAAATTTTGATATAATTTTAGATGGATCTAACGCTGACGACCTTGACGACTATCGACCAGGGATGCGCGCCCTAATAGAATTGGACATAATAACATTGTACGTAAAATTTAACATCGCCAAGTTAGAAATAAGACAATTAGCCCGATACTTTAATTTATATGTTCAATCTAAACCATCAATGGCATGTTTTTCTTCCCGAATTCCTTATGGTCAAGCAATTAACGAAGAAAAGTTATATCGCATAAGGGAAGGTGAGATGTTCTTAAAACAAACCTTTCAATTAAAACAACTGCGCGTGAGGCATCACGAGAATAACCTTGCCCGCATTGAGCTATTATCAGAAGATTTACCACGAATTTTAACGAAAGAAAATTTAGAATTAATAAAATCGAAGTTTAAAGAATTAGGATTCATTTACGTTACAATTGATATAGAAGGATTTCGAAGCGGTTCGATGAACGAATCCTTAGCTTTTAACCTTGATTAAGTTGAGGGAATAGCGTCAATGCATTCTCCCTTTCGATCATTATTCTCGTCTCTTTATCAAATCCTGTATATTGCTCTAATCCTAAAATCATGTCGTTTATCATTTTCTCAGGGAGAAAAGGAAAATCCGTTCCAAAGAGAATATGCGAAGGATCAACAAACTCTTTTAAAGAATGTAATGCGTAATTAGTTCCTGAAACAGCCGTGTCGTAATAGAAACTTTTTAAAGCGTTTAGTAACTTTTTCTTCCCAAAAGAGATCCTCCAGGCTAGAAAAGGCACGGTTCCTCCAGCATGAGGGAGAATAAATTTAATATTGGGAAACCTCCTCACGGCTCCACCATACACCAGGTTTGTCGCAGCTCGGGTTGTATCAAACACGAATTCTAACATGGCTCCTCGAAATTTAACATCAGGCATTTTTTCTTCAGGGGGCGTGTTTGGATGAATGAAAACTACTGCGTTCCTGCGATTCAATTCGGTAAATATTTCGTCAAACATGGGATCTCCTAAATATTTTCCTTCAATATTAGAAAGGAGTCCCACTCCATCTAATTTCAACTCGTCTAATGCACGTTCTAATTCATAAATGGATGCCTCAATGTTTGGCAATGGTAAGACAGCAAACGCACCAAATCGAGTAGGATGGTCTTTTATAATGCGAGCAGAAATGTCGTTACATTGACGCGCAAGTTCATTTGTTTTATTGCTATTTCCAAAATAAATTCCTGGTGCGGAAATTGAAAACAAAGTTGTAGCGATATTCTGCTGGTTCATGTATTTTAATGAATCTTGCACGTTCCATTTTGGAAAAATAACTCCTCCTGCCGTGGTAATCCTCATATCAGCAAGGGTTGAAAGATATTCTTTTGGTACAATATGGTGATGAACGTCAATGCGATAAGGAATTGTCGCCATATAATTATTATTTTCTTGATGTTTTTTATAGATTTCTTATATATTCGATGATTTTCTTTCTTTTTTGAAGAGAATCTGAAGCAGCTTTTTCAACCTTGCACTCCATCTTATTTATCTTTTCAGGAGTATCTTCGCCAACTTCTTGTTTTATCTTGGTGTAAGCAGATTCCCTGAATCGTGGCAGGATAGTCTCAGTCTGATCGTCAAAAATCATCGTAACTTCTTTTGAATCTGTTACATATCCGATTTCTGCGCACTTTATATTATTTTTTGCCAAATCTGCTATGATCCTGTCTGATACTTTATCAGAACAATATATAAGGAGTGCATCTAAGGATACACCTAAATAATCAACACCAACTTTTTCTAATAAATCAAGCACTTTTTGATTCACCAGTTTTCTAACTTCTTTTTCATTGATGACAACTCCACAGTTTGCTTCGTAATTTATTTCGTATAAATCTCCCCTGAGCCCTCCATTAGTAACATCACACATAGCACGAATTTCGTCAAAATAATCTTCCTTGAAAATGATTTCGCACGCTTCGAGGAACTTTATATTCATCGTTTCTTTCACAACCTCGTGATTTCCAGAATAGATCGCTGTAGTTGTTATCGTTCCTCCACCAGCACCTTCCGTCATTAAGATTTTATCCCCGGGCAATATGTTCTTTCGCGCTAATACTCTTTTACTAGCGAGACCTACGGCGCTTATTCCACCTACAAATCGGTTTCCGATAACCATGTCTCCCCCTATCCGGAGTGTTGAACCTGCGGTTATTGGAACATCTGTGAGCTCAGAGATTGCAGATACGCCTGCCATGAAATCGAATAATTTTCCCACGTCTGCGTCGTCTCCCAAGTGAGCATCAATCATTATGGAAACTGGTTTTGAACCCTTCACATATAAATCTCTTAAACAAGCACGAGTCACGTGGAATGCGCATGTAAAGGGAAAGTCGCTAAGGCGAGAATGAATGCCCTCCATCTTAGATACGATAATTAAATCTTCGGCATTATAGTGATTGCCTTTAAAATCAGTAATATCTCTCAACCGAACTGCTCCAGCGTCATCTAGAGAACTTGGAGATAAGAACGCTTTTTTCTCAGTTTCCGAGAGCTCTGTTATTAATTTGTGAACAAAGAAATCTCCCGCACCTCTACACCCAACTCCTTGCTTTCCAACCGTCACGTTAGCTTTATTAATTTCTAACAACTCTTTTATGAAATCATCTGATATTGAACTGATATCGCTTTTTTGACATTCCTCTAGAACGGCCTTAGCGAATACTCTGGCTGTAGTATCGTCAATTTCTTTATGATCTTGATAGGCTTGAACCAATTTTTCGAGAATTTGCTGTTCCGAATAACCTTTTTTCATTAATCTTCTCGTTAATCCTTCTAAATCCATGATCTTCTACTCTTTTTGTTCTTTTCAAAGATTTTTATACGCTTTTAATATGTAATAAAGCCAAGGTTACAAGAAAAATTCTTTGATAATCTATAATAAAGAAATTTTTATAAATTGAATTCATCATATAATAAAAATCAAATTCAATGTGGTTGATTTTATGGAAATGAAAAATGAAACAGCAATTATTACTGGTTCTACTAGCGGAATTGGTAAGAAATTAGCAGAATTATTCCTCAAACAAGGTTGTAAAGTTGCTATTTGTTCTCGCAAGGAAGAAAATGTAAAAAGCACGCTTGAAGAATTTAAAGAACAATTCGGCGATTCTGTGATTGGTGATACGTGTGATGTGTCAGATTCTGAATCTCTAAAATCCTTTGTAAAAAAAGTAACTGATGCTTTCGGTTCAGTTCGTATACTAGTCGCAAATGCGGGGCTAAATTTATCTTATGGTCCTTTTGAATATATTCCTTTAGAAAAAGTAGCATCAGATGCCAAAATAGTTATTGGGACAAATCTAATTGGAACGATCCATTCGATTTCTGCCGTGTTACCACAGATGATTAAACAGGGATATGGAAGAATAATAACTCTCTCAGGTGGAGGTGCGGATCGTCCAATTGAACACATGACGATTTATAGCGCAAGTAAGGGGGGAGTGGTCTCTTTCAGTAAATGTTTAGTAGAAGAGTTGAAACAACGAAATGACGATATTAAACTCAATATTTTTCAACCAGGAATGCTCGAAACTAATTTATCTAGTACCTCACAATGTATAGAAGAATGGAAAGACGAGGAAACATATAAAAAAGAACTATCTTTAATCCAGAGGTATGTTTGCGGAGATATTGAAAAATCCTGTAGTACAGTAATTCCATATGTTTTACCTAGTTGTAAAGATAACGGAAAAATCTTTAGGGGTTTTTCGATCATAAAAATGATTAAGGGATTTAAAAAATATTCTAAAGCTCTAAAGCAGATGGAAGCGAATTAGATAATTTAGTTGAATAATGAACTTTTTAACAATGACTAAATTGTAATCCTTTTTTCTAGGTTTAAAATTGATTATAGCAGCATTCAATGAATTAAAACAACCAAATCGCTATTTTTTAATATTTTTTTCGTTTCAATTCATTTAAATAAAATGAAAAACTAATATTATTGTACATCTAATATCAAAGATACTTAGATTATAGGCTGTTTTTATGCAAAAAACACAGGCAAAGGCAGAACCAAAAAAGACTCATCCTAACGCACGACCATTAATAAAATGCCTAACAGAATGTGAATTAGGAGCAGAATTGATGGTTATAAGCGTTAACGCAGGTTTTGGCGCTAAAAATCGCCTTGCTAATTTAGGAATTGTCCCAGGTACAAAAATCATTAAAAAAAAGGCAGCGCCTTTCAATGGACCAGTAGAAATAGAGGTAAAAGGATCATCGCTCGTTATTGGACGTGGCCTTGCATTGAAAATCATTGTAGATTGCGGGAGTAAATGCACTATTTAGAAACAAATCATATCCTTCTTTTTGTTATCAAGTATTAATTGACTTGTTATAAAGTCTTCTTTACTAAATTTTTATGAGATTGGAGCAATGATGCTTAATGCTTTTTCATTGTTATTAAATAATCGCTGAAGCGTAAATGGTTTGTCTTTAAAACTTAGAACTCCTATAGAAAGCGCTTCTTTTCTCACGGATTTATCAGCGCTCGCAAGAATAATCATTGAGTGATTATCCATTTCTAAAATCTCTCTTGATGCATCAAGACCATTTTTTATCGGCATTCGATGGTCCATTAAAATGATATCAGGTTTAACGGGAAAACTTTTATACATTGAGACGGCTTCTTCACCGTTTTTTGCAGAGCCTATTACATGATATCCATTAATGATAAGGGCTCTTTCGTATAGATCTCTTAAAGATTTATCGTCCTCAACTATAAAGATTTTAGTAATCTAAAATTTCACCATTTTATTCAAATCATCTATTAAATATATTCCTTTTCCCTCAATAACTATTTTATTAATACAAAACACATAATATTTGTTAAATAAGCATTGGATACAATATAATATTGAATTTATTTATATTTAAATTAGCTTATGAAAAAGCACAAATATGTCAATGAGTAGTTATAATATATCACATTACTAATGTTTAAATAGAATTAAAAAATATTGCATAATTTCTAATCATAAATTTACAGAGGAAAATATTTAATCTTTATGATAAAACTCTAATTTTCTACGTTTATTCTTTTTACTAATATAAATTCTATGAAAAATAATTTATAATAAGGCATGCCTAACATTTAAATATATTAAATGCTTTTTATATAATGAAGACATAGAAAAAATCAAAAATTAATAAGTGATAATGAATGATTGATATCATGTCAAAAGATTCCTTGAAAGAAAAACATCCTTTCGCTGGAGTTCCTTTAACTAAATGTTTATCAGAATGTGAAATAGGAGAAGAACTCTTGGTTATTAGCGTGGATGCTGGAAAAAAGGCAAAAAATCGCCTTGCTAACTTAGGAATCGTCCCAGGAGTAAAAATTACTAAAAATAAAGCAGCTCCATTTCAGGGTCCTGTAGAAATAATTGTTAAAGGCACCTCTTTAGTATTAGGGAGAGGTTTAGCTGAAAAAATAAGAGTTAGATGCAAGGGCTCTTGTACCAATACTACTTAATTTAAGTTAAAAAACATTTATTATGTAAAATTGATCACTAATATACTAAACTTTAGATATTTAATATTATTAAAATAGATTAGAAAATGAGAAGTCATGGAATAAAAGAAAGGCATGAGCATAAGTATAAGAGAAATCTAAAGCATCGTGTTTCAAAAAGAAATAGAATGCATGGGCATAAAAGAATTATAAAGCATCATATTTCAAAAAAAATTGAAATGCAAAATGATGGAAGCTATAAAGATACCATCAATATCGCTCTAGCAGGCAATCCAAATGTTGGAAAATCGGTTATTTTTAACCAACTCACGGGTCTTTCACAAACAATTGGAAATTGGCCGGGGAAAACTGTAGAAAGAATGGAAGGTCATTTAGATTTCTTGGGATATCATTTTAATCTAGTAGACTTGCCTGGAATTTATTCATTATCAACTTTTTCACTCGAAGAAATCGTTAGTCGAGAATATATCATTTCAGACGAAGTAGATGTTATCATAAATGTTATTGATGGTACAAATCTTGAGAGAAATTTGTTCTTCACATTTCAGCTTCTTGAGTTGAAAGTACCAATGATAATAGCTATAAATCAAATGGATTTATTGCGCAAGAGAAAGATTGACCTAGATTT
>Ga0180438_10003277_pt1 | contig 24712 bp, 18 predicted proteins | sample SS_ome_12_FD_132455 | JGI IMG/M metagenome (GOLD analysis project Ga0180438, IMG submission 132455) | Hypersaline lake sediment archaeal communities from the Salton Sea, California, USA - SS_3_D_2 metaG | ecosystem: Environmental > Aquatic > Non-marine Saline and Alkaline > Hypersaline >... | reverse complement strand
GAGGCTGTCCGATAAGTTCGTAGTGACCGCATTCATGCGGTCCTGAACGCGCCAAAGGCCGCCTTTTCGCAGCTAGACCCGATGAATCGGGTCACTACAAACACTTTTCGGACAGCCTCTCAGCAGGCCGGTGCCCGTCGAGAACCCCTCTTTAAGGGGGCATCTGCCTGGCGCAGCCCTACCGAGGAAAATGCAGTTGGCCGGGTTACGTTTCGGCGCAAAGTGTGTTCAACTTTAGGGATTGAGCGGATTGCGGGATGTGTGCGGAGTTTGCGGACTGCCCTTGAGATTGTGCGTCTACGTAGTCTGGGGCAAGTGGGCGAAAGGTTGACAGGGCAGAATAGCCGGAATATCATCGACGTTGACGGAATACCCGTTCCCGACTAGGGTTTGCGCCCGGCAACGAAAAAGGGGACCGGGTATATTTTGCCTTCGGCGGCCCGAAGGTTCGTACAGAATATACCTGGTCTGTTTTTTGGCCTTTGGTGAGGGCTGCGCACGCAACATGAGCATTTGGAACAAGATTCTGATTGGCTTCGTCTTTCTGGCGGCGGCCGCCTTCTCGTACTTTGCGATCCGCACGCTGAAAACGCACGCGCACTGGCGCAGCCTCGCCGCAACCTATGAATTCTTCCACGACGTGGAAAAGTACATCGAGTTTACGCAGCACCACGGAGGCCGGGAGCTGGAGATCGGCGGCGATCCCGAGAGCGAGGCGAAGCTCGGCGAGCTGCGGACCTTCTTCAGTGACCGCGGCTACAACGCCTTGAACGTCAAGGCCGGCATGGACTGGCAGAGCTTCATGGCGGAGGTCAGCAAGGCCGTGGCGGCCACCGACTCTGTCGACGTGACGCTGGTCGACGCCTGCCTGAGCATGGAGCGGGCTCCCGGCCGGCCGGACGCCGGAGCGGAGAAGAACGCCGAAGGCCGCGTTCGGGGGATCAAACGCCTGCGTTTGGAGCTGCACAAGATCTATCTGGACCGGGGCCGCGTGTGGACCAACTGCGACCCTCAACAGCCCAACGCCGAGACCGGCCAGGTGGTGGTCAACACCGACCTGCCGGTGCCCCACGGCATCACGCCGAAAATGGTCCTATACGTGTTCGAGGAGTCGGCCGGCCAGCGCGAGCCGGAGTACTTGGGTGAGTTCAAGGTGACGGACGTGGCCGAGGCCCAGGTGCAGCTCGAACCCACCATGCAGATGACCCGAACCGAGCTCGATCGACTTTCGCGTAGCGGCGGCCCGTGGATCCTCTACGAGAAGATGCCGGTCGACCGGCACACGCTCTTCGCCGATTTCGACGACGACCAGTTGCGCGAGATGCTGCCGGAATCGAGCGTGAACGACTACATCCGGGACGGGGAGCCGGCCACCTGGGCCGACGTGGCGGAGTGGGGCGTGCAGGGCGACGTGGTTGACGAGGAGGGCAAGCCCCTGGTCGACGCCGAAGGCCAGCCGATCGAGGGCGTGCAAGGCGCGTTCCAGCGCTTGCTGCGCGACTACGAGCCGATCTTCCAGGACTTCGTTGACCGGCGCGTCGACTACGTGGACTTGTTCGCCTCCGCCACCCGGGACAAGCAATACATCGACGCGGCCTTGGCAGACGCCCGAAAACACGAGCAGTTCCGCCGCGACCAATTGAAGGAGCTCGGCGACAAGCTCAAGGTCTACGTCGAGGAGGGTCAAGCGGTGGCGGCCCACGAGCGGGCGCTTAAGGCCAAAGTGGCGGCGATCAACCAGGCCGTGGAACAACTGTTGGCCGGCAACAAGGCCACGGCGGGCCGGATCGCCGAGATCCAGCTCGAGGCGGCCCGGCGCATCGACGCCCGCACCCCCCCGGTCACGCCCACCGGCGGAGAGTGATGCAAGGACGCCGGTCGCGTAAGCTTATTCGGAAAAGGACCCCGGGCCGGACCCGCGGCCTCAAGAGACGGAGCTTCAGCTTTCGAGGGCCCCCGCGCCGAGGCTGCCCGCTACCCGCCCTGCTTCGCTTCTGCCGCGCTGCCCGGCGGCCCTCTTCCTCCAACGTGACCTTCTCGCTGTAGCGAGGTGGAGTCTCGCCTCGGCGAGACGACTGCCAACGACGACTGCCGGCCCCCAACCGGGTGCAGCCATGGGCATCTATGATCGGGACTACTATCGCGAGGAGAGTGAGCCGGGCCTGACCCTGCAGGCACCGCAAACGATGGTGGTCACGCTGATCGTCATCAACGTGGTGCTGTTTTTGGCCAACGGGCTGTTTACCCCTCCCGAGGCGGCCGGTGAGTGGGGGCTGATCACCCGAACGCTGGCCGCCAGCAGCGAGACACTGTCTCGGCCTTGGCTGTGGTGGCAATTCCTCACCTACGGCTTTGCCCACGCCGGCTTCGCCCACATCCTGTTCAACATGCTCGGGCTGTTCTTCCTGGGCCGGGCGGTGGAGCAGTTCTACGGGCGGGCGGAGTTCCTGCGGATCTACCTGGTGATGCTGGTGCTCGGCTCGGTGGGGTACGCCACGATCAACGCCCTGCTGCCCGACGCCCGGCCGTTCATCCTGGTGGGCGCCTCGGGGGCGGTCTCGGGCGTGATCATGCTTTTCATCTTCAACTTCCCCCACCAGACGCTGCTGCTGTTCCCGATCCCGATTCCCGTGAAGGCGTGGGTCCTGGGCGTGATCATCGTCGGGGCCAACGTGCTGGGGACCCTGGGTGGATGGGGGACCACGCCGCGAACCGACGGCGGCCAGGGCGGCACCGTGGCCACCAGCGTCCACCTGATTGGCATCGCCTTTGCCTATCTCTATTTCCGCAACCGCTGGAGCCTCCGCTGGCTCGGTCCGGGGCTGGTGGGCTTCGGCCGGCTCCGGCGGCCCCGCTTGCGCGTCCACCGCCCGGGCGACGACGACCCCGACCAGCGGCTCTCGGCCGAGGTCGACCGGATCCTGGAGAAGATCCACCGCGAAGGCGAAGCCAGCCTGACGCGCAAAGAGCGCCGCACACTGAAGAACGCCAGCCGTCAGTACCAGCGGCGCCGCGATCAGTAGTGGCTCGGTCGGGAGACCGGCCACAACGCTGGGGCTCGGTCGGGAGACCGGTCACATCGGTGAGCGGCGGCGGAAGGCTTATTGACCGGCTGCAAGTCATTCTTTAGTATGCATTTGCAGTGAATTGGCTAGCCGCCTCTGCAAGTGGCCCCCAGGGCGGGTCTTTCAGCGCTCGTACCTCCCGTGGGTGGAGAGTTGATCCCGGAATGCGGCCGTTCGGGGGGGTGCAGGGCGCCCTCGGGCAGACTGCGGCAGAGGAAACACCAAACCCGTGATTATGGAGGTCGTTACCGTGCGTTCGCGCGATTGGTCCTTGGCCATCCCGGTGCTGTTGACGTTCCTGCTGGCCGGTTGCGGCGGCTGCGCCCCCTCCGGTGACTCCCCGTCGGGCGACGGTGGCCAAGGCGCCGCCGGAGGCGACGGCGGCGAGAAGAAGCCGTTCGTGCTGGGCGATCTGATCGAGCCGTTTGATCCACCGACGCTCGAAGAGCTCGAGGCGAAGGTCGAGTGGGTCGACATGCCGGTGCTCGATTCGCTGGAGCTCTTGCGGCGCCGTCAGGCGGAAGAGGGCCCCCCGCCCGTGACGGTCCCGGAAGCTCTGAAGCTGCGGAACACCTCGAAAGAGAACAACGAGAATATCCTCCGCGCGATGGGGCGTCTTCCGGCCGACGACGACGCGGTCGACTACGGTGCCCCCATTTATCGCTATACCGCGGCCGACGTCCGCAGCACCAACCCGCTGATGATCAGTTCGACTACCGAGTTCGACGTGTCGGGGCTAACCAGTTTCGGGTTGTTCAGTTTCGACTGGGACATGAACCCCTTTGCGGCCTCCGACACGGTCGCCTCGTGGCAGACCAGCAAGGACCGGATGTACGACAAGGTCGTGATGCGCGACGACCTGACCTGGTCGGACGGAGAGCCGATCACGGCCCACGATGTGGTGTTCTCGTTCAAGGTGATCATGTCCGACCACGTGCCCGTGCCGGCCATGCGGAGCGGCACGGACCAGATCAAGTGGATCGAGGCCTACGACGACCACACGCTGGTCTTCTTCCACAAGCAGCCGCTGGCCACGAACATCTGGAACATCAACTTCGCCGTGATTCCCAAGCACGTTTACGAGAAGTCGATCTACGAAGACCCCACGCTTCAGGACAGTCCGGGGCACGTGAAGCTGGAGAACGAGCCGGTCACGGGCGGCGCCTATAACCTGGTGGCCCGCAACCGCGATCAGGAGATCGTGCTCAAGCGGCGGGAGAGCTGGTACATGCACGGCGGCGAGCAGGTCCGTGACAAGCCCTACTTCGAGGAGGTGCGGTTCCGCATCATCAAAGAGCCGAGCGTGGCCTTGATCGCGCTGAAGAAGGGCGAAATCGAAGAGATGACGCTCAATCCCGAACAATGGACCTCGCAAACCGACGACGACGAGTTCTACCAGAAGAACACCAAGGCGTACGGCCTCGAGTGGACGTCGTTTCACTTCGGCTACAACCTGAAAACGCCGTTTTTCTCCGATGTGCGGGTGCGCAAGGCGATGGCCTACACGTTGGATTACGACGAGATGCTGGACAAGCTGCTGTACGGCATTTATGAGCCGTGCAACGGGCCGTTTCACTACACGTCGCGGTGGGCCCCGAAACCCCCGCCCCCTTACTACAAGCAGGACCTCGACAAGGCCGAGGACCTGCTCGACGAGGCCGGGTGGACCGACAGCGACGGCGACGGGATTCGCGACAAGGAGATCGACGGCCGACGGCGGCGCTTCGAGTTCGGCCTTCTGGTTGCCACCGGCTCGACCACCGGCCTGCGGGTCTGCAACCTGTTCAAGGAGAACCTGGACCAGATCGGCGTGATCTGTAACGTACGGCCGCTGGAGTTCACCGTGTTGATGGAGAAGAACCGTACGCACGATTTCGAGGCCAGCTTTGGCGGCTGGGGAACGGGGGCCGACCCCTATACGTCGAAGAATATCTTCGGCACCGACGAGGGACGCAACTACGGACAGTACTCCAACCCCGAGATCGACCGGCTCTACGATCTGGGTGAAAGGGAATTCGACCTGGACGAACGGGCCAAGATATACGGCCGCATCCACCAGATCCTATACGAGGATCAAGTCTACACCTGGTTATTCTACCGGAACGCTTTCTACGGGTTCAGCAAACAGCTTCGGGGCTACAACTTCAGCCCTCGAGGCCCCTACCACTACGGGCCCGGGTTCGGAAGCATCTGGAAGCCCGTCCCGGCCGCTTTGCCCTGACGGCTGCACCGGCGGCCGGATTTGTCCGTTTCGCTCCTCACGTTCGGCGACCATGCTCAACTACATCCTTCGGCGAATCCTGATCGGCGCCGGGACGCTGTTGCTGATCACGTTCGTCGTGTTTGCGCTGGTGCGCAACATGCCGGGCTCGCCGCTGACGTTGGATTTGGCGGAAGTCGATCCGGGCCGGCGGATCCGCGAGGAAGACTTCGAACGGATGAAGCGGGCCTACGGGCTGGACAAGCCGTGGCCCGTGGCCTACGTCCATTGGCTGGGCGATCTGGTCCAGCTCGACCTGGGACGCTCTTTGTACGAAAAGGAGCCGGTCACCACGGTGATCGGCCGGCGGATCGGCCCCACGCTGCTGCTTTCCGTCGCCTCGTTGATGTTGATGTACGCGCTGGCGGTACCGCTGGGGCTCTACTCCACGGTCCGCAGCGGCAAGCTGGACGAGCGCACCACGAGTACCGTCCTGTACATGTTCTATTCGCTCCCCTCGTTCGTGGCCGCGCTGTTGCTTTTGGTATTCTTCTCGCTGAAGCTCCAGGACACGGCCTTCGAACTCCCACTGAGAGGAATGACCAGCGGCAGCTTCGCCGAAATGTCTTTCCTCGGCAAGATCGTCGACGTGCTGCGGCACATGCTCTTGCCGCTGATCTGTTACACCTACGGCGGCTTGGCCTATTACAGCCGGTTCGTCAAGTCGAACATGGAAGAGGTGATCCGGCAGGATTACATCCGCACCGCCCGGGCCAAGGGAGTACACCCGTTCAACGTCATCGTGCACCATGCCTTCCGCAACACGCTGATCCCCTTCGTGACCATGGTGGGCCTGATGCTGCCGGCGCTCTTGAGCGGATCGGTTATCCTGGAGCAGATCTTCTCCTGGCCGGGGATGGGGCAGTTGTTCTTCCAGTCGATCAGCCGCCGCGACTATCCGACGATTATGGGACTAACGCTGATGTTTTCCTTCCTGGTGCTGCTCGGACAACTCCTGGCCGACGTCCTGTACGCGGTCGTCGATCCGCGGGTCACCTACTCGTAGTGTTGTGATGCCCCAAGACGAACGACAACCCGCCGATGTCCCCGCCCCGCCCGCCGAGGTGGTCGCATCCCGGCCCAGCCGCGGGTTCTGGGCCGAAGCCTGGGTCCACTTCCGCCGCCGCAAGCTCGCCATGACGGCGCTCTTCTTCGTCCTGGCCTTGGCCCTGGTAGCGATCTTCTCACCGATGATCGCCGGGACCAAGCCGATCATCTGCAAGTACAAAGGCCGTATCTACTTCCCGGCCATGGCCTATTTCAACCCCCGCTGGGAAAACGAGATCTTTTACCGCGACAAGTTCCGCAAACGTTATCCCGAGAACCTTTGGGAGAAAGACCCCGAGAGCTGGGCCGTCTGGCCGCTGATTTACCAGGACCCTTACCGCCGCGTGGCGGCCGACGAATGGCCGGGGCGTCCCGGAAACCCGACCGGCGCCGACGGAAAGCCCAGCCGGCAGAACCTCTTCGGCACCAACCAGGCGGGCGTCGACGTGCTCGCGCAGATGGTCCACGGCACCCGAATCGCCCTGCTGGTGGGCTTCGTCGCTACCGGCATCGCGGCGGTGATCGGGATTACCATCGGCGCGATTGCCGGCTTCATGGGCGGCTGGGTCGACATCGTGCTCAGCCGCTTCATCGAGCTGGTGATGTGTATCCCCTCGCTCGTGCTGATCCTCGCGCTGATCGCGCTTCTGGATCAACCGACGATCTGGCACTTGATGGCCGTGCTGGGGGTGACGGGGTGGACGGGCATCGCGCGCCTCACCCGGGGCGAGTTCATTAAGCTCAGCAATGCCGAGTTTGTCACGGCCGCGCGGGCGCTGGGGGCCAGTCGGCTGAGGATCATGTTCCGCCACATCCTGCCCAACGCCCTGGCGCCCGTGCTGGTTCCCATCACCTTTGGAATCGCCGCCGCGATCCTCACCGAAGCCGCACTGAGCTTCCTGGGATTCGGAGCGCCGCCACCCAACCCGAGCTGGGGCACTCTGCTCAACTCGGGACGCGAGAACCTCCAAATGTGGTGGCTGATCGTCTTTCCCGGCACCGCCATCTTCCTGACGGTTTTGGCCTATAACCTGATCGGCGAGGGAATCCAAGAGGCCACCGACCCCCGGCTGCGAGAAGCCGGGAAGTAGTAGTCCCTCGTTCCCATGCTCCGCATGGGAACGCAACGAGCAATGACGAAGCACGAATGACGAATATCGAACAATGAAGTAAGCAACATGCCCGAGCCGCTCGTCGACGTCCGAAACCTCAAGACCTACTTCTACACCGACGAAGGTGTGGTCAAGGCGGTCGACGATGTTTCGCTGGCGATTCCCAAGGGCAAGACCGTGGGGCTGGTCGGCGAGTCGGGGTGCGGAAAGTCGGTCACCGCGCTGTCGGTCATCAGTCTGGTCGGGCCGCCGGGGAAAATCGCCGGGGGGACGATCACCCTGCACGCAAACGGCAAGCCGCTCGTGTTGACCGACCTGCCCGAGCCCGAGATGCGGCGGATCCGCGGCGCCGAAATCGCCATGATCTTTCAGGAACCGATGACCTCGCTCAACCCGGTCTTCACGATCGGCTCGCAGATCGCCGAAGCGGTACGTCTGCACCAGAAGGTCGACAAGGCCGAGGCCCTGAAGCGCGCGATCGAGATGCTCCGCAAGGTGCGCATCCCCGAGCCCGAGCGCCGCGTGCGCGAGTATCCGCACCAATTCTCGGGCGGCATGCGCCAGCGGGCGATGATCGCCATGGCGCTTAGCTGCAACCCGGCTCTGCTCATCGCCGACGAGCCGACCACCGCCCTGGACGTAACCATCCAGGCCCAGATCCTCGACCTCTTGCGCCAGCTTCAGGCCGACGTGGGCATGTCGATCCTGTTCATCACGCACGACCTCGGCGTGATCGCCGAGATGGCCGAGCACGTGGCGGTGATGTACGCCTCGAAGGTGGTCGAAGAGGCCCCGGCCGACGCGCTGTTTGCCCGACCGCTGCACCCGTACACGCACCTGCTCTTCCGCTCGCGGCCCGAGATGGGCCGGTCGAAGCAGGACAAGCTCGAGACCATCCGCGGCATGGTGCCCAGCCCGCTGCGCTTCCCCTCGGGCTGCAAGTTCCATCCCCGCTGCCCGTTCAAGCGGGAGATTTGCCTCACGATCGAGCCGGAGCTGCTCGAGATCACGCCCGGCCACAAGGCCCGGTGCCACTTTGCCGGGGAGCTGGATTTCAAACACCCATGACCGACCTCCTCCTGAACGTCGTCGACCTCAAGAAGTACTTCCCCGTGCGCCGCGGGCTCTTCTCGCGCGTGGTGGGGCACGTTAAGGCGGTCGACGGCGTGAGCTTCGCCATCCGGAAGGGCGAGACGCTGGGGCTGGTCGGCGAGTCGGGCTGTGGGAAGACGACCGTGGGGCGGACCATGCTGCGGCTCTTGCCGGCCACCGAGGGCCGCGTCGAGTTCGCCGGCACCGACGTGACCCACAGCCCCCGCCGCGAAGTCCGGGCACTGCGCCGCGAAATGCAGATCGTCTTCCAGGACCCGTTCGGCTCGCTCAACCCGCGCATGACCATCCGCTCGATCATCGAGGAAGGGCTCGTGGTCCACCGGCAGGGCAACCGCCAGGAGCGGCTGGAGAAGGTCCGCCAGACGCTCGAACAAGTGGGCCTCGACCCCAGCTACATCGACCGCTACCCGCACGAGTTCTCCGGCGGCCAGCGCCAGCGCATCGGCGTGGCCCGGGCATTGGCCTTAAACCCCCGGTTCATGGTCCTCGACGAGCCGCTGTCGGCCCTGGACGTCTCGATCCAGTCGCAGATCATCAACCTGCTGGTCGAGCTGCGCGAGCAGCACGACCTGACGTACCTCTTCATCTCGCACGACCTCTCGGTAGTCGAGTACATCTCCGACCGCGTGGCCGTGATGTACCTTGGCGAGATCGTCGAGCTGGCCCGAAGCGAGGAGCTTTACGCCAACCCGCTGCACCCCTACACCAAGGTGCTCCTCTCGTCGGTGCCCACCATGGACCCGGCCCGGCGCCGCAAGCGGATCGTCCTGGAGGGCGACGTCCCCAGCCCGATCAACCCGCCCAGCGGCTGCCGCTTCCACCCCCGGTGCCCCGTCGCCATGGACGTGTGCAGCCGCGTCGCCCCGCGCGAGCTGGACCTCGACGGCCACTACGTGCGGTGCCACGCGGTGGAGAAGGAGGTGGCAGCAGCGAAAGAGCCGCCTGCGAAGCCGCAACCGTAGGACGGATTGCCAATCCGTCCGAGGCGCCGCGACCGTAGGATGCCTTGCCTGCCCGTTCCATTTCATTCGGGAACGAACTCGAAAGGATTCACAAGCTGCACACCCGCGCCCACCAGATCAGTCACGTTTCGTGTGGCGAGGACCAGGTTATTCACATTCGCGGTGGCTGCCAGCAGCGAATCGACCGCTGGTAGAGGGCGTTTCGCGTTGAGCCGACCCCACTCTTCTGCCACTTCGTGGGTGATCGGCAGAATCCGGTCGGCGTAGTGCCGGTAGAGTCCCTGCAGCCAGGATTCCAGAGCCGCGGCCTGCGCCGGATCGCGCACGGCGATCAAGTCAATGCCCTTGCGAATTTCGCCCAGGGTGATGACCGAGACAGCGCCACCCTGGGGAATCAGCTCGGCTTGTTCCCAAGCGGTGACGGAAGAGTCGCAGCGACCACCTTTTCGCAACTCGGAGATGACGTTCGTGTCAAGCAGATAGCGCATTAGTCCGCCAGATCGACCTCGCGGATCGTCCCTGTGATCCTGCCAAAATCAGCGTCTTCGCCCACGTCAGGCATGGCGCGCAGATACTGCTCGAAAGTCATGGCGGGACGACCGGCATCGGTGGGGAGAAGAGTATCGCGAAGAATCGCGAGATGCTCCTCCTCGAGGCTTCGGTGGTGTCGCTTGGCCCGCTCGCTGAGCTTCGACACGACCTCCGGTTCGACTCCGCGCACAATCAGTTCAGCCACTCATCTACTCCTTCTGCCTTGGGCCCGCCCACGCTCCGTTATGCGGATGCCGGGCAAGTGGTCTGACCCTACTACATCTTACATCCGCTGTGGACGCGCGGCAACTGGGTGGCGGGGACCGCCGAACCCCCCGGCACGACCACTACGGCTCCCGCTCCGACGCGGGAATGTGGATCACCGTTAGCGCGCAGGTGTTGAAGCGGATCCGCTTGCCGAGGTCCTCGCGGCGCGTGCCGCGGTTGCCATTCCAGGTGACGTAGAGCTTGTCCCCCTCGGGCGAGACCGCGGTGGCGTAGGTGCCCACGGGGATGTAGCCCGTGCGGTCGTATACGGCCGGGTGCAGGAAGGCGATGACTTTGCGGGTGCGGGTCTTCAGGTCGAACTGAATCACCGGGGTGCCGTCCTGCTCGGCCCCGCCGTGGGCCCCGGGCACGTAGTACAGGTAGCGGCCGGTCGCCGTGTCCGCGTCGATCGACGCGGTGTACGTCTTGCTCGCCACGGCCGACGGACCCAGCGGCGTGACCTTCTCGGTCTTGGTGTCGAAGGCCCAGAGCGCGTCGTGGTCAATCGTGTAAACGTGCCCGTCGGGCGTCTCCATGGTGGCGGCCCGCAGCCCGCAGCGGGCGGGGATCGGCACGGGCGGGCCCGGCTTCTCCGGGTCGAAGCGGACCAGCGGGGCGGCCCCCTCGGTGCGCGAGGGGCTGCTCGTCTTGCCGTGGAAGTAGACCTTGCCGGTCGATCGCGCGAAGATCAGGTAGCGGTACGGCCCGTAGGGATCGCTGTAAAGGATCTTCCGCCGCTTGACGTCGTAGGCCAGGAACTGGGGCTTCTTCTCGTTCAGCCCGTCGGCGGTGCCCGCATAGAAGATCAGCCGGTCCGGGTCGAGCAGCCCGCAGGGCATGCACTGCATGGGCAGCGGGGCGTGGGCGACGATCTCGGTCTTGCCCTGCTCGGGGTGATGGCGCAGGATCCAGTCGCCGCGGAAGTGCGCCGCGGGATCGAACGCCACGCGCGTGGACCCCCGGTGCGTTGAGAAGTAGAGCCACCCGTCGCTGCCCAGGTCGAGCCGGCTGTGGATCTTGCCCGGCGTGTAGTGGCCCTTGGGCTGCTTGAGCACCTTGCGGAGATCGACGCAGAGGCGCAGACGCTCGGTCGAGCCGTCGTACTCGTAGACGAAGGCGTTTCCCTCCGGGCTCTTGTGGTCGCCGATTGCCGAGTAGTATTTATTGCCCACGGCCAGCCCGTCGCCCCAGACCGACCAGGGGTTGCCCGGGTAGGTCTGGCCGGGATAGTAGAGCACGTCGACCTCGGGCGGCGTCTTGGCGACGACGGCGTCCGCGCGGAGGTTGGGGCCGGGTTTGAGCAAGGCCCGGCCGCGGATTCGGACCACGGACTCTCCGCCGGGAAGCTTCGGCGGCCACGCCAGATTGTCCGCGTCTGCTGAAAAGGCGGGAGTGCTCAGGCACAACAGAAGAACGGCCATGGATTCGGCGACACGCATCTCGCACCTCCCCTTGTTTCATGGCGATTCGATCACCAGCCGCGTGTTGGCGGCCACGGAATGCCGGTTGACCACGGTCCCGTCGGGCAGCCGCACGCGCACGTCGACGGCCGAGGCATCGCCCAGCCCGAAATGGCACACGGCCTCTTGGCCGGCCGCGTAGCCGTAGCCGATCTGTATTTCCTGGAATCCCAGGAGCGATCCGGCCCGGCCCAGCCGGCCCGCTTCGTAGACCCAGACCTTGCTGCCGATCCCCATGCGGTTGAACGGGCCGCCGGTGACCCGCACGTCGAGCCAATTGCGCGGCGGGCAGTCATTCTTCATCAGCCGGCAGTGGTTGCCCCGATACCAGTTGACCAGGAACAGGTCGATCCGTCCGTCGGCGTCGTAGTCTGCCGAGGGGCCGGTCGAGTAGTATACCATGGGGGCTTCGATTCTTCGCGGCGGCGCGAATCGCGGCAGCCCGCCGCGGACCCCCATGTTGCGAAACACCAGGGGCGTGACCCGGCCGTCGGCGTCGAGCCAAGCCGCCGAGAAGTAGACGTCCGGCCGCCCGTCGTTATCGAAGTCCTGGATCTCGACGTGGGGGCACTTCACCGGCACGGCGGCCGGAAAGCCGACCGACGCGGTCACGTCCTCGAACCGGGGCACGCCCCGCTTCAGGCCGCGGTTCAGGTAGACCCGGTTTCGGGCCGTGTCGCTGTGGATGCCGATGACCAGGTCCGGGCGCCCGTCGACGTTCAGGTCGCCGAAAGCCACGCCGCACGGCCAGTCCTCGTTGTGCAGTGGCTCCCAGGCAAAGACCCCGGCCAACTCCGGCGGCTCGCGGTATCGGCCGTCGCCCGTGCTGAGGAACAACCGGTGGCTGTGCCCCACGAAGAAATCGGGCCGTCCGTCGTCGTTCAGGTCGGCGACCGCCAACCCCAGTCCGAACAGGTCCTCGGGCAGCCCGGCTTCTCGGCTGACGTCGCGGAACCTGAGCCCGCCCAGGTTGCGAAACAGCATCGAACTCGGACCGGGCGCGAAGCGGTCTTCTACCACGAAGAGGTCCAGGAGCCCGTCGGCGTCGTAGTCGAACACGCCCACGTTGCGTGCCGTGCCCAGGCTTCTCGGGCAGGCGCCGCTGCGGGCGCTTTCGTCGAGCAGGGCGCCGCCGTCGTTGCGAAAGAGCTTGCAGCGGCAGAGTTGGGCGTCGCGTTGCAGCCCGCGGTCGAACGCGATCCGCCCCTTGCAGTTGTTGGCCACGTAGAGGTCGAGCGTGCCGTTGTTGTCCAGGTCGGCGAAGACGGCCCCGCTGGTCCGCGCGAAGATCTCGGTGGCCGCGGCCGGCAGCGGTTCGAAGGTCCCGTCGCCCCGGTTGCGGAAGAGCTTGTTGGCCACCGGCCCCGGGGCGGGCCGATAGGCGCCGTCGGGCCGGTCGGCATACCCGCCGACGTAGACGTCCGGGTCGCCGTCGGCGTCGAGGTCGCCCCAGGCCGCCCCGTGGCCCATGATGCCCTCGAGCGGCTTGTACAGCCCGGCCTGGCGCGTGACGTCCACGAACTCGATCCTCTGAGCCGGCGCCGAGACGGCCGACAGGCCCCCGATGAGGGCGGCCAGAGCTACGAGGGCGCGTCGGCGTGTCCTCAGGTTCATCGGCGAGACTCCGCGATCCGGGCGCCTACCGTACCACTTCACCCGCGGTGATCGCCAGCACGGCCAACGCCCCGCGGGTGTCGGTCCGTTTGACGTCGACGGACGTGATCTTCACGTCGGGGCGGGGGTTGTCGGCCGTCATGCTATAGATCACCGCGTACTTGCCCTCCAGGGCGTCGAACCGCCGCGACCAGCCGACGCGGGCCCCGAGCAGCGGCTTCGGCTCGTCCTGAACCCAGTGGTCGACGTGCCGCTCGAGCACCACGGGGATCTCGGCCGTCCGGCCGTCGGCGTAGTGGAGCACGTATTGCAGCACGGTGGGCAGCTCGAAGGCCCGCTTCCGGGCGGTCATCCGTTCCCGCTCCTGCTCCGAGATTGGGTTGGTGATATGCCCCGTGTGGAGGAAGTAGAGCTGGTCGGCCTTGCGGCCCACGGGGATCCCGCGGACCTCGCTCGGCATGTTGGACAAATGGCCGGGCAGCCGGCTCCGCGGGCCGCCCACGAGGATGAAGTCGGGGATGGGGGCCGTGGTGTAGTTGACCGTGGCGTAGGTCACGTCGGCGAAGACGTGCTCGCCGCGGGGCAGGACGTTGAGCCCCTCGGGCAGGTTCGGCTGGTGGTGAAACCACCCCTCGCGCCCCTCGGCGTCGGCCAGATAGGCGTTGCAGTGTTCCTGGATGACGATCGGGTGGAAGCGGACGTTCATGCCCGGCACCGCCACCACCGAGGCCGCCCGCGTGCCCACGCCCATGTTCTGCAGCACCGTGCCCACGATCTTGAGCTTCTTCTCCTCGTTCTCGGGCTTGGGCTCCTGCTCGATGAACTTGACCTGGTTGAGGAACAGGCCGCCCCGGCCGCGCGGGACGGCGACCAGCCCGCCGGCCGAGTCGAGAAACACGCCCTTGCCCTTGGCGCTCTCCGGGCGGAGAAACTCGACGTTGTCGATCCCCACCAGGTCACCGCCCTCGAACGCCCTGTGAGAGTCTTGCCGCCAGTCGGTGATCCTGAGCGTGATCGTCTTGTTGACTTCGGCGGGCTGGGGCAGATCGAGCGTGACCGGCTCGCTGCTCGCGGGGACCTCCATCCGGTGGGCGTTCCGCTCGTCGCCGTCGAGGATCACATCGATGGCGGCGATGGTGTGGTAGTTCGTGTTGTTCCACAGCTTGACCGCCGCGAGCACGTCCGGCCGGCGGAGCCGGAACACCAGGTCAAGATGGTCCTGACCCTCGTCGATCCAGATCTGCTGGATGTAACGCCAATTGTCGCGCGAGAGCATCCCGTTGACGAGGTTGTACGGCGCGTGGTCCGGATGATCGAGGTCCCACGGATAGTCAAACGCCATCGGGTCGTCCGAAGCGCCAGGCGGCAGCGTGAACGGCGCGAAGTCGCGGTTGTCGATCACGTAGGAGAACGTGTTCGGGCTGACCCAGTAGGTGGTGTGCTGGATTCGCTTGGGGCTGTAGAGGGCCACGTCGCGGTGGCCGAGCGTCGCGGCGAGCTTGTAGTCGGCCTCTTCGAGCGTGACCCGCTCCAGCCGGAAGGGCCGCAGCAGGTGATCGGCGCCGACGAGCCGGTTGAACGCCTCGATGCCGTCCGGCCCGAGGCCCGTTAGCATGATCCAACTACCGGCGGCCTGGAACGCTCCCACCTTGTCGGCCATGCCGTTTAGGGTGTTCAGGGCGGCCGGGCTCGCTTCGATCACCGCGACGCGGACTCGGTCGGCGTCCAGCGCGTCGGCCACGCTCGGTACGTCCTGCATCAACACGCCGGTCGCGGCGATCTTTTCGCGGGTGAGCTTGTCCGTCGGCAGGTAGACGGCCGCCACGCCCTGCGCGGGCCGGTAGCGGCCGTAGACGTCGATCATGTTGCGCAGCAGCACGTCGGCCGCCGGGTCGCGGCCCAGCTTCGCGCCGACGCGGAGCTGGCAGAGCACGATCACGCCTTCGCCGCAGGGCACTTCCACGAGTGGGCTGAACTGGAGCCGCTCGCCCGCACCGGCCAGCGAGCGGGCCCCGGCCGCCGGCTTGCGAAAGACCTGCTCGTAGGTGGGGTGATCGCCCGCCCAGTCGATGAGGTCCTCTGGCCCCAAGTCGCGGAAGATGGGCGTGCCGAGGGCCTCGGGGTGAGCGTAGCCGCCGAAGCGGGTGGTGGGCCAGACGGCCACCGGCAGCGCGGCCCCGGCCGGTGGGTGCTCCTGCTCCAGCGAGATCACCGACCCGCCCCGGGCCGCAAACGCGAGGATCTCCGGACCGAATGCCTCCTCGGCCGTGAGCGTGTCGCGGCCGATAAGCAACAGCCCGCGCTTGCCCTTGCTGTCGGTGAGCTGCTGTAGAGGTTCGAACGCCACGCCGGTCCGTTTCAGCCAAGCGGCGGTCTCGCCGTTTCGATCGAGCAGGTAGACCTGTTGCGGGGCGTTGAGCTTTTCGATCGCCGGCAGCGTGGGCACCTGGCGCTCGTCGACGTAGTCGTCGGCCCCCTCCTGGGAAACGCGGATCGTGAGCGTCCCCTCCAGCCGCCGGTCGGTCTTCGGGGCGTCGATTACGATCTCGTACTCTTGCCCGAACCCCGGCTCGATGCGCAAGACTTTCTGGTCCGACGCGATCATCTCGTCAGCGATCTTGTAGTCCCACGCCTGTGTGACCGGCTTGTCACTCATCGTGTCGTTCATCACCTTGAACAGCAAGGCGTTTTTCCGGCCGCCGTAGAGCCGGTGCGTCTGCTTGCGCGGGATGGCGGCCAGCGCGGAGAAGACCTTTTGCGAGTCGTCGAACTCCCAGAGGTTGTCCCACGGGAAGAACCCGGCCACTCCGGCCCAGCGATACCCGCCGTAGAGCATCCGCAGGAACTTCGCCTTGCCGCGTCGGGCGTCGTGGTGGCCGCGGTAGGCTTCGCCGCCCAGGACGATCGCCCCGAACTCGAGATGGTTGGCGAAGCAGCTCTCGCCCGAGAGCCAGGGCTTCTTGCGGTCCCAGGGCCACCGCTCGATCTTCGTCGCGTAGTGGTCCAGCGTGTAGGCGTTCTCGGGGTAGTAGTCGAAGGCGGCGTGCGGGTAGTGGGGGCAGTTGATCTCCAGGCGGCCGCTCAGATCGCCGCCGCCGCCCACGGTGTACGGCCGCGTCGGGTCCACGGCTCGGCCCGCCTCGCAGACCTCGTTCATCAGCTCCTCAACCCGATCGAGGTAACCGCCATAGATGTTCATCCCGTTGATGTAGACCAACTCGTTCTCGACCTGGTAGAAAACGACCGACGGATGGTTGCGATAGGCCCGGGCCACCTGGGCCATGTGCCGGCGGAATCCCTCCCAGACCGGCTCGTTGGGCACGAGCAGCGGGTTGCCGTCCGCGTCGCTGGTCCGCTCGCCGAGGTTGTAGCTGATGAACATCCCGTCGATCATCGTGCACAGCCGGCCGGGCACCCCGTGGCGATCGTAGAACTCCAGCCGCTCCTCGCGGGTGGGGACCACCCGGGAGATCCGCCGGTTCGCGCTGAACCGGGCGAAGCGGTTCTTGTCCTCCCGGAAGGCACGAAGCCACTGCTCGGGCTCTTCGATCCACTGTTCGTGGGCGTCGACCCAGCACCAGACGTTTCGCCGCACCCCGTTGATGTAAATGCCCGTGTCGCGCACCGTCACCTCGCGGAAGCCGAACAGCTCTTCGTGGAGGTCGCCCGTCCGGCCGTCCTCGGAAACGGTCGTGCGGAGCCGGTACAAATGCGGGTTCGGCTCCGGCCACCAGAGCTTGGGATCGGCCCATGCCCCGGCGACGGTGACCGTCTGCAACTCCCCCACCGGCACCGACACTTCGACCGGCCCGAACGACTTGGCCACTTCGCCTGTCGCATCGTCAACCGCTTCACACGTCACCCGGAGCCGGCGCGGCTTGCCGCCCGTGTTGCGCACGGTCACGTCGGTCTCGAGCCGCTTCTTCTCGACCGACGGCCGGATGAACACGTCCGCGACGTAGGCGTCGCCGGTCGAGACGAGCGTGACCGGGTTGACGATCCCGTAGGCGTACCCGTCGCCGTCCCCCTTGGTGCTGGGATAGATCGGGGCGACCCAGCGGGTCCAGTCCTTGCGGCTCAGCGGCCGGTTCTTCATCTTCTCCAGCGTCTGGTCCTTGCCCATCGACTTGGCGTCGAAGGCATAGTACGTTCCCTTCACGGCCACGGCGATCTCATTGACTCGGCCCGGCTCGATCAGCCGCGAGACGTCCAGGTCCCACGGCACCCAGACGCCCCGGTGCTCGCCGGCCGGCTTCCCGTTGACGAACACGCTGACGATCCAGTTGGTGCCGGAGAAGTGGAGCTTGAACCCCCGGCCGCGGTGCTCCGCCGGCACGTCGACCCGGGTGCGGTAGATCAGCCGGTGCCCGAACACCAGCGGCTCGTAGTCCCACGGCGAGCCGGGCACCTCGAACGCCATCCACCGCAGGGGGTACTCCCCCGGCGACGGCAGCCGGCGCACCGGCTCGTACGAGGCCTTGTCCATGTTCGGGTCGTCGTAGCGGGCGACCTGCCACGGTCCGTTGAGCTTGACTTCGGTGCGGCCGGGTCCTTGCGGGGCGGGCAGGGCGAACACCTGCTCGGCGGCCCGGCGGTCGTGCGGCCCGTCGTACGTCTCGCCCGGTTTGAGTGCCCCCTCGGGCGTGAACTTGCCCGGCATGAAGGCGAAACAGTCGGCGGCGACGAGCATCCGCGCCTTTTCGCCGGTCGCCTTGGGGTAGCGGATCTCCAGCGTGGTGGCCCCTTGGCGAAGGTCGACCTGGCCCAGGTCGGCCCAGGAGACTTCGCAGAAGAAGCCCAGCTCCATGAGGTTCGTGGTGGGGTAATCCGAGGAGACCGGTTTCCACTCGCCGCCGCCGATGCGCCACTCGAAATCAGCCCGGGCCGAGTACCACCCGACCCGCGCCCAAAACCGGTACTTGCCCGTGCGCGGCACGTCGAGGCGGTACTTCAGCAGGATCCCCTCGTCGGGCACGAGCTTGCGGATATCGTCGCCTTGCAGCCCGTTCATGATCCACTCGCCGCCGGAAAGGAGTTGCGGCTTGCCCATCGACGACTTCTCGAAGCGGCGGAAGTTGCACTCGTCGTACTGTTCGGCCTCGATCCACACGTAGTCGGCCCCCGGGGACGCAGGCGCCGGGGCCGCAACAGCCAGGGCCGGAGCGCCAGCAAGCGCGCAAAAGAGGACGAGCATCGGCAACCGCAGGGCGTTCTTCCAGTGCATGTCGGGCTCCCGTCAAGTGTGAAAACGGTCGAAATCCCGAGTGTACCCGACGCCCCGCGCCGGTTCAATCGCCGAGCCGCCCCGGCTCACGGTGTTTGCCCGACCCCCAGACTCCTTCGGGGTGTTGCACCGCGTGGCGCCCGCCGGTATCTTGGCGTGCGCGCGTTCTGCGGTCGCGGCCGGGTCCGTGCTCGGCTGCGCATTGTCAGGGGACCTTCGCTCGGGAGGCGTGCTGCCATGGCCAGCCAGCAGAAGACAAGTGTGGGCTTCAACCGTCGGCGATTCGTCAAGGCGGCGGTGGCCGGCGCGGCGGTGGGGCCGGCGATTCGGGCGGCGGGAATGGATGCGGCGTCGGCGAGGGTGCGGATCGGCCTGATCGGGTGCGGTGGGCGCGGAAGACAGCTCGTCGACGTGATGCGCCAGTTCCCCGATGTCGAGTTCCCCGTCGTCTCCGACCTGTTCGAGACCCGCTTGGAGCAGGCCGCCAAGCTGGTGGCCGAGGGCCGGGCCGGGCGCCCGCCCGATCGCGTGCTCGAGCACGAGCGGGTCCTCGACCGCCGCGACGTCGACGCCGTGCTCATCGCCACCACGCAGCACTGGCACGGCATCCCGTTCATCCAGGCCGCTGCGGCCGGAAAGCACATCTACGTCGAAAAGCCCTTCTCGCACACGGTCGCGGAAGGCCGGGCCATGGTCCGCGCGGCCGAGAAGCACGGCGTGGTGGCCATGATGGGCACCCAGCAGCGCGGCTACCCGCACTACGAAAAGGCCATCGAGATCCTCCGCTCGGAGCGGCTGGGGAAGATCGCCCTGGTCGAGTGCTGGAACTACCACAACACGGGCCGGCGCGTGGGCCGGCCGCCCGACGCCGATCCCCCGCCGGGACTGCACTGGGACCGCTGGCTCGGCCCGGCGCCCTACGTGCCCTTCAACCCCGCGCGCCTGAACAACTCGTGGTGGTTCGACTACGCGGGCGGCATGATGACCAACTGGGCCATCCACCACATCGACGTGATCCTTTGGGCCATGGGGGTGGATAGCCCGAGTAAGGTCTTCTGCCCCGGCGGCAAGCTCGTGGTCGACGACCTGGCCGACACGCCCGACACGGTCGAGGCCTCGTGGCAGTTCCCCGGCTTCGTGATGCACTTCACCTACCGGGGGTTCAACAACTTCCGCACGGTCCAGAGCCGGCCGTACAACCACGGCATCTGCTTCCACGGCAACCGGGCCACGATGGTCCTGGACCGCAGCGGCTACGAGATCTGGGAAGACCGCAAACCCGACGAGTCGGTCGAGCGCGAGGACAACCCGCGTCACTGGGGCGACGGCAAGCCCGGCAACGAGGTCGACGGCCCCTGGCAGCGGCGTTTCGTCGACTGCGTGAAAGGCGAGGCGAAGGTGCCGGTGACCCTGGAGGCCAGCCACCGTGCGACCGTCTGCTGCCACCTGGCCAACATCGCGTACCTGGTGGGCCGCGCCGTGCCCTGGGACCCCGCCACCGAGTCGATCCCCGGCGACGCCGAAGCATCGGCCCTGCTTTCCCGCCCGCGGCGGAAGGGGTACGAGCTGCCGGCGGTGTGACGGGCGGCGGGCGGCGCACGGCCGGGCTTGTCGCTGGCGGCCGCGGGGAGTTTTTCAGCCTCGCCGACGATCCGGGCGATCAGAACCGCCTTTCGAGGAGACGCGGGAGCTGCGGGGGGTACCCAAGACGTGGCGTCACGGAGTGCCGTCACTACAGGTCTTCACCCCTCAACTCCGCACCCGCGCCCTGGAACGACGCCGGGTGGGCTTTGCGGTCCCCCAGTCCTTGGTGAGCGACTCGAAGACCTCGGGCGACTCGTAGCGAATGACGTTAGAACCCTCGGGCATGGGTCCGATGAGACCCCGGAACACGGGCAATCCCCGCAGCTCCAGGTCGGTGCTACAGTCGTCGATGCCGATCTGGCAGTGCCGCTTCAGCAACGCTTCCTGGCTGTCGTAATCATGGATGCGCAACTCGCCGTCGTTGCCCCGGGTGACCACTCGAAAGGTGTCTTTGGACATCGCTGAAGCTCTCCTCGGTTCCAGGCGCGCAACCCCCGCAAGGACTACCGAGGGTATCGGCCGGCGCGGGCCGCGGTAGAGAGTCATTTCCCGGGCTGCGACACAGCGGAATCGTGCGCAAGAACCGCTACATCGGGCACCGAAGCCAAGGCCGCTATGAGCCGCTCCCCCTGAGAGACCCGCCTGGTGGGAGTGGATCAATTCTGCGGACTCTAGGCCGTGGCCGTGACCGAATCTTCCGGCGATGACTCGCGTAGCGTTTGCAGCAGTATCTGCAATACGACGTGCAAGTCGGTGTTGGTCAGGATGCCGACCAGCACCCCGTCGGCCACCACGGGAAGGCAACTGATCCCGTAGTCGAGCATCAACGTGGCCGCTTGGTCCAGCAACGCGCCCGGCTCGATCGTGACCAGGTCCGTGCTCATCACGTCGGCCGCGGTGATCCTGGCCAATGCCTCGCGGTCGGGCCGGCGCTCGGGCCCCAGGCAGCGGATCACGTCCCGGTCGCTGATCACGCCGGCCACGTGTACTCCGTCCTCGCTCACCAGCAGATGCCGAAACTGCTTCTCGTGAAACAGCCGAACCAGCTCCAGGGCCGTGGTCTGCGGGGGAATGCAGCTCGGCGCGGTGGTCATCGCCGCCCCAGCCGTCAGCCGCCCCGGCCCGCCCAATCGGCCGCTTTCGGCCAGCGCCTTGAGAACCTGCCGCCGTTTCGTGTCGTGACGCTGCATGAAGTCAGTTCGTAGCCCGAGTGCCCCGTCGAATCGAGCTTGGCTCCCCGTGTTGGACCAACCCGCAACCCGCCGCAGCCGGAATGCGATTCCGGTCTGTTCGTCGTCCCCGATTCGAGGTGGCCCGAGGTTCTGTCGTGGTCGATGAAAGCGTCGTCCTCGGACCAACCCTACGTTGCACCCGCCAGGAAGGCAAGCTGTAGTCATTTAGCTGGGTGCGTAACCCCACTTAGGTGTCACTTTCCATCCGGCGCGGTCGCAGTCCGCCCCCTTGCCGACACGCCCATACCCCCCCCGACACAACAGGCGCCGCCCAACAACGTTTGTGGCAAATTTCTCTGGCGCCACAAATAGGGGGTTTGTGCACTCTGCGCCACGTTGGCTTTCTTCCCCGATCGCAGAGGTGAATGACGGCGGATGCCTTGCCCAAGCTGGATCGTGAGAAGTTGATGGAGGAGTTGCTTGCGGAGGCCGAGCGGGCAGTCGATGAAGTGGACGACGCGCCGGCAGGTCGCGCTATTCGCGACAGCGAAGAGAGGGCGCGCGAGGCGAGCCGTTTGTATTGACCGCATTCATGCGGTCGGACGGGAGAGTGACCGCGGCGACCGCAGGGCCGGCCCGGATGAATCCGGGCACTACGAACACGGGGTGGCTGATCGTCGTCTCGCAGTCGCTGCACGGGCTGGCGTACGTGTTCTTCATCATTGCCGGCCAGATCTTCGCCGACAAGATCGCGCCACCCGAGATCCGCAGCTCCGTTCAGGCCCCGGTCTTCGCGGCCACGGTGGGCGTGGGCCTGTTCCTCGGCACGCAGTTCGCCGGATTCGTGATGGACGCCAGCGCGGCCGACGGGAAGTTCCAGTGGCGCAGAGTCTGGATGGTCCCCGGAACGATTATGCTGCTGGGCGTGCTGGCGCTGGCGACGCTGCTTCGCGAACCGCCGGCGGAGAAACAGGGCCCCCCGCCGAAAGCAGCCGCAGAAGTCGACACGGCCGCGGTGTCCCGGCACGTGCAGACCTTACCGGAGGCGTAACCGCCGAGAGCATCCATCCCCGCCGTCTTCCCGCTGCGTTGGGATCAAAACCTCAACAGGCACTTGACCACCTCGCCCCCCTGCACCGCCGCCAGGGCGTCGGCGATCCGTTCGACGGGGAACTCGTGCGTGACGAACTCGGCCGCCGCAAGCTCGCCCCGGCGCACGTGCCCGGTCAAGGGGGCCTGGGCCTCGCGCTCGCGCCGGCGCGTGGGCCACTGGTGGACGTAGAGGTTGAAGTTGTAGGGGCCGGCCGCCTTGTCGATCGCGAGCCGCTCGTCGGCGATCACCCCGTACACGCAGACCGACCCGCCCATCTTCACCAGCGGCAGGGCGGCGTTCACACACGCCGGGCTGCCCACGGCGTCGACCACCGCGTCGAGCTTCTTGCCGCGCGAGGCCGGCAGGTCGCTTAGCGCCGCGTCGTCGGGGGCGAAGGCCGCGTCGGCCCCCATGTCGAGGGCCCGCTCCCGCTTGCTCCGGACCGGGTCGACCGAGCCGATCCAGCCGAGGCCCAGAAGCCGGGCAAACTTCACGAAGCTCAACCCCACCGGCCCGGCCCCGAAGATCAACAGGTCGTCGCCCTCCCGGAGGTTGAAGTCGCCGAACCCGCCGAGCACTTCCCGCCAGGTACACAAGAGCACGGCCTCCTCGGCCGGGATCGCGGGGTCGACGGGCCGCTGGATCTCGTAGACCTCGACCCAGCCGTGCTGCTGGTCGGCCACGCCGTCGGCCAGCATCGCGTCGTGGTCGTTGGCCAGGGTGTATTCGCAAAAGCCGCCCCATCCGCTGGCGTATTTCGCATCGGAGAACTCGAAGAGGAGCCCGCCGATGGCCCGGTCGCCGACCCGGAAGTTGCGGACTCGCTCGCCGACCGCCTCGACGATGCCCGTGCTCTCGTGACCGAGGATCAAGGGATAGGTATCCACCCCGGGGAAGTGCCCGGCCACCAGCTTCCCGTCCGTGGCGTTGCACAGGGCGGCCACGTCGGTCTTCACCAACGCCTGGTAGGGGCCGGGCTGTGGCGGGTCCAGCTCGACCAGCTCGACCTTACCGAGTTCGACGACGGCGACGGCACGCATGGGGTGTTCTCCTATTCACGCCTGCGTTGCCGATGATCGCCGGGTGCCAGGGGCGGCTTGTCCGCCCCTGCGATTTGCGGCAGCGGCAGGCAAGCTGCCGCTGGCACCCGTGCATTAGCTGCGCAGGACTCGATAATTCATGGCGCGGCCACGGGTCGCGGCTTTATGGGGTGCGTTGCGACATCTCGAACTCGGCCAGATCCTCGTACACGCCGACCAGGGCGTCGTAGCACTTGTCGAAGATGGGCATGAGACGGCGGTAGACCTCTTGGTTCTCGGGGTTGGGCTCGACCACGTCGTCGACCCGCACGAACCGCTCGATGACGTCGAAGCCGGGAAGCACGCCGGCCGCCACGCCGCCGATCACGGCCGCGCCCATCGACGTGGCCTCTTCGAGGTAGTTGAGCTTCTCGATGCGGCAGTCGTAGATGTCGGCCATCATCTGGCGCCACACGGCCCCCTTGGCCCCGCCGCCGATCACGCGCACCGCGTCGATCGGCACGTGGTGCCGGAAGATGCCGACGATGATGCCGAGGTTCATGGTGATCCCCTCCATGACCGCGCGGAGCAGGTCCTCGCGCCGGGTGCCGAGGCCGAGGCCGACGAACGCCCCCTTGGCCTTGGGGTTCCATCGCGGGGTCCGCTCGCCGAGCATGTAGGGAAGGAACACCACGCCGCCGGCGCCGGGCGAAGATCTTTCGATGGCGGCGTTGACGATCTCGTAGATGTCGGTGCCCGCGGCGTCGGCCTCGATCCCCTCGGCGCGGCAGACGGTGTTTTTGAGCCACTGGTAGCTGGACCCGGCCGCCTGCATGGTGCCCGATGGGTGCAAGTAGCCGGGCACGCAGTGGGCCCAGTTCATGGTCCGCATCTGCTCGTCGACGATCGGCTTCTCCACCGTGAGCGCGACCCAGCTCGACGACCCCAGGTAGTTGTAGGCCGAGCCGGGCCGGATGCAGCCGACGCCCACGCCGGCGCAGCTCCCGTCGCCCCCGCCGACGGCCACCGGCGTGCCCGCTTTCAAGCCGGTGGCATCGGCCGCCTCGCGGGTCACCGTGCCCAGCACGTCGGTCGACGGCCGGGCGTCGGGAAACATGGCCGCGTCGAGCCCGGCCAAGTCGAGAATCTTCTCCGACCAGCGGAACGTGTTCAAATCAAAGGCGTTGGT
>Ga0180438_10003276_pt1 | contig 24720 bp, 23 predicted proteins | sample SS_ome_12_FD_132455 | JGI IMG/M metagenome (GOLD analysis project Ga0180438, IMG submission 132455) | Hypersaline lake sediment archaeal communities from the Salton Sea, California, USA - SS_3_D_2 metaG | ecosystem: Environmental > Aquatic > Non-marine Saline and Alkaline > Hypersaline >... | reverse complement strand
GCATGATGACCTTCTGGGTGGAGAACAGGGGGAGCGGTGAACTCGAGAACAACAGGGTGGAGAAGAACGACATAAAGATAGATGAATGCGCCAGCGGGGAGCTGCTGGGTTGCAAGAAATGCTGGGAAGAGATAGAGGAAAGCGGCCTGCAGTTAATAGGTAAAACATCCCCGAAATTCTCGTGCGAGATAGAACCGAGGAACAAAGGCTTCATAACGCAGGAGAAAACCTACCAGCTGACCTCGGAAATAAGCTACAATTACAAATTCAACAAGAAGATCAGACTTACGATAGAGCCCCAGATCGATTTGGGATAGCATGCGAAACAAATTAAGTTTATAAGCGTAACAGGTTAAATATTAAAATGATAAGGATGATGGGAACAGCATTCGGGAGGAACGCGAAGTTCTTTTTGCTGTTATTCATTGCTGCAATTGCCTTAACTTCTGGTTGTACGGGACTCAATCAAAGCACATCAGGGACAGGTCAGGGACTTTTTGCCGAGATTTTCCGGCCGACATTGGGCCAGACAACCCCCATAGAATCGGACGAGCCAGTGACATTACACCTGGAGGTGGTCAACAAGGGAGACTACAACAACGCCCCGGCGGTCGCGGAGCTTACAGGAATAGACACGACGGAATGGAATCTTTACGGGGACGTCTACAGGGACCTAGGTCTGCTGCTTGCCCCGGATCCGGAATCGCAGACTGAAGGTGGAAGAGGAAGGGCAGACTGGGACGTCATAACACCCACGCTTCCGAGAAACCAGTACATGACGTACGAACCTCTCGCAAGGGTTTATTATTATTATGAAACACGCGTGACAAAACCCGTCTGGTTCGTGACATCAGAGGAACTCAGGAGGATAATTGACGGAGCAGGAAGCCTGGACAGCGAACCCACGACGATATGGAACGGTCCCCTGAGAGTTACGGTCGACACGGGCAGATTCGTTAAGGCAAGGGACTGGAGGGAATCCAAGTTCCAGCTTCAGATAAGGATAGACAACACGGGCGGAGGACAGATATTCGGGAAGGACTACCCAGTCGCCTTGGAAGTGACATGGCCCGACGGGGTGATACCCGTAGATGACTGCCCGAGACAAATCCAGTTCGGAACAGGCATTTACGACAACCTGCCGCCATTCCTCAACGTTCCTGCGTTCGGAAGGTTCGTTAGGGTATGGAACGGACAGTACACCGACATAACGTGCGAATTCCAGGTCACGAATCCGCCTACCAACAAGGTAGAGAAAAACTTCGAAGTGAAGCTGGGTTACATATACTACATGGATGCAGCAACGAGCATAACAGTCAAAGGGTTCGAGGAGTTTGTCTAAACCTCTTTTTATTTATTTTTCAACAATTATATAATTATGATTAGAAAAAAAAATATCTGTCTGGCCTTCATTCTTCTTTCTTTAATAATAACTTCCGGCTGTCTGACGGACGACATTTTCGACTCCGAGACACCTGTCGGTTACGGGATAGTCATAGAGGCCTTCAGGGCTGATCCCGACTTAAGCGAGGTTTATTCAAACGAGGAGGTAACGTTCGTTCTGAAGTTCAGGAACACGGGAAGCGTGAAGGCAGAGAACTGCTTCGCGGAACTCCTCGGTCTGGATCAATTATGGGAGGGGAGGGGAGACACAAGGAAAAACCCAAGAAACCAGGAGGTCTTCCCCTACGAGAAGGAATGCCAGTACGACCAGAGAGGCAACTGGATAACCCTGCTACCGCCGGACCCTTCCTCAGGAATAGAGGGCGGCGATAAAATATGCACATGGGGATACACAGCGCCCGATGTACCGTCCGGGTTATACGCCGATTACGTTCCCAGGGCCAGGGTTTTTTACGACTACAAATCATTCCTCATAAAAACCGTTACCCTTCTCCCCACGGAAGAGCTGAAGTTGATACAAAACCAGGGAAAGGGCTTGCCGGTGGAAACAATCAGCGAATCCAAATCACCCGTGTCACTCAGCATGGAAACCATAAGCCCTATAAGAACCTATGGGGACACCCTTACGTTCTCCATGGTTATCAACATAGAAAACATAGGAGGGGGAACGGTCTGTGCCGACAGCGAGAGGTGCAGGAAGTATACAGAGGGAGGCGCCCTCTGGAACCAGTTCAAGCTTTACATAGAACTGCCGGAAGGAATGGCATTTGAGCCTGGAAGCTGCACAGGAGACGAGGACATCTTCCTGGTGATGGGCAAATCCCAGACAATTTCATGCAAAATAAGGATAAACAGCATACCGGACAGGGTGATACAGAGGAACATCATGCTTACGGCAGAATACGGCTATTTCATAGACAAGACCATAGGAATAAGGGCCCTTTCGAGCGGATAAAGATAAAAACCTCGTATGCAATATAAAATTATGTCCGGAAAACAAATACTGATGATCCCGCTAATCTTTTCCATGGTCCTGTTATCAGGATGCACCGGGCCGCAGACAACATCCGGCAAAGGAATAGTAATAGAGAATTTCATATCCAATCCTTCTGAGATGTATTCAGGAGAATCGTTCGATCTCCAGCTAATGATCAGAAACACGGGCTCTGTTGACGCGGAAAACGTAAGATTCGATCTTTCCAACGTAGGGACCACATACGAAAACAAAGGGCTTGAAATTTCATGCGAATCCGAGTGCGAGGAAGTGATAGAAAGGTTTCTCGCACCCGACCCAGAGGCAGGGACAATAGGAGAGTCAAAGACGTGCATATGGAAGTGCTCCGCCCCGGAGGAAATACCAAGAAACGCTAAAATCACGTTTAATCCCTCAATGAGGGTTTATTATGATTACGAGTGCGGAATAGTAAAATCCGTGACCATAGTCTCGGAAGATGAATTGAAATCAATACAGGCGCAGGGGAGACCGCTTCCAAGCGAGACCTCAGACCTGACGGGAGGGCCCGTTAGATTAAGCATACAGATGAGGAGCCCTGTCAAATACCTCAAAGATTCAGATAAGGTGGAATTCCCCATATCAATATCCGTTGAAAACACCGGAGGTGGCGTTGCATGCCACCCCAGCTGCAATGACCCCGAAAACTGGAACAAGGTGTTTCTGGAGATGGATCCTCAATCCGGAATGAGCCTGAAGGATTGCGACGTGGGCATGTTCAATGAAGTTGATCTTTGGGAGGGAAGGGAAAGAACCATCGTATGCGACGGCGAGCTGTCGCTCTTCTCCATAACCGGAGACAGATGGGGCGGGGTAAACATCCTGCAAAAAACCCTAAATGTAAAGGCAACGTACGAATACTTCACTGACGCGACAACCTCCCTGACAGTCACGGGCTATTAGTTGAAATCTTTAAGTGTCTTTTGGGGACCCTTTAATTCGCTCTTCTCTCCTTTTAAGACAATCTCCCCGTAAACCCCATCGTAACCAGGTTTTATCTTTGCTTCCCGTGACCTGACCTTCAGTATCAGATCAGCTACCCTTTCACCCGAAACATTTTTTATCTCATAACCGCCGGCGTCCATCAACACACTGAACTCGGAACCAAATGCATTGATCAGTTTGTTGTATTCCTCCCACACCCTCCGTGAATTCAGTGGCGAACCTAGAACTATCGATATGATCTCCGAGAGGGGAATCAACGATCGGAATGGTTTCGAGTTTTTCGGGACGAAACCCCTCTCCCTATCGGCCAGTTCTTCTACCCTGTGGAGAACACCTATCGTTAGCGGGCGTTTGCATACAGGACACATGTTCTTCGAACGCTTTGCCTCTGAAGGCGTTAACGAAATCCCGCATTCCCTGTGCCCGTCATGGTGATACTTCCCGTATCCGGGGTCAACCTCTATAGTCTCAGCAACACCTTCCTTCGTTTTTATCGCCTTCACGATGTTTTCATATGTCAAACCCTTCAGATCGAAGACCGTTGCCTCCCGACCTATCCTCCATGGCCAGAAAGAATGAAGGTCAGAAAAGGAAACCAGCGTATACCTATCCAATGAAGACAGCCTCCAATTCATTTCGGGGTCGGATGACAGCCCTGTTTCCAGGGCAAATATGTTTTTCGTCTGTTCCTCGAAGCAATCCTCAATACGGTCGAACCCGGATTTTGATCCAAAAAGTGAGAACCACGGAGTCCATATGTGGGCGGGTATCACCATACATTCCCTTGATATGCCCAAGATGTTTTCAACGAGTTCCGGGCACGTGAAACCGAATATGGGCCTCCCGTCGTAATCGATCCTGCCTTTTTTCGAAAGCCAGTCATTTATCTGCCCAACCGTCTCGAAATCTTTCGCAAGTATTATGTTATGGATTCTTCTCTGCCTCTCATCATCTTTGTAGATGTTGGAAACCTCTGCTGAGAGCAAAAAACCGAAACCTTCCCTGGTTTTCAAAACACCACTACCGTCCTCCTCGAGATCATCCTTCAGCTCTTTCAGCCACGTGGGATGCGTGAAATCCCCTGTTCCGAGCAAATTGACGCCCTTAATTTTGGCGTATTTCACAAGATTATCTATGTTAAGATCCCTGCTTGTCGCCCTGGAAAACCTAGAATGTATGTGGAGGTCCGAGAATATTTTCATAAGAATAGATTGTATGCATTATTAAAATTAAATGGGCTCGTGGGGAATTTCACATTCACGTTATTCTTGAAGTGAGCGAGCATTGCGGATCGAAACTCCTTTCGCTCCACCGTTTTTCTTGAAAAAGCGGTGATTCGAACCCCAGACCTCCGGCTTTCGCAGGTTAAAAGCATAACGGGCATGCGCACCCGCTGGCCATATAAGACCGGCGCTCTAACCAAGCTGAGCTACGAGCCCACGCCTATTAATACCTTCTATATCACGTTCGAGCTTAAATTTATTGTTGGGGAAAAGTTTATAAATAACCTATATATATTATATCCTATCATTGTCATATAAAATCGATAGATAGAGAGGTGATGCTATGAACGGAACGCAAGGCGTACAGCCGATATTTATACTCCCGGAAGGAACCTTTAGAACAAAAGGCAGAGAAGCACAAAAGAACAACATATCAGCCGCTAAACTGGTGGCGGATGCAGTGCGAACGACACTGGGCCCGAAGGGGATGGACAAGATGCTGGTGGATTCCCTCGGAGACGTTACGATAACGAATGACGGCGCAACCATACTCAATGAAATGCAGATAGAGCACCCGGCCGCAAAAATGATGGCAGAGGTGGCCAAAACCCAGGACGAATCGGTTGGCGACGGGACAACAACCGCTGTTATAATAGCGGGAGAGCTTCTCAAGGAAGCAGAGAAACTTCTGGAAAAACAGATCCATCCAACCGTTATAACAAAGGGATTCAGGATGGCCAAAATCAAGGCACTGGATATACTGGAAAAATTATCAACCGAGGTGTCCATAAAGGACGAGAAAATACTTAAAAGAATCGCAAATACCGCGATGACAGGGAAGTCAGCCGAGCGCGCCTCAGAAAAACTGACAGAACTTGCCGTTAAGTCCGTAACAATCATATACGACAGGAAAACAAATGAGATAGACACGGACAACATAAAGATTGAAAAGAAACAGGGCGGATCAATGGCTGACACGGAACTCATAGAAGGAATAGTTCTTGACAAGGAAGTGGTTCACTCAGGAATGCCGAAGAGAATCGAGAAGGCGAAGATCGCTTTGCTTGATTCCGCCCTCGAGGTCAAGGAACTTGAAGGAGACGCAAAAATAAGCATAGATTCTCCGGAAAAGCTGCACGCCTTCCTCGACGAGGAGGAGAAGAGCCTTAAGGAGATGGTCAACACGGTCATAAAATCAGGAGCTTCTGTTGTTTTCTGCCAGAAGGGCATAGACGACGTGGCTCAGCATTATATGGCAAAGGCGAACATACTGGCGGCAAGAAGGGCAAAGAAATCAGATATGGAAAAGCTTTCCAGGGCGACGGGAGCCAAGATTGTAACCAACATTAAAGATCTTTCAAGAAACGACCTTGGATACGCGGGCATCGTCCAGGAGAAGAAAATAGCCGGCGACGAGATGATATTTGTTGAAAGATGCAAGGAACCGAAGGCAGTGACAATCCTTATACGAGGAGGAAGAGAGCACGTAGTCGACGAAGTAGAGAGGGCAATGGAAGACGCGATAAAGGGAGTCGCGGCCGCGCTCGAACTGGGTAAGATCGTCCCTGGCGGAGGGGCGGTGGAAGTTCAGGTTGCAAGGCAGCTAAGGAAGTATGCGGAATCTTTCAAGGGAAGAGAACAGCTCGCTGTCAACGCTTTTGCTGAGGCGATGGAGATCGTCCCGAAAAGCCTCGCTGAAAACGCCGGCCTCGATCCGATAGACAAGCTGGCCCAGCTCAGATCAGAGCACGACAAGAAAAGGACGGTTGCGGGACTGGATGTATTCACGGGAAAGGTGAACAACATGATGAACCTGGGCGTCATAGAACCGCTAAAGATAAAACTTCAGGCACTGAAGAGCGCCAGCGAGGTATCTGAGATGATATTAAGGATAGATGATATGATTTCAGCGGGTTCTGGTGGAAAGGGCGGACCTCCAATGCCACCGGGAGGCATGGGCGGAATGCCTGAATACTGAGTTCTAGGCCACCAAATATTTATATTAGGTACGAACAAATAATTATTATGAGCCCGGAAGATGAATATGAAATAATACCAACATCGCCCATACGAAGACTTGAAAAGAGAGTCGAACAGGTTGAATCAGGAAGTTACTCTTCTCAGATAAGAAAACTAATAGAGCAGGTAATAGAATTAATCAAATCGAACCAGAGGATAATAGACGACAGCTTGAAGGCAAACACGGACCTCATATCCGAGATATCAAAGGTCCCGAAGAAAGTTGAAGATCTCATAATTGAAATGAGGGAGTTCATGAAACTGCTGAAGACCTCGGCCGAGGAGGAAGAGGTCAGCGCTGTCTCCAAAGAGGTTATGTCGCCTTTGGTTGAAAAGATGACAGAACTCATAGAGCAAAACAAGAAAAACTTCGAAACCAATCAGGCTGCTCTGACAACGCTAGGCATAATCGAAAAGAGACTCAAGAGACTTTACACGCAAACCACACCAACCAGAACTCCACCAACACCCAGATACGGAAGAGGGACAGGGGCAGAGTATTGATATTTACAATATAAAAAGGAGGTTGAAAAATGAAAAAAGGTATAACCCCAATAATCGCCATTATAATTTTGCTGCTGATAACAATAGGCCTGGCAGCAACTGCATGGACATACCTTTCGGGGTTCTTGGGCACCTACACAAAATCCCTAACACTGGTTGATTCATACTGCATAGGCGGAATCAACTCAACCGTGACAATGAGAAACTCAGGGACAGAGGCAATATCAGTCGGCACTTGCACCAGCTTTACGGGCGGCACTTCACAGACATGCGGCGGCTTGACAATAACAAGAACCGACGGCAATGAATTCAGCAACGCGGGCATGAGTAAAACGGGCACGCTTGGAACCCAGGAGATGGTTACATTCACGGACGGGTGCACGACATCAGGAACGCCTAGGGTATGTACATACAGGTTCAGCACAGGGGTGACAGGGGCAACAGTGGTTACTGTACCGTGCGGATAAAACCTTAAATCCCTTTATTTTTTATCCTCTTAAATTCCGAGAAGTTGATCTTTCCTTGGGCAAGGGAACCTTTACCACCACCGGAACCGCCGCATCCCCTGCACAATTTTCTTATTTCCTTCGCTATATCCACGGTTTTGCTCATTCCAACCACATCCCCTCTTTCATTGACCAGAATTACAGTAAGATTTGGATGCAATGAAACAAGCAGATCAGCTGTTTTTATCATCTCCTTTCTGTCCATCTCTACTATTTCGAATATCTTATTTTTCCTGGCTTTCTCGACCAGTTTCTGAATCTCAGAGCCCGCCCTTTTTTCAGCCAGACTTTCGATTTCTTTCTTGCCCGATTTCCATAATTCAAAAACATTATTGCATGCTTCCCTAATATTTTTAACCTTCCTCAGCGGCATTTTCCTGTTAAGTTTCTCGTTGAACTCTTCAATATCATTGACAAACTTCTCCAAAGTCTTTCCCACACTCTTTACCGGAACGGAGAACATTTTTGCGCATTCTCTCAATTGCTTGGACGTATCCGTCGAAGGTTCAAATTTCACGACCTTTCTCAGATTGGACACGACCTCCTCAAAAACTAATTTTTCATTTTCAGAGACCTTGCCCGCCTCCTCGCCCGCGGTGAATTCTATCCTGACGACACCATCCTGAATCTTGCCCGTTTTCAACAGCTTTATCTTATCGACCTCTGCCGTATTGTTCAGATGCGTCCCCCCGCAGGCTTCAACATCCACACCTGGAATGTTCACTACCCTTATCATCCTGCCGGGGACCGCCCCGCCCTGATATATCCCCATCCCAAACCTTTTTTCAGCAATATTCCTCGGAATCAACATTTTTTCAATTTTTATCCCCTTCTTAACGACCTTATTGGCCTCCATTTCCACCCTCTTCATTTCCTGAATATCGATTGGTTGATAATGGGTTATGTCCAGATGGGATTGCTCCTCTGTCTTCTTGGCACCCGCCTGATTTACATGACTTCCCAGAACCTTCTTTGCCGCCGCATTTACAATATGCGTCGCTGTATGCTGTTGGGAAAGCTTCAGTCTTCTTGCCCAGTTTATTTTCCCCTTGACACTCATGCCCGCTTTCAGTCCATGGCCCCCATCCATCCTGTGAACGATGATACCTCCCTGTTTAAAGACATCCAGAATTCCCTTGCCGTTTATAAATCCCAGGTCATGAAGCTGGCCGCCAGAGGTTGGGTAAAACCCCGTCCGGTCAAGAATCACGAATTTTCCTATCACTTTCAAGACTTTACCTTCAAATTCCAGATCCTTATAATTTTCGTAATATAATATACCTGTATCAGGTATGCCGCCCAGGGGAAGCGTTTCCCCCCTTTCTGTCGACGATATCTGTTCTTTCCTTTCATGGAGCTCTGAAACCTTTGAATAAAAATCATCAGGTATTTTCATTTTTTTCCCTCTCTTCTCGAATTCCTCCTTTATTATTTCAGGCGGTATGCCATGGCTGTCGTAGAGCTTCAAGAGCCCAACCTCAGTTACCTTTGCCATGGATATCTTCTCAATGATCCTTACAGACTTTTTCTTTGTGTTCTCGTACTTCTTATCTTCAACCTCGATTATCTTTTTCACATCATCCAGGTTTTCAGACAATTCAGGGAATACAGGCTTAAGGTAACGTGCATGCCACTCACAAACTTCCGGGATATCCACAGACCAAGCGTATTTTCCAATGAAAAGCTTCGCCCTCCTGAACAGCATCCTCAGGTTGTAACCACCACCCACATTGCTTGGCAGACCGCCATCATTCAAGGCCACCAAAAGGCTCCTTGCATGTTCAGCAACCGAATACATGCCGGATAAGGGGAGTATAAAGCTTTTGAGTTCACACACATCCAAGCCAACTTTACCTGCCACGATTTTCCATGATTTGTCGACATTCTCCGTCTCATCCAGATTGAGAAGACCCGCATACGGCACATATCTCCTCATGATGTCCTTTTCTATTTTAAGACCAGTCTTTGAAAGAAGCTTCCTGACAACGCCAGGGAAAGTCGCGTCATATATTGTTTCACACCCCTGCGTGAACCATGCGTTTCTTTCCTGCCCCATACCCATATCCAGAACCTTTATACCCAATTCCTTCACGCCGGAAGGCGTTTGTTCATATAACATGTAGACCTGATTCCCGAGTTCACATCCCCTGGAAAAGAACTCCATACACGATCCCAAGTTCCCTCCCCCGGCCCATGCATCCTCATGATATGTTATATCAGAATTTTTCAACCCAATGCCCTTTCTAAGCCAGACATGTATATCATGAAAAACCTTATCCTGATCCCATTTTTCAGGGGGCACGAAAGAATGCTGACCTATCATGACAAAACCCGTGTTATGCGACTGAGTAACGCCTACGTTATCTATGTCATTGAATCTCAGGCAAAACTGGGGGATGACCAAAGGATTGGCCGGTGGTTCCACCTCACCCGAGATCACGTAAGGTTGGAACGCGGAAATCGAGGCATTCGTGTACTCCATCGTGGGATTCCAGCGGGCTAGAACAGGATATCTTTTTATTGGCATGTATCCAAACCTTCTGAACATCTTCGCGAAATCCAGCCAGACATCGGTATAACTCATTTTTTCCCTTGCCGGTGAATTTCCTATGAAACCGAAACCCTCCCCGCTGCATAGGGGGTCGCCGCAAACCTTCCTCTCGGGATCAGTATTCCAGAACGGTTTCTTACATTTAACGCAGGTATTCCTCACGAATCCTTCATCCCGAAGGACGGATGTTGCATAGTATTTTTCAGGATTGCCCCAGAACTTAGGAAGAAATTCCTTTTTGATCTTCTTATCGGATTTCATAATTTATTATATTCAAGGGCTATACTTAAATTTGAGAATCAGAGAGATCTTGGCCGCTCCTAAATTAAAATAAAAACGAGCTTATCCGAAAAGCGCACCAAGACCCGCTGCCGCTTCTTCCGCCTTCTCTTCAGTCTTTTTATCCTCTTTATCCTCTTTCTTCTCCTCTTCCTTTTTCTCTGTTGCCACTGGAGCAGCCGCCTGGATCATAGAAGCACCCTTTATAGCTTCCTCTATGTTAACTTCTTTAAGACTTGATACCAAGGCCTTTACCTGTGCCGTGTCTGCTTTAGCTCCCGCAGCTTCGAGCACCTTTTTAACTCCGGCTTCATCCACCTTTTTACCCAAGGAGTGAAGGAGCAGAGCTGCATATACCATTTCCATCTTCATCCCTCCTTTTTTCCATCTGATTTTTTATCAGCATGTCTCATCTCTACCTCTTTTTTCTCTGGTTTTTCATTCGCCTTTAGAATCTTTTCATCATCTTCCTTTCTTTCATCCTTCTCTTTACTCGCTTCGGCGTTTTCCGGTATTTTCTCTTTAAGCGCGAGCATTTGCGATTGTGCCTTTGCCAGCAAACCACCAACCGTTTCCTTGGTTACCAGTCCGGCCTCTCCAGCCAAAGACATAGCTTCCTTCCATGCCCTTGAAATCAGGAGAGGTAGCGTGTCTTTCGTGAGAAAGCCTATGCTAAGCGAAAGGCCGAATGCATTGTGATATGCGATACGTACGTCCCTTTCATACTCCTCCAAAGGAACAAACAGGATGTCCTTGGGGTAAACAATACCCTGATCCCATACCGCGAGCAGATTGAGAGAGATCTCTATGGGCTCCACACCAAGTTTCATCAGGACATCAGCTACGTTTTTCTCTATGATTTCACCACTTTTCGCGACGACAGCATCTTTTTTTATGACAATATTCTCCCCCTCAACACCAGCCTGTATCTTGATCCTCTGCAATTCACCTATAACGGGTCCCGCCCTCAGGCTCGTTTTACCAGCCTTCACCACTATATCTTTCGGAGCCACATCCCCCTCTTTTGCAGCACCGAACGACTTTGAAGATTTTATAACTCTGGCCAGCTCGAACGGATCAGCGTTGCTGAATAAAAGTGCAGGCTGGTTCTGTATCTTCATTTCCAATTCCTTTACCCCCTTTTTTTCAACGTTTTCCATAGCCCGCTTCATCATGCTCTTCCTGACCATTTTAATCTTTGCCTTTCCCTTGAGCTTGTCCCTCATTTCCTGAAGCTGCCTGGAAGGAAGCTTGAACATGTCGAGCAGACCTATGACTGGATATTTTTTCATCTCCGCTTCAAGCTCCTTCACGCCTTCCTTTTTCTTTTCCGAAACCATCCTTACACCTTCAACTTCACAGGCGGCCCCATGGTCAGTTTTATACATGCCACCTTCATGTTGTTTTTTCCCTTTGGAAGCTTGTCCCTGACAAAGTTCATGACAGCCAGCGTATTTCTCATTATTTGCTCCTCTTTCATATTCTCCGTCCCCACGGGAACATGTATGACAGGAGAGTCCCTGAGTCTTATCATGACCAGCCTCTTCGACATTTCTACGAATGGCTGAACATTCCCCTTTGGTGGAATAGGCTTCGGCATCCTCCCTCTCGGACCCAAAACCACACCCAGTGTTTTACCCACCAGAGGCATTAGCGGGGCTTCGCAGAACCACCAGTCATACCCTTCTGCATATTTTTTAAGCTTCTTTTTGTTCTTGCCGAGTTTTTCAAGTTCATTCTTTGTTATAACCAATTCCCCTGTTTTCTTTGCTTCTGCAAGCAAAGAATCCACTATGAATATAACCTTTGTCTCCTTCCCCCTGCCTTCAGGAAGAGGGAATTCGAGGTTTAACTTATTCTCCGGTTTTTTGAGATCAATATTCTTCAGGCTTATGACAAGATCCCATGTCTGTAGAAACTTCCTTTTTTTCGCCTTTTCCTTCGCTTCCTTTATTTCCTTCAAGAATTCTTCCGCCATATCATAACCTCCTGCTTACGCAGTAAACGGCATGATTCTTTAAATTTGTCACGAAAGATATTTAAATCTTTTTGAATGCCTTCACTTCAAAATATTTCCTAAGAAACCTTGCAAATTCCTTGTTTTTTGCAGCCCTTTCGAAATCCTTACCGCTCAAAATCCCGAAATCCTTCGAGACGCTTTTCGCTATGTACGATCTTATCCCGTCTTTAAGAAGATCCTTTTTCCTTCTGCCCAGAAAATCCTTTAAGAGGTTCTCAACCTTTCTGTATTCCCTTTCGATCTCGGCCACCCACACTCTCCCCTCGACATACACATTCGCCTTTTCGTATTTTTCGGTGAACTGTTTTGAATGCTTCTTGGAATACACGGGAGGCCCACTAAGTTTTCTTATTCTCGGGAGAAACCAGCTTTTCATTTCAAATATAAGGTACGAATTCTTCTCGTCGCTCCAAACGGAACTGTCAAAAACCTCGAATTCGTTATCCTTCAAAAGATTGATTATTCTCAGGGAGGTCTTCCTCATCTGCGACCAGAGAATATCATCAACCACCTTTGGCCTCCTAAACCATACGGCAAATATTCTGGTACCCCTTGATTTCAAATACTTCCTCATTTCAACGATCTTAACGGTCCTCATGTTTTTCTCAAAGAATTTTTCACTAGGCCTCTCAACGAACTTTTCAGAGAATTTCACGAATTTCATGAAATTTTCCTCAGAGATAACTGCAGCCACGTTCCTTTTAGGATCTGTCGGATCTATTACTATTAATGGCTGGTTCCTGAAGAACGAAACAGGCCTTTTAATGGAGCAGTGGCCTTCCAGATCTATGCACTTTCCGGGCCTCCACCTTCTGGAAGAAAGAACAAGCCTCTTGAAATTCCTGTATTTTATTATGAGAAGCTCGCAAAGGTATCCGGAAAAGCCCAAAGTGCGTACGTCCGATCCATACACTTCGATGGCCTTGCAAAACTGCTTCAACAGGCGAACCTCCCTGGACATCTCGGGTTTAAGATTTTTTGCTATGTATTTGTTATGAAAAGGCGTACGATCAACTGATGATATTATTTTTGAAGCCGACTCAACCTTGTAACACGGAACTATGTCTATCGCAAACCCGTTCACATTCCCCCTCACGTACGGATGTTCTGCGTAAGCTATTTCGTACTTACCCTTAAGTTCTTTCACGATATTTTTACCAGTTTCAAGACCGAGCTTTTCGAGATTTTCTCTGGAATAAGAAACGGGAAACATTATAAAAAGGTCTATCTCCTTTTTGTCCTTGAGCCAGGTGTCGCGGATGAAAGAGCCGGCGATGGTCTTCTCCAAGCCCATGGGTTCTATAACCCTTTCCGTAACATCAATAACCCTCTTGAGGACGTCTGAAAGTTCTTTCCTCTCTTTCTCATTTGGTGTTATTTTTTTAAGAACTCCTTTCAAAACCCCATCCATACTATTTTATTTACAAAGACAATATTAAAATAAAACAAGTGTTTTCATGACAAGGAACAAAGGTATAACAATTGAGAAACTGAAAGAGATATTAATTGATCTTGAAGACAAGCTCCTGATAGTTGAGGGTAAAAAAGACAAAAAAGCTTTAAAAAGCCTAGGATTGAAAAATATTATTGCCATAGAAGGCAGACCGCTATACGAAGTGGTCGAAAACATAAAGACAAGAAAAGAAATCGTAATACTCACAGATTTCGATAAAAAGGGCAGGTACATCGAAAAGAAATTAAGATATCTGCTCCAAAAATACAGGAAACGCATTAATTCGAGATTAAGAGGTAAAATAATGTCTTTAGGAAAAAATCAAATAGAAGATTTGGCAAATTTGAACAGCCAAATCGGTTTTAAGGAGGTTGATGTTCATGTCAAAATTGGCGCCGACATCGATAAAGTATCTGATAAAAGCGCAAATAAACGCAAAAGGAGTAATAGAGAAACCTGACGTTATAGGAGCTATTTTTGGGCAGACTGAAGGTTTGCTCGGGCCAGATCTGGACTTGAGAGAACTGCAGAGAACAGGGAGGATAGGAAGGATCGAGGTCAACATGAAATCTGAAAAGGGAAATTCATACGGCGAACTTATAATACCATCCTCACTGGATTCAACGGAAACTGCCTTGATAGCCGCGACACTTGAAACAATCGAAAGGGTGGGACCTTGCACAGCAAAAATCACTCTTAAATCAGTTGAAGATACTAGGGAGATGAAGAGAAAATTCGTTGTGGACAAGGCAAAGCTAATACTGAAGGATTTGCTGGAGAAGGGACTGCCTGATACAACCAAGATAACAGAGGACATAAAGGAGGAGATAAAGACCCACGAGATAACGAGTTACAAGGGCCTACCCTGCGGTCCAAACCTGCTCGATTCCGACGAGATAGTGATTGTTGAGGGACGGGCGGATGTTATGAATCTGATAAGATACGGAATAAAAAACGCCATAGCAATAGAGGGCAGTTCGATACCGCAAACAATCATAGAAATATCTAAGGAGAAGATAACAACAGCTTTCCTTGACGGGGATCGCGGAGGAGATTTGAATCTGAAGAGCCTAATCGAAACAACTGACCTTGATTATATCGCCATGGCCCCTCCCGGCAAAGAAGTGGAGGAACTCTCAAAAAAGGAGGTTTTCAAGTGCTTGAGGGACAAGATTTCTTCATCCCAGTTCAAGCTTGAAAAAAAGAACAATCTGAAAAGAATGGAAGAAAAAACACCTAAACGAGAGAAGGAATACGTTGAAACCGGGATAAGAATTACGGATGAACAGAAAAGGATATTCAAAAAAACCCTGGAAGAGCTGATAGGAACCAGAGCCGCATGCATTTTTGACTCTACCTTTAATCTGCTGGGTAAAGTTCCGGTCAAGGAGCTCATAAATACCCTAAAAACACTTGAAAATACCTATGCGGTTATATTCGATGGAAAGGTTGACTACAAACTGGAATCAATCGCAAAGAGAAAGGATATAAAGTTCCTTGTCGGGATGGAAAAGGAAAGGATGAGATCTTCCGTTGGCATACTCTCAAAACAAGATCTTAATTAATCACAAATTTATTATGTGAAAATAAATATTATAATAACGGGTCTTTGCCCTGTATGATATTCAGGTGATAGGATGGAAAATCTATTGAAAAAATTGATAGAGTCCCCTTCTGTTTCAGGCTCTGAAAGGAATGTGAGGGACCTGATAGCAAAGGAGATAAAAAAACATGTGGATGGGATAAAGATAGATAAGATAGGGAACCTTATAGCCAAGAAGGGTTCCGGTTCGCCGAAGATAATGATAAACGCACACATGGACGAGATCGGTTTGATGGTTAAACACATAGACGACAATGGTTTCATAAGGTTCGAAACAATAGGCGGATGGGACAGGAAGATACTGCAGGCCCAGAAATTCAAAATACACGGCTCTAAGGGAATTGTCATAGGGGTTGTGGGTTCCAAAGCGATTCACCTGCAGGAAAAGGAGGAGGAAAAGAAGGCAACAAAGGTAAAGGACATGTTCATGGACATTGGAGCCGGTAACAAGAAGGAAGTTGAGAAGATGGGCGTGAATGTTGGCGATTTCATAACGCAGCACGGGGAATTGAATAAACTTGGCGGTTCCATGATAACTGGTTATGGTTTCGATGACAGGGTAGGATGCCTGGAATTGATAGAGATTGTAAGAAATCTTGAGAAATTCAGGGGAACTTTATATGCAGTTGGGACAGTAAAGGAGGAAATAGGACTTGTAGGTATAAGGGGGTCAACATTTGGCATAAACCCTGATGTTGTCATATCTCTGGACACAACAATAAGTGGCGATACACCAGACCTCAAGCCGTATGAAGCCATAACAGCTATGGGTAAAGGACCTGTTCTGCTGATAAAAGACGCCATAAGCATAGTTCAGGACGAGATGAAGAAATGGGTCCAGGATGTTGCAAAAAGAAATAAGATACCTCTCCAATACGACATACTCAGTGGCGGCGCTACAGATGCTTCAATTACCCCCACCATAAGAGAAGGCATACCTTCACTTTCGATATTGGTACCTTCACGTTACACACACACACCTGTTGAAGTTGTAGACGTGAAAGACGTGAAAAACGCGGTGAAACTTGTCACAGAACTAGTAAAAACAGCCCACAAATACCTATAATATCCTGACATTTTCACGTATTGGTATAACTTCTAATTCACCTTTGTAGAGCTGAACGTTACCAACAATATTGATTTCATTTTCGTTTTCTATTGCATTCACTTTCATACCGCCCAATTCCAGCAATTCAATGGTGTCTTTCCACAAAACAACCTTTATCTCACCCGTTTTATCCTTAAGATCAAAGAACACATTGCCATTGCTTGTTACCATGCCAGTTACCTTACCCGTTATGTTCACGGTCCTGCCCACGTAACTTGAATCAATTTCACCTATGTTCACGTGAAAAGCGTGTATTTGTGTAACCATTAGATATAGTAAGATCAAACCAAAAACAGCACCTACAAAGGAGATTTTAGTCAGTCTGGCCTCGTTCATCTTTACCTCCTAACCTGAATAGGGCCAAATCAGAATACAGGGGACCACCACTCGTTAGTACGCTACTCTTCAACTTCACATCTTTCACATCCATTTCACCTATATTCACATCTTTGTGTTCATTTATGAAGTTGAGCAGCAATTCCTCGTTTTTGCATGATTTCACCCTGCCTATGGTCAAATGGACGTTCTTACCATCTTCACCGATACTAAGACCCCTGTTCACATTATCAACCAACTTCACAAACTCATCTTTACCCTCCTTCACACCCATCCACAACGTCCTTATATGTTTCTGGCTACCAAAGTACCCCATACCGCTTATCCCTATCCTGAACCTATTCGCGCAGCCCAAACCCCTTTCAATGGAATTCTTAATAACGCCAATCTCATCCTCGCTGACTTCACCTAGAAATTTTAACGTGAAGTGTAGGTTTTCGGGTTCAACAAACTTCACACCCACACCCAGATTCATTATCTCCCTCTGGACCTTTTCAATTTCCCCTGCAAGACCCCTATCAAGATCAACTGCAATAAAACACCTCATAAAGATTATTGTTAAATTTATATATAAATTTCACCCCATCTTCACCAAGTATTTAAATATATCAGTCAAATATATGAAATTATGAACTTGGACATGAATTTGAATGAAAAATACGTGAAGTTGTTCAAATGGCATGAAAACCCCTTCAGCTTCAAAATAATGCCTGATTTGTTCGTAGGCTACATGAAGGAAATAGAAACCATAATGGAAAGCATAAAAAACACGGAAAAATTTTCCATTTTGCTTGGCCCGACAGGTTCCGGGAAGACCACTTTATTGAAGTTCATAGCAGATAAATTTGACGGCAGGAGCATTTTCTACCTTTCAAAACCGCCGAAAAACCCCGAGGACTGGGTAGACATATTCAAGAATTTCATAGGATCCGGAATGTTTGAAAGGGTTTTTTCAAGAAAGAACATTAACCTGTACAATCTTGGCGAATGGGTGAAAGGAAGGACAGGCAGAAAGAACATAGTTTTGCTCCTTGATGAGGCCCACGAGGCCACGATAGAAACGCTCGAATGGATAAGAACTCTGACAGACCAGATAGATAACCTTTCAATAGTTATTGCCGGTTTGCCTAAACTTGAATACATGCTCAACGAAAACCTTGAAACACTGACAAGAAGGGTTAGCACAAAGGTGGAGTTGACCAATCTCACCAAATCGGAAACAAGAGAGCTCATTAAAAAGAGAATAGAGCGGGTCGGAGGAGAAGATATACACCCCTTCACCCATGAAACCGTTGAGATTGTTTACGAAAGGACAGGCGGCTTCCCCAGGGAGATATTGAAGATATGCAACGATCTCGTTCAAAAGGCAATAGAGAGAAACATCTCCACAGTGGATCCTAACTTTATGGAAGAAATCCAAACAGACATCCCGAAAAGGGTCTCCCTAGGAAGCGTAAACAACCTTCCTTCACGACAGAAACTCATTTTGGAGATAATCAATAGACACAAAGAACTCACACCTTCTGAATTGGTATCAAAGATCGAGACAGATTCCTACAAGGACAAGGAGAATGCGCTGAGATCAATAAACAACATACTCAAGAGACTTCTGAAGGATGGTCTGATAGCAAGAAATAGAACAGGAAAGACATTCCAATACAGACTTTCTGACAAGGTAAAGACAATGATGGTCAATGCATAATTTTTAAATACTTTATCTTTAAATATATAGCATAATGTTTATAGGAGGGGTAACATGGAGGAAAGAGTTAGGAGCAGGCAACTGGTCGGGAAAATACTGGTTTCTGAGGAAACGGGAAAGAAGTTCGGTGTGGTTGGTGATCTTGACTACATCATAGAATCAGGGGAACTGATAAATCTGGTCCTGATTGAACCAACCAAACACACAACTGAATTGAATCTTCAGGAGGATGATCGAGGAAGGGTTCTCGTCCCATTTTCCGCGGTCAAATCAGTTGGGGATTTCGTAATAGTTACAGAAAGGGACATAATTTAAGATCAAAAAACCTTTACTTTTAGACTTGGGATAGATATAAATTTGACCCCGTCAATATAATATCCATGGCAAGGAAGGGATACTACAGAAATACAACAAAAAACGTTATGCAGATACTAAGTTTGTTGAAAAAATACGAGAAAACAGGCGAACTGCTGACTGTTTCTAAAATCTCGAAATTGACAGGCATGCACAAATGGACGGTATCTAGAACGCTCGATCTCTACATGCAAAATTTCGTTGAAATAACCATCCCGGACGGCTTTGAAGATGTCGGTTTACATATAAAATTCGTAAGACTCAAAAGAACCGGCGTAACGAAGGAACAGGTTTTGAGGTTCCTTAAGCTCCGAAGTCTCACTTTTTAGTCCCTTACACCATCTGTTACCAACCTGAAGACAGCTTCACCCTCAGGCATGTTGGGGGAGTCTATGAGTTTGGCAACCCTTTTCTCGCCTTTAGATTTCCTGAGATACACGCGGAACGTCGCCTGATGTCCCAGTATGTGACCACCTATCGGGGCGGTCGGGTCCCCGAACAGAACGTCAGGTCTTGACATTACCTGGTTTGTTATGTATATCGCCAAATTGTAGACATCGGCCAATCTCTGCAATTTGTGTAGATGCCTGTTTAGTTTCTGCTGGCGGTTTGCCAGCGTCCCCCTTCCCGTGTAATCCGAACGGAAAGAGGATGTGACAGAATCGACTATCAGGATTTTGACGTTCTCCTTTTTAAGTATCTCCTCGGTTTTTTCAGCCAGAAGAACCTGGTGATCCGAGTTGTATGCCCTTGCAACAAATATGTTTTCCATTGTTTTCTTTGGATCCAGACCCAAGGATTCGCTCATCTGCTGGATTCTTTCAGGCCTGAATGTCTGCTCGGTATCTATGAATATCGCTTTACCTCCCATACCCCCTTTATCTTTCGGTAGCTGTACGTTAACAGCCAGCTGATGTGCCAGCTGGGATTTCCCTGAACCGAATGCACCGTGCATTTCTGTTATCGCCTGTGTTTCAATGCCACCGCCAAGCAACTTGTCCAGTTCTTTGGAACCGGTTGTTATTTTCCCTATCTGACCTCTCCTTTTCAAAACCTCGCTTGCGGGCTCAAAACCCATTTTAAGTTTTTGTCTAGCACTTGCTATTATCTTACCGGCGCTTTCGACGCCAAGTCCGCTTGCAGCAGAAAGCTCCCCTGCAGAGGCAGCTGCAATGCTCATCAAATTATCATAACCGGATTCCTTCAGTTTCTCTAGGGTTTTATCCCCAACCCCGGGCAAATCAGCCATATCTTTCGACATACGATCACCTCACGATCCTTTATATTTAACATTTCAACATTTATTCTTTAACCCCTTTCACCCGTTCCAAAAGATTTTCGCTTTCCTTACCGACATCCACCGATTCAACTTCATTTGCGATAAATTCCATCCTCTCCGTAAACTGGTTCTTTCTGACTTTCCCCCTGATAACGAACTCCTTGCCGAGGACGCCCAGATTTTCATAAATTGATGACAGGTCTGAATTCTTCGAGAACAACTTAGTCAGATCTCCCGTTTTCTTGCCCAAAACCTTTTCGGCAACTTCCCTGAAAAAAACCACCCTGATGTTCCCTGAACCATCATCAATGACCCCCGACACAACTAGATGGTATTTGGGTTCGATGTTCCCGTGATCTTTGCACACCCAGTCATCACCTGATTTTTCGATCCTGGCTTCGCACTCGGGGCAGACCTCGAAGAACGGGTTCCTTCCGAACAATTGGACAATTGAGGCACGAACCTCGCTGTATTCCCTCTCCTTCAGGTCCCCGATATCCTTAACCTTAATCTCATCGAAACCCCTTTCGATATCCGCACCTTCAATTTTTTCAATCTTGCCGAATTTCCCCAACCTCAATTCGTTGTTGCCCCTGTTATCCTCCTTCACGTAACCATTCGCTATTTTTACAACATCGTTTTCACTTATACCCAGGCTATCCAGAACATCTATTTCTCTGTCCCATAAAGACAAACGTATCGTTCCGGTCTCATCCCCTAGCAGGACATTCACGACGCTTCCCTTCCTGTCCTCCTTTTCGAATTCCCTTTTCTCTGAAATATTCACAACCCTGCCCAGCAGATCCACCGAACGTATACCGGAAACAACATTCTTTATCTTCAGCTCCTTCCTTTTGGCTTCCTTCAGTAGGTTAACGCCAAGCTCCTTGCCTACAATATAGGCGGCCCCTTCAGGTGAAACCAGGCCGGAGAGCTCGGTCTGCTTCTCCTCAATCCTCTTTTTAACCTCATCCTCGGAAAGGTCCGCCGCCTTCATGATATCCTGAACTATGTCCTTTATAGAATGCATGACCATCACTAATGATAATAAAGAATTGAAAATTAGTTATAAAAGATTATGTTTAAACCCTCGGGATCCGGGTAAAATTATTAGAGATGAAGGCAACATTTCAGATCAAATCAGCTATTCGATGATCCTCAACCCAGTGGAAGACTCGAGTATCTTCTTGACCTCTTCGGTCTTTGTCTTGTAGGGAGGGAGGTTTTTATCGACCCACTCCATTATGATCGAGGGCTCCTTGTAGTAGATGTTGATGAGCTTGCAAACCTCCTTGTAATCGGTTACCGCGAACTTCCTCATCCACTGCAGGATTTTCACACGGTTCTTTATTTCATTTTCCATATACTCGTATTTCATGCCCTTGTCGAAGGCAATCCTCTTCAAGAGGTACGATCCCTCCAGATTGGACCCGAAGGAATCATTTGAAGGGATCCAGTCAAAGGTCTTTATCGTATGAGGGTTACCGGTTTTCGGATCAACGGATTCTATCTCCACTATATTTTTGACCCTCCTTGCCGACTTCCCCTTCTCTTTTGCGTTGACCATGACTATCACCAGATCGAGGGTTTCTATCAGGCTTGGGGAAAGCTCGATGGGCGGGGTCTCCAAACGTTTTATAACGTCTTCTATTGAACCAGCGTGTATAGTCCCGATGGATGAATGTCCTGAAGCCATTCCCTGAAACATCACGTAGGCCTCTTTCCCCCTGACCTCCCCCACTATAACGTAATCGGGGTTCTGCCTGAACGATTCCTTCAGCAGCTCAAATAGCGTGACCTCACCGTATCTCTTCCCTGAAGCCTCCGGAATGCCGAACCCAATCCTCGAGACGCTCGGTATCCAGTTTTCATGGGGCAGATTCAGCTCTCGAGTATCCTCTATGGAAACTATCTTGTCTTCCGGGGGGATGAACATGCTTATGGAATTAAGAAAGGTGGTTTTCCCGCTGGAAACACCACCGCATATAAGCGTTGAAGCCCTCGCCTCCGTAACCACCCAGAGATATGCCATTAATTCGTTTGATGCGGTTTTCAAATTCAATATGTCTATAGGTGAAAGGGGTTCTATCCTAAACTTTCGAATGGAAAATGTCGGGCCCTTGGTGGTGACGTCCTTGGCCAACGTGGCCTGAACCCTCGAGCCGTCTGGAAGCGATCCGTCGAGAAGCGGTTTTGCATATGAAACGTATCTACCACACCTCTCCGCCAACTTTATCACGAAGTTGTTAAGATAACCGCCGTCTTTGTAAATTACATTGGTTTCTGTAGAACCAAATTTCCTGTGAACAACGAAAACGGGTATCCCCAGGCCGGAGCATCCTATATCCTCTATGTAAGGATCATGAAGCAAACCCTCTATTTCGTTGAACCCTACGAAGTTCCTGTATATGTAATAGCTTATCTTCACATAGCTTTCCTGGCTCAGGAAAATATTTTCATCCTCGAATATCTTTGTTAGCTTTTTTTGTATGTATTCAAACGTTTCCCCACTCTCCTTCACAGTCGAAAGTTCAACATCTATGGTTTCCAGCAGGTCTTTTTTTATTGTTTCGAGAACTTTTTCTTCCTTTTCTGAAAGTTCAGGTTCTATCAAATCGTAGACGAGTCCCCTCTTTTCTTTATCCCAAAATATTCTTGCGTAGACGAACGGTTCCAGAAGAGGATATTTCACGTCAACTTCTGTCATCTTCTTGAAAGAGGGGAAAACTATCAGGTGTTTGGGTTCCCTGATCTTGACAACAGGGTATTTCACTCTCCCCTTACCCTTAAGCCTGTCTATCTTATCCCTAAGAGCCCCCCTCAGCTTCATAAAACCTACTTCCCCTTTGTTTTCTTGACAATTTTCCTGTGCCTCGCGCATCCAGGGCAGGCATGTATCTTGGTAGAGGACAGTGAAAATCTCCTTCTTCCCAGTTCTTTCCTCAGTGAAGGGTCCGATATGGAAAATCCCCTGTAAACCACGAAAGTTTTGTACTTAGGGACCTTTCTTCCGCAGAAACCACACGTTACCATTGTCTCTTTCCCTCTCGTCTTTGTGTGATGCCATCCTCTTTTGTAAAAATCCTTTCTTCCCATAGTGATTACACCTCTGCTTCTAATTTAATATATAAACCGATAGAATATATAAGAGATTTAAATAAGGACATGCTATCAGCTTAAGGGTGGCCTGATGAAAGAAAAATTAAAAAAACTGAACGAATATGAATGGCTCCTTCCGAAGGGTTCTAGAGAACGGATGAACGTGGACGCCAAGGTAATAGGGAATAAAAAGGTAGTTGATGCAATTGAAGACGCCGCTGTTGAGCAGTTAACGAATGTCGCGTGCCTCCCAGGCGTTATACAACCTGTGATAGGACTCCCGGACATGCACTGGGGATACGGCCTGCCCATGGGCGCGGTTTCAGCCTTTGATTCCGAGAAAGGGATAATCTCCTCCGGTCTCTGCGGGTTCGATATAAACTGCGGCGTGAATTCCATACTAACCAATCTAACTTACGATCAGGTCAAGCCAAAGCTGAATGAACTTGTTTCGGCTCTGTTTAAGAACATCCCGTGCGGCGTGGGGGCCAAAGGAAAGCTGAGACTCAACCATGATCAGCTGGACCAGGTCTTGACCAGGGGGATAGACTGGGCGATCGAAAACGGTTACGGGGTTTCCAGGGACAAGGAACGCATGGAGGAGAAAGGACACATGGAAGGGGGAAACCCCTCAAAGGTTTCGGACCTCGCGAAGAAGCGTGGCCTACAGCAGCTTGGAACCCTCGGGGCGGGAAACCATTTCCTAGAGATACAGAAGGTTTCCGATATCCATGATAAGGATGTCGCCGGTAAATGGGGGATCAAGAACCCGGATCAGATCTTGATCATGCTTCATTGCGGTTCCCGTGGTCTTGGACACCAGGTCGCGAGTGATTACCTGAAGATCCAGGAACAGGCGGTAAAGAAGTACAACATATGGCTACCGGACCGGCAGCTTGCCTGCGCGCCCGCAGGCTCCCAGGAAGGTAAGGATTATTTTTCAGCCATGGTGTGCGCTGTTAACTACTCTTTCACCAACCGCCTGGTAATGACCCAGTGGATTCGCGATACCTTCGAGAAGGTTTTCGGGAAAGACTGGGAATCCATGGATATGCATACTATATACGGGCTATGCCATAATGTTGTCAAACTCGAAAACCACGTCATAAACGGAGAGAAGAAAGAGGTTTTTGTTCACAGAAAGGGATCTACGCGTTCTTTTCCAGGCGACCCGGTTCTAATAGCCGGGACCATGGGCACGTCTTCCTACATCCTGAAGGGAACAGAAAAGGCAATGGAAAATACATTCGGCTCTACGGTTCACGGGGCGGGGCGTTCTATGTCAAGACATGCAGCCATCCGGAAGTTCTGGGGCGGGAAGGT
>Ga0180438_10003274_pt1 | contig 24722 bp, 17 predicted proteins | sample SS_ome_12_FD_132455 | JGI IMG/M metagenome (GOLD analysis project Ga0180438, IMG submission 132455) | Hypersaline lake sediment archaeal communities from the Salton Sea, California, USA - SS_3_D_2 metaG | ecosystem: Environmental > Aquatic > Non-marine Saline and Alkaline > Hypersaline >... | reverse complement strand
TCTTCCCTTGAACTGGTCGCCACCGGCGATGAAATCCTGCAGCACCTTCTTGACGACTTCGAGACGGTTGAGCTTTTGTCCTTTGTAGGCCATCTCTGTTTCCATACTGCCGGAGCGGTCAACAACTACCTCAATTGCCACGCCCTCGGTCGCAATTTCCGACAATGCGGTTCCTTTTCTGGGTCGTGCCAGCGAGACTATCAAAAGCGCAAGGCAAACCAGCCTCGCGGCCGCCAGCAGCGGACGAAGCCGAATCCGCCACGAAATCGGACAGCTCTTCATGTCGAGAAGGCTCGGAAACCTGACCGCCGCAGTCCGTTTTTTGCGCAGCATCAGATACGCAAGAAAGGGCAGCAGAATAAGCAGCAGTAATGCCCAGGGCGAATATAACTGCATTTACACACTCCCGGCCTCGACGGCCTCGACCATTTCAGGCTTGTCTGTCACATCAACTCTCTTTTCGTCGGATTTTGTTTTTTCGATAAAATTCTTCACCAGGTCGAATGTTTTTTGTATCTGGTCCGTCGTAGGTGCGTGGCGGGCGAATTTTACAAGGTCGCAGTGCTGCAGAAACTCGCCGATGCTTTTTTTGTCCGATTCACCGAGCACATCCGTATATTGGAGCTCAATCAGGAATTCCTCGGTTGTCCTTTCCGGCGCCCTCAGCGCGAAGCGGTGCTCGATATAATGCCTGAGGATATCGGTGATGCGCTCGTAGAACTGTTTTATCTTGCCCGCATTTATGAGGTCTTCTTTTATAAGAGCGTGCAGACGCCCGTAGGCGATCTGGTGGGCGGGCTTGAATATGCGCACCAGCTCGGCGCCGCGCTTTCGCCGAATGTAAACCGCCGCGGCCGCAGCACCGCAAACGACCATAACCGCAATCAATACCCAGACCCACCACAGGGAGCCTTTCTGCGGCATCTCCACGACGTTTTCGATGTCGGCTATAACCAGCTCCGAACGCTGCTCACCAAGAAGCGAAGTCACCTCAATATCGATGGGTTCGCTCGCAAGCTCGTGGTTTTTCTCCTCGTCGCCGGTGCTGTTGGCGTCATAGAACTCGAACGTGAAAGCCGGCAGCTGATATTCGCCCGACAAAAAAGGCTCGAGGCGATAGCGGTATTTCCTTACTCTATTGTTTTTCTCGTCGAGCCTGTCGCCAAGGTCATCCCAGTCGACGATGCCGAAATTCTCGAGCACCTTATCGACCTTCGGCATCTGCACTTCGTATTCGGGCTCAATCGCCGCCTCGAACTCCAGCAGCAACGTCTCGGCAATTGTTATCTTCGGCTTGTCCACGCGGACGTGAACGGTCAGCGGCCCTCGTTCATAGAGCCTGTCAATCTCAAACTCGGGCTGGGTCTTTGCTCCTGCCTCGTCTTTTTCGCATCCGGCGCCGCCATGAAGCAGCACACCGCAGACCAAAAGCCAAACCGTAAAAGCCGAAGCCGACAGCCTCGCCTTTAGTCGGCGAGGCGTGGCGCCCCGACCGGATTTTAGATTTCGCATTTTGATCATTTGAGCTTGTTTCGGATTTCGTGTTTCCTGCTTCATATTCGTCGGCCGGACCGGATTATTTGGACTGCTTTTCTTCTTCTGTTTGAGACTCCACCTCTTGTGCTGATGTGTGGATAATGACTTCGTATTTGTCCATCATCTGCTCTATGAAGTCCTGCTGCACCTCCTGGCGCTTGCGGCCCAGGAGGGAGGTTATCACCTGCTGTCTTACCTCATCGAAACTCTTTTGCCTTTCTTCGGATTTCGCTTCGACTTTTACGATTTCCCAGCCGTCTTCGCTCTTGAACGGTTCGTCGAGAACGGTGGGTGGTTCGGATGCGAAGATAGCATCATTCAACTTCTTCAAATCCCCAATCGCGGGAACATACGAGCCCGGCAGGACGTCGGCGTCGATGCGGCCGCCGTTATTCTTCGTGTTCTCATCGATCGAAGATTCGCCTGCAAGCTCGGCAAAGTCCGCACCGTCCTTGATGCGTTTGATAAGTTCTTTGGCCTGGGCCTCATCGTCGAGAAGAATACGGCTGATTTGGGCCTTGGCCGGCTCAAGGTATTGCGCCTTGTTGGCAGTATAATAAGTCTGGAGGTCGGTCTCGGTGACGTTGATCTTGTCGGCCAACTGCTGGTTCATCAAATGCTGGCTCAGCACCCGCCGTGACAGGTCGTCGAGCACTTTTTTGACCTGGTCTTTTTCGGCGAGGTTCATGCTCAGGGCCTCGCGGTAGAGAATCTCCTGTCCGAGCCAGCCGCTGAGAAACTGCTGTTTGGCCTGTGAGCTTTTGTATTGTTCCAGCATTTTCTTTTTCTGGTCATTGAGCTGCTCACCGGTCATAAACGCGGCCATCGAACTGAGCTGGTTGTCGATGTCAGCCTCAATAATTGCATCGAGGTCGGCTTCGGTTATCTTCTCGGCGCCGATTTCAGCAACTACCCTGCCGCCGGCCTGGTCGGTCTGGGCGATACTGGTTCGGTCCATCAGTTCGTAACGCAGCGCGGAGAACTTGCCGAGTTTCGCAAAGCAGTCCCTTATGTGGGCGTCAATCTGAGGCTCAAGGTCATCGAGCGTGCAGGCCATTTCACTGCGATAGTAGTACTCAACGGCCTCATCGAAGGCGCCGGCCTTTTCCAGCAGCGTCCCTGCCTGAAAAAGAGCCCTGGCCCGGTCGGCGTCGGACAATTCGCTGGCCGCCAGATAATCCTGCCAGACTCTGGCGGCTGGTCGATACAAATTCCGCCGCGCAAGCTTCGACGCCAGCTCTCTGGTCATTTCAGCCGAGAGGCCCTGTCGCGCAGTTTCGCCTGCCCCGCCTGCGGGCTGCTTTAATAGAAGGTTGGCAGCCGCCAGAGCAAGCACGATCAGCAACAGCACAATGGATATTTTGCTCGCCGCCGGGGTTTTGTTTTTCTTCTCAGGCAGCGAAAAATCGAGTTTGTCTTCCATCAATTACTACTCCTTCAATCCAGCCAAATTCCCCACTCCATCAATCCGCAGTTCACTGCCGCCGATGACGCATATGAAAAAACTCAATCAAATCATTAACGTACGGTTTGTCCGTACCTATGCTGATACAATCAACATTTGCGGACTTGAGCATATCGTTTAGTTCACCGAACCGCCGGGCGCTGCTGCCGCTGTATTGCTGCCTGAACCTGCGGCTCGAGGTGTCGACGAGAATGATCTCACCGGTCTCGGCATCGGCGAATTCAATCAGTCCGGCGTTGGGCAGCGCGATCTCGGCGCGGTCGCGAACGGAAACCGCAATAACATCGTGACGTTTGTTGAGCAGGCTGAGCGGCTTTTTGAAGTCCGTCTCGATGAAATCAGACACCAGAAAGACCGTTGCCCTCTTGCGTATGACCTTGCCCAGATAGTCCAGCGCCAGCGGAATGCTGGTTTTTCGCTTCGGCATCTCGAAGTGCAGAAGTTCGCGAATCAGCCGGAGCACGTGTCTGCTCGATTTTTTCGGCGGTATATACAGGTCCACCTGATCGGAGAAAATCAACAGACCTACCTTGTCGTTGTTCTTGGCCGCCGCGTAGGCGACAACCGCACAGAACTCCGCGGCGAGACTGTTCTTCATCTTGTTCACCGTCCCGAATTCGCCCGAAGCGCTCAGGTCCACCGCGAGTATGACCGTCATCTCGCGCTCTTCGACAAACCGCTTGATATAAGGCCTGCCCGTGCGCGCGGTAACGTTCCAGTCGATACTGCGGATATCGTCGCCCGGCGTGTACTCGCGAACCTCATCGAACTGCATCCCGCGGCCCTTAAATACGCTCTCATACTGGCCCGCAAAGCTCGCGTTGACCGCCCGCGAGGTGTATATCTGAATCTGCCTGATCTTCCTGGCCAAGTCTTCAGGTATCATACTTGCTGTCGCCCGATATATTTTTGAGTGTCTTAACGGTGTCCTGAACGCGCTGCTTCGATTACGGCACTTCGATGTTGTCGAAGATTGTTTTTATGATGTCTTCCGTTGTTTTGTCTTCGGCTTCGGCCTCGTAGCTGACAATTACACGATGTCGCAAGACGTCCGGCCCGATGCTCTTGACGTCCTGGGGGGTGACGTAGCCCCGCTGCTGAACGAATGCATGGGCCTTTGCGGCTACGGCAAGGTAAATCGTCGCCCGCGGCGAGGCGCCATAGCTGATGAAGTTGCCCAGATCGATACCATATTTCTTGGGGTTTCTGGTGGCGCAGACAATATCAACGATATAATCCTTTATCTTCTCGTCGATGTATATCTCGTCGACAACCGACCTGACGTCAGCGATGTCCTGGGGGCTGATGACCGCTTTGACGTCGAACTGCTTGTCGGTTGCGGCCATCCTTTCCAGAATCTGCCTCTCCTGCTCCTTTGTGGGATAATCGATCCTCAGCTTTAGCATGAAGCGATCAAGTTGGGCCTCAGGCAGCGGATACGTTCCCTCCTGCTCAATTGGGTTTTGTGTGGCCAGGACGAGGAATGGCTTTGGCACGTTGAAGGTCTCCTCTCCGATTGTTACCTGCCTTTCCTGCATGGCCTCCAGCAGTGCGCTCTGGACTTTCGCAGGCGCCCGGTTGATTTCATCGGCGAGTATGATGTTGGCGAAAATCGGCCCCTTTCGCGTGTAGAACTGCCCATCCGACTGCCTGTAAATCTGGGTCCCGATCAAGTCAGCCGGCAAAAGGTCCGGGGTAAACTGGATTCGGCGAAAATCCGCGTCTATCGCCCGCGATAGAATAGTAACAGCCATGGTTTTTGCAAGGCCGGGAACGCCCTCCAGCAGTATATGGCCGTTGGCCAGCAGGCCGATAAGCATGCGCTCAAGCATATAACGCTGGCCGACAATCACCTTGTCCATCTCGCCGAAAAGCGCGCGGACGAACTCGCTTTTTTCCTGCACTAAATTGCTGATTTGCTTCACATCGGTCGTCATATCTACACTCTCCTTAAAACCGCGATGCACCAGGCAAATTCCTCAATTACCCTCTCGCCCAGCCTGATGCGATACTAATATGATCGGTACAAACAGTTCAAATCGAAATTTACGCCTTTACGCTGAAAAGGTTCGTATTATGGCAAAAAACGGCGATAATTCAACCCTCCTGCGTGGATTTTGCCAGTTTTTTTGGTGCGCGAGCTTTGATTTTGCTGTTTTTTTGCGCGTCCCAAGGGCGGTTTTTATGGGATAGTGTGTTATTTGGCGTGATACTCGGTATCTCTGCCGCTTTCATAAGACCAAATCGCAAAACCTTTGCAAAGCCTGCAACAGCCGAGCCCGCTTCTCAGTATGAGGCAGGGAAAATCCCCTGGAGAATTCTATCTGCACCCACGGGAGCTCCCCAGAGTGCGAACAGATAATGTGACCTCCTTTGAAGGGTTTGTTTAGCGAAACTTCGAGGCCAAAGGCTTTCTCAAGGCATGACGCCAGGCAATTGAACCATTCATGGGGACATGTGCCGCGGCCATTACTCAAGCATACGGCCGGGCGCTCACAGCCCGGGTCGGGACCGAGCGGCGGACCCACCGATGCCATTGTGTGGCAATCCACGCCGAACATCGCCTTCGGGGCAAGTTCCTTAAGCCTCCGGTGGTAGGGGCTGTGATAGCGGTCGATAAGCATCCCGACCATGTCTTCCGGCAAGGCGCTGTGGTATACCTTTACGTTCGAGCAGGTGCGCGTCTTGACTACTCCGTCGGGTCCGCGATCTGTCGGCGATCGATTCATGTCGACGATTACTCGAGCCACATCCGTGGTTACAAACGCGCTGACATCGGTTTCTATCGCGTAAACCTCGGCTGCTCCTTCGTCACTGTCATCAATTATCTGCTGTTCAGTCAGTGCAAAATAGGGCTCGACTTCCTTCGGCAGCTTCAAACCCGCGTGCGGCACGGAAACAAGAAACGGCAGCTTTTTCATCGCGGACCTCCGGCCGAGCCGTCCCGTCGCGGATCGGCAACACCGATAAACGTCGTATCATCCCGCAGGACCAATTGAACACAGCCGAGATAGAATGAATAGGGGTCGCGCACATCGACGTTGAATCCGTGCCGCTCGAGACTTTCGAGTATGTCGCTGCGCATCCTTGATGCTTCGAGAGAAACCGTCCCGCCAGCGGAGCAATGAAGGCGGGGGGCAGCCACAGCCTCAAGAGGCGATTGATTTCTGAGTCGAAGCAGTACCTGGAGGATGGACGAGGTGATGCGTTCGCTTCCGGGCGAGCCGATAGCCAGCCACGGCTTTCGATTTTTCAGAATAATAGTCGGCGCCACGCTCGCCCATGGTGAGGCGTTCGGTCGGAGGTAGCACGGATGGCCGATGTCTTCATCTTCGAATGCGGACATGTAGTTGTTGTACAAGAAACCGAGCTGAGGTGTGGCGACACAGGCGCCGTATACTCGCTCTATGGACTGGGTCAGCGCCACGACATTTCCATACCTGTCCATCACGGACAGGTGCGTGGTCTCGCCTGCGGTGCGGATCTGCTTTCGACAAGCACGTGCAACACTTTTTGCGTAATCTATGCTCAGCATCTGCTTCTGCGCGACCTGTGCATAGAAATCAGGTTCATAGGGACGGTCACGACGGTCCCTGTTCGCCTGCTGAATGGCTTTGGACAACAGAACCGCGCCCTCGCAATTGTCCGGATTTCGGTACTTGGGGGGAAAACAACTGACGATATTCAACATCTCTACCAACGTCCGCCCCGCACCGGGGGGAGGGAATGTAAGCACACGGAGGTTGTCAACCGAGCATGCAACCGGCTTTCGTTCGATTGGCCACGGAATCTGCGCCAGGTCCTCCCGGCGAATCAAACCGTTGTTGATCACCATATCCCTGTGTATCATTTCGGCAATCCGGCCCGTATAGAAGTCTTCGGCTCCAGCATCAGCCAATCGCCTCAGCGTATTGGCCAGGACCGGCTGAGCAAAATGCTCTCCCGCCCGGTATGTTTTGCGTCCTTCTTTCAGAAAGAGCGGCCCGGCGGGGCCGTTCCTGAGATGCTTTCGGACCCGCCTGGTCAGCCTGCGCTGAAGCTCACTGACCTGGTAACCCTGTTCGGCAAGAGAAACAGCCGGCCCGATTACGCGGGACAGTTTCATCGTGCCGTAACGCTCCAGAATATAGCTTAGCACCGCCGGCGTGCTGGGAACGGTGGTTGCCCGGTAACCGTATCGACGAGATTCTTCGGAAAGTGCTCGGGCGAACGTTTGATTCGGCGCCCGCGACGAGCCGTCTACGGCGAAACTGCGCCGTGTGTGCGCCAGATGAATGAGCGCCATCGTCTGGCCGCCCAGGCCGCAAGCGGCAGGCTCGCAAACACACAGTGCCAATGCTGCCGCGACGGCTGCGTCGACAGCATTGCCTCCCTCCGCGAGAATGGCCGCTCCGGCGTCGGTGGCAAGATAATGTTGCGTACTTATCATTCCGTTCTTAGATGCGGCCAGGCGCTGTGGTTTTACAAGGCGCGGAGGGCTCAGATCCCGAAGGTCCGAGCCGTTCTGTGTAAACTGACCGGAAACCATGGCCCTTATCCCTGCGACTGCTGAATCAAGAACTCTGCTATTAATAGGGTACGCTGCAAAAGACTTATGCGTTGCGCCGCTTCCTGTGGTGTGCAAAGGTTTATGGCGACCGGCCCCACGCCGCATACCACCCCAACCGAAGCGGGCACCAGTCCGGCAACCGAGGGCCACAGAGAAGATTCCTGCTCGAAAGGAATCTCCCAACGGTTGGCAATTTCTTCCAGTTCTTTCACAAGTTTGCGATTGGCCGGACTTTTTTTCATAGGCGGGCGATCGGAAATCATTTCGAGCTCCCAACTGTTACCATTGGTTCCGAGGACCTGGCGCATCCTCGATTCGAGTTCGTCGGCCAACTGCTCATCTCCATAGGTCGCCAGCAGCGTTACCGTTAAAATATGTGGAAGGAGCATCGGGAAAGAGACAGCCTTGACGTCAATGGCAGCGACCGCTATCCGGTCCTTTTGCGAGGAGAGGCTCGAAAGCTCTGCAAGCTTTCCGTACGTCCAGTGCATCACGTCCGGTTTCTTTCTGGCCTTTCCCAAACGGGCCGGAATCCCCTCAACCCGCAGGCGATACTTGCGCTGACCTCGCCTCTGTGTAATCAGTTTGTTTTCCACGTTGCCCGGCCGCAGTATCAGCACGCGTGAAGCCTCTGTAGCAGCAGCGCGAATAATCTCCTCGCTCTGAATGGCGTCTCGGCCCTCGTCCGCATAGTAGAGAACTCCGAGCGGGATACGTCGAAGCTTGCGCAGACTTTTCAATGCCTTGAGAGCAAATTCGAGCGTCGTCAGAGGCGCCCGAGACAAACCTATCCCCTCACCGTGCAGCCATTCCGGATCTCGCCGAAACTCCTGGACAGGCGCCTCCTGTCCGAGGGGCACGTCTATGTGTCCGATGAAAAGCGTGCCATCGCGAATGCCCGCCTGAGTTTCCCACGCCCATGTCAGGCGACCGTCGGAAAACCGCTCCACCTGGCTCAATCCAATTTCTTCGAAGCTTTCGTTCAAGCGCTTTACAACATCCTGAATTCCAACGTGGTCGTTGGAGCGGCTGTGCGTATTTGTCCAGAATCTCAACCGGCGTTCAATCTGGTCCCTGCGCTCGGTCAAGAACGCGAACACCAACTGCTCCGGGTCGGCGTCTTTGCCTGTCAGCCGCATGGGCCTGGGAGTTCCGAAATAGCGCGCGCTGGTTACATCAACAAGCCGATTAACCAGCTCCGGAAAGTCCAGGTTTGCCTCTTTGGCTCCTATCAAGTAGGAACCGTGCTCGCCCAAACTCGGCAGACTGTTTACTTCGAGGATGTAAAGCCTGCCGTTCTCATCAAGTCGCATGTCCACTCTCGCACAGTCATAGCAGCCGAGCGCTTCGAAGGCCCGCCGTGCAAGGTCCTGGGCTTTTAACGTCAAATCGTTTTCGATCCGGGCGGGGCATTCGAACTTGATCTGGCGGCCCGAAGTGTGGACTTTGTCCTCGTAGGTGTATATTGGTGGTCCGTCCGTTCCGAAAATCAACTCAACCGGCGGGAATGCCTCGGGTCTGATGTTGCCGAGCAGTCCGACATTTATTTCCCGGCCCTCGATAAAATGTTCAACCAGAACAGGCTGCTTGAAAACTTCGAAAACGGCCGCAGCGGCTTCCTGTAGTTCGTCGCTGTTGCTGACAATCCTCACTCCGAAAGAGACCGCCTCATTCTTTGGTTTCACAACAACCGGATATGACAGACCGCGCGGTATGTCACTGTCCCATGGGTGAAGCACGGTGAAATGCGGTGTCGGCAGGCCGTGTTGACGGAAAATCATCTTTGCCATCACCTTATCCAGTGCCAGACCGTGGGCCAGCGGACCGGAGCCGACGTAGGGAACACCCACCATTTCCAGAATGCTCGGCACATGAGTATAACGGGCCTGCCCCTGTATTCCGTATGACACGTTAAAGACCAGCCCCGGACGCTCTCCCTTCACAACCTTGGGCATGAACTCCTCCAGACGGTCGATCAAATCCTTGTCGCCTTCTATTGTCTTCACCTGGTGCTTGCCGGACTTCAATGCGTCTGCAATGCGACGAATGGTTCTAATCCCGATTTGTTCACGATTTGGAATCCCAAACAGGTTGATCACGTTTTTCGAATCGCGGTTGTATATAAGGGCTATTCTCATGGTTTCCACCGTTATAGTAAAATTTTCTGTTTCAAAGAGAATACTTGCCGGAGGCTATGGTTGCAATACATTCTCGGGCGCCCTGTTTCTCAAACAGAAAACAGCGAGCAGTCTTCAGGTCCTATTTCTGGCGGACGGCCGGAATCTATCCTTGTCCAGGTCATATCTTTTCATCTTGTCGAAGAGAGTTCTCGCGTCGATGCCGGCACGTTCGGCGGCATCACCCACTCTGCCGTTGCTCGAGATCAGCAGCCTTGTCAGGTAGCTTCGCTCGAATTGCTCCACAAGCATCCTGCGAGCTTTTTTCAGAGGCATCTTGAGCCAATCCTGGGGAAAAGCGGAAGGACTATCAGTGAGCTCAGAAAAGGAGAGTTTTTCGCGACCGCCTATTGACTGGGGCAAATCGTCGAGTGTGACTGTACCATTCTCACAAAGAAGCATCGCCCTTTCTATGACGTTGATCAATTCGCGCACATTTCCGGGCCAGGAGTATTCACAGAGTGCATTTAGAACTTCTTCAGTCACGCCGGAGACTTCCGAACCGATTCTGGGGCCCAGGTATTCGATGTAGCTTTCGACGAGCTCGCCAATGTCCTCGATGCGTTCGCGCAAGGGTGGTACAGTCAGGGACATGACATTGAGCCGATAGAAGAGGTCCCTGCGGAATTGACCGTCGGCGACTTCGGCTTCGAGATCGCGGTTTGTGGCCGCCATAATACGCACGTCCACCGTTATCGACTTCTCACTTCCGAGCCGGCGAATTCGCCTGTCTTCAAGCACGCGGAGCAGCTTACTCTGCAGATGGAGCGGAATTTCGCCGATTTCATCGAGGAAGATTGTGCCCTGGTGCGCCATCTCAAAGCAGCCGCGTCTGGCTTTGGTCGCGCCCGTGAAGGCGCCCTCGTCATGCCCGAACAGTTCGCTCTCCAGCAGAGACTCCGGCAGGGCGCCGCAGTGGACGGCAATAAACGGTCGTTCCTTTCGCGGGCTCTCCCGATGAAGGACGCGGGCAAGCCGCTCCTTTCCCACACCTGTCTCACCGAGAATAAGCACCGACGAACTGCTCTTGGCGACACGCGGCAGCACTTTCACGAAGTTCGCCATGACGGTACTTCTGGCAACAAAGTCAGTTATCTGAGCATCTGCGGGCCTTCTTTGTGCGGCCACCCACGCCTGGGCTGTTCTGCGCTTCCTGTCAAGAATTGCTTCAAATGCCTCCCCCAGCTTCTTTGCCGAAAGCGCGGGGTTGAGCACCGCGTCACACCCCGCAGCTATCAGGCGGATTCGTTCGTTTTCGTCATCTTCTTCAGCCAATACGACTACGCACGGGGGGTCACTGAGTTGTTTGATCCTGCATATACCTGCAGCAGGGTCGCCGCGAATCAGACGCCGGCTTACGACCGCAAGGTCGCAAACCTTTTTCGTCAGCCTTGTCCAGAGCCTTTTCTGATTTCTGGCGGTTTCGAGAACGGTGTCGGCTTTTGACAACACACCCTGAAGCTTCTTTTGCAAGCTCGGCTCCGAGACTACTATTATGATGTGCAGCAGCATATCAGTTTATCTCCAAGACTCTTTCAATCGGAATTTTACCTCCGAGTTTTTCAGGTGTCAAATTCCGATTCCGACTGAGCCTGCGATCCATTAGAGCAGCCCAAGGCATAGATGTTCCCTCTTTTGGCCTGTGATACTGAAGCTTTGCCGTTCTTCAAACCTATTTGCCCTGTCTGGCACGCTTTTTGCTTCTTATCCGGAATTGTGCCGTGAAGAACGACGCCGTATTGTCGCAAAAGAGAAAGGCGCCTTAAGGGTCCGGCATCTGGAAAAACTGAAGTTCTTAACCTTGTTCAAGAGGCTTTCTATTAGGAGAATGGAAAATGGCCAAGAAACCAAGAAAAATGCAGCAAAAAGAACAGAAAACCGAGCAACCGAAGAAGAAACGCGGCAAGTAGGGCTGTGAATCCGGGATTCCATGACAACAGGCAGGGGCGCGGTTTGGGCGTCCTTGCCTGTTATTATCCAGACGTTTCCATGACATGTGTGGGCAGATGGTGCTTGTAAAGAGCACGTCAGGTCAGTTCAGAAGGTGCATCCGAAGAATCGGGTCCGGCGGCGTGCGAGATTTTGGGAGCTTCAGATGAGACTTAGATGTGAGACCTGCAGGTACTTCAAGTATGTGGACAGCGATGCTTACGGTCGATGCCAGCAGGATGCCAAACATACTGCGTCCGAGGGCGTGCCTCGAATCCCTTGGGCCATGATTTGTCAGTCTTACCAGGGCAGGACAGAAGCAGACCAGGCAAGATTTCGAGATTTGATTTCAACTGATCCTGAATACAGATCAAAGCTCAAGGATATCAGAGAATACGACGAAGTAGCAGATGACGAACCATGAAAGACAACAATGCCGGACCAATAGCATAGGCGGGCATGTGAACACATATGATTTGCATAAACTTTTCGTAGATTAAATGAACCGGAGTATTAAGGAAACCGAGTTTTCAGGAGAAACACTATGGCAAGAAAGAAAAATGCACAGTCTCAGAGCAGGATCAAGAAGGACTCTGGGAAGAAGGCTGCCGTCAGGAATTGCCAGAAGCAGCCCAAAAGATGAACCGGTAACCCTGTATGCAGGTCTCGGGATGTGAACATGAGAACCTGAGAAAGAGGACCTTGCGGCTCAAAGTTGAAGTTCGCGCCAGAAGCGTATAACTATAGCCAAATCTTAAGCCGGAACAAGTCGCAGGATTTGCCGCTCGGATCAGCTGGGAGCAGGCGACAACTCGTTGGGTATGATTGAAGTGATGATTTCAGATGTATCGACCAAGGTCAATCAAGGTTAATTAAGGAAGCTGCTGCGGTTATGATTCTACCGGCGCGTGATATTCACTTTTCGATGGACGGCCATGCCGGCAAAAACAGCTAGAATAAACAAAGGCTGGCAGCCGGCATCGCACGATTAGGATGCGCCAGCCCGTAAGGAGTATGTGATTGTGGACTATAGCATAACAAACGAACTTTTCCAGCGACATCCCGACAACCCGATTTTGTCTGTCAGGGATTGGCCTTATACAGCGAACTCCGTTTTTAACGCGGCCGCGGCCGAGGTCGACGGCAAAGTGCTGCTGCTGGTCCGCGTTGAGGATTTCAGAGGGATCTCACATTTTACCGTTGCTCGCAGTGCAGACGGAGTCGGCAAGTGGGAAATCGACCCCGGGCCGACGCTGCAGGCCGAGCCGGAAAATCATCCGGAAGAGTTGTGGGGAATAGAAGATCCACGTATCACATGGCTTGAAGAGATGCAGCAATGGGTTGTGGCCTATACCGCCTACTCCAAAGGAGGGCCTCTGGTTTCGCTGGCTGCTACAAGAGACTTTGCAACATTTGAGCGGCTTGGGCCTGTGATGCCGCCGGAGGATAAAGATGCCGCCCTTTTCCCCAAGAGCTTCGGCGGGCTGTGGGCGATGCTGCACAGGCCGGTGCCGAAATCGCCCACAATCGGCGCACACATCTGGATTTCCTTTTCGCCCGACCTGAAGCACTGGGGCAATCATCAGGAAATAATCAACGCCCGGGAGGGCGGCTGGTGGGACGCCAATAAGATAGGACTCTGTGCGCCGCCGGTTGAGACTGACTACGGATGGCTGATTCTATATCATGGGGTCAGGACAACCGCTTCGGGCTCGATATATCGTCTTGGCCTGGTATTGCTGGACTACGAGGACCCGAGAAAAACCATTCGTCGTACGGACGAATGGGTCTTCGGACCGAGGGCGAAATACGAGCGCGAGGGTGACGTCGACGATGTAGTCTTTCCGTGCGGCTGGATCTTGACCGATGGAATCGTGCGAATGTACTACGGCGCGGCGGATTCGTGCATAGCACTGGCAACAGCCAAATTAGACGACCTCCTTGATTTCGTGATGGACTCGCCCGCTCATGACAACTACTGTTGGTGGAAGAGTCCGCCTCGCAGGAAGTGTAAGAGACCCGTATAGAAGACATCTGATATGGAAAAACGCTCTGGGTGTAAGACGACGATGCTTGAGCACGGCTCAACCGGGTACCGAGGACGAGGCATGGCTATGTTCGCCTGTGACCTTGCTCGCGACATCAAGTGCCGGCGGCAGGCGGTGAGACTCGGTCGAGAGAATGTTTTTTGCCGGGACTAACGAAATATGACCCAATCCAAACGACACAGATTTCTTTCCGAGGCGAGCGAGTGTGCGGTAATTGTGGCGCATCCGGATGACGAAACGCTCTGGGTCGGAGGGACCATAATGCTGCATGCTGACACCCGGTGGACCGTGATAACGCTTTGCAGGGGCAGCGACAAGGACAGGAGCGCGAGGTTCTTGCGGTCGATTGCAAAGCTTGGCGCCTCAGGCGCAATGGGCGACCTCGACGACGGGCCGGAGCAGGCTCCGCTTTCCAGCCGTCAAATCCGGCAGACGATCGCGGGTCTGCTTTCCAGGGACAACTTTGACATCGTATTTACTCACGGTATTTGGGGCGAGTATACACGACATGTAAGGCACGAAGAGACGGGCAAAGCGGTTATGGACATGTGGAACGCCGAGCAGTTCTCGGCCAAGCAAATCTGGAGATTCGCCTATGAGGACGGGGGCGGAAAATACCTTCCGCGTGCGGTTCGGGACGCGGATGTGCAAATAAGACTTCCCGAAGAGACGTGGCGCAGGAAATATGATTTGATCACGGAAGTTTACGGTTTCGAGGCGGAAAGCTTTGAGGCCAGAACCACTCCGCGCGAAGAGGCGTTCTGGTGCTTCGAGAAGTGAAGAAAACCTAAAAAGCAGGAGAAGCTAAATGAAAGTTCTGGCGCTTTACGATTACCCGCCTTCGCCGGCAGGTCTTGCAACACAGGGCAGCCTGCTGCACAGAGGGCTTGAAGAGCTGGGTGTTGAAGTATATTCGGCCCATTTCGAATCGGCACAGGAGAAAGAGTGGTACTACCGATGGTTCGAGCCTGACATCGTGGTTGGCATCGGCTACTGGGGTCATACGCCGCATCTTGTGCTTCATCCACAGAGGTATGGTGTCCAGCCACTGCCGTGGCTTGTCGCTGACGGTTACATGGCGAACTACCATGAGATTCTCGACGCACTGCCCCTGATTCTGGCCACATCCCGATGGGTTAAGAATATCTACAAACGGGACGGTCTGGACGGAAAGAACATCGAGGTTCTTCCGGTCGGTTGTGACACGGATTCTTTTATTCCGCGGGATAAAACTGAGCCAAAGGTGGCAGCGGTAAGAGAGGCCCTTGGCGTCGCCCCGGACCAGATAATGGTCATGACCGTAGGCGGGGACGCCACATCAAAGGGCGCACAGGAGGTTATGCAGGCCCTTGCCCTGAACGACACAAAGGCGCCCGACTGGAAATATGTATGCAAAGTATGGCCGCAGCCTCGGACAGAACACCAGAATCTCATCGATATGCAGCTTGCGACGCAGTTGGGAATCGAAAAAAACGTGGTCTATACGACCAACGTCATCTCGCGAAACTTCATGCCCTACCTTCTGGCTGCGTGTGACATCTATGCTGCGCCGTCGAGACTCGAGGGATTCGGGATGATTCAGGTCGAAGCGGCTTCATGCTGTAAGCCTGTTATTGGGATAAAAGCAATGGGAATGGTTGATACCATGGTCCACGGGGAGAATGCGCTCCTGGCTTCGGTTGCTCAGGAGGTCAGAATGAGAGAAGCCACGGTGGGGGACGAGTCAGGTTACCAGGCGGGACACCGTGTGGTTTTCAAGAGACCTCGGATCGTCGACTATCGAGCGAGCGTGCATGACATAGCAAATTATCTCATGGATTTGATGCTGGATGCCGACCTTAGAGAAAAAATGGGACAGGCGGGTAGAAAACGCGTCCTGGAGAACTTCGATTATAGGGTAATTGCAAAGAAATTTGTGGAGCTTGTCTCGGAGAAACTTGGAATTTCATAAATGAACAGACAGGATGAAGGCCTCATTGAACAGGCAAAGAAGGCAGCGATTGAGGTGTTGGTTCACAATGCTCGCGGGCCTTACCGCGGACTTCCAAGAGCGGCAGGGTGGGGGTATCCGGAACCGTACACGCGGGATTTGATGATTTCATCGCTTGGGATACTTGTTTCCGGGAACAAGATACTGCAAGGATCGCTGAAGAAAGTCCTTGAGACAGCGGCGCAAAATCAGACCAGGCTGGGGCATATTCCATCGCTGGTGCATGACCCTGAGGACCGGGGGGCAAGCGATACTACACCGCTGTTCGTAATGGCGGCGGCGATTTACCGGAAGGTGCTTGGACCGCCGGACTTCCTGGCCGATGCCGTCGAAAAGGCTTGCAGATGGCTCGAATACCAAAGCCCTTCCGACAGAGGGATTGTCGCTCAATTGCCCACGAGTGATTGGCGGGACGAACAATGGGTTATGGGGTATGGGCTGTTCGTGAACACGGTGCTCTATATATGCCTGCGGCTTCTGGATGAGCACGAACGGGCTGAAAGGCTGCGGGAAATGATGGGCCGGTTCACCGTTACCGGTGAAAGGCAACAGCGGCACGTGCATGAAGGATTGAGGCTGAGGCGAAAACCGTATTATGCCTTGTGGTCTTACAAAGTCTACAGGAGCGAACGTTTCGACCTGCTGGGAAACAGCCTTGCGATTCTCGCGGGTATCGCGAGTCCTTCAAGGGCGAGTGAGCTGGTTTCCTGGATAGAAGCAGAGTGCGACGGCTTAAGAAAGAATGAGGAGCTGTCTGTCGAGCTGCCGCCTTGTTTGTTTCCATACGTCAGAGAAGGCGACCCGGACTGGATGCCGCGATACGGTCGCTATAATCAGCCCGGTGAATATCATAACGGGGGCATATGGCCTTTTATTTGTGGATTTTACGTTGCGGCCCTTGTGGCAGCCGGCAAGCTGAGACTCGCCAATCGCAGACTCCTTGCCTTGACCAAGCTCGTTCAGTCGTCGAGGGCGGCGGATGTGCCTTTCGGTTTCAACGAGTGGTGCAGGGCCCAGGACGGCACCGCCCAGGGCGAAAACTGGCAGAGTTGGTCGGCTGCAATGTATTTATATGCTGCGGCTTGTGTGGAACAGAAGAAGACACCGTTTTTTGAAGAGGTGCGGTGGCACTCCAGGCAATCTCGAATGGCAAGAGCACTTTGGAAAACGTAATTATGTGATGTCAGCCGAGTGCCGGTAGCCGCACGAACCGGTGATGAAACCCGGCGTAAGCCAATGCGCTGATTATCATCGGCGTAAATGTAACGTATTCGGAAAACTTCAAAAAGGAACACTCATAATGGCCAAAAGGAAAAACGGGCCCAACGGCGCGACAAAGACGCTCGGGCCGATATCAGATCTCGAAAGGCATCTGCCCTCGGACTGGTGGCAAAGCCTGTTCAATTCGCTCTATCTGAAGACCGATGGTGACGTGGTTGAAAACCAAGTCAATACCGTCCAGGAAGTGGACTTTTTGATAAGGGCGGTTGGGCTTGAGGAGAATGATTGTATTCTAGACCTTTGCTGTGGCCAGGGGCGACACTCTATTGAGCTGGGCAAGCGCGGATTTCGCAACATCATGGGAATAGACAGGTCTCGCTACCTGATTCGGCTGGCCCGAAGACGCGCCAGGGAGGCAAATCTGAACATATCCTTCCGGGAAGGCGACGTGCGCAAGCTGAGGCTTGCCGAGAATTCGTATCACTGTGTCGCCGTAATGGGCAACTCATTTGGATACTTCGACCGCCCCGAGGATGACCTTGCGGTGCTGGAGACAATTAAACGCGTGTTGACCGGTGGGGGAACATTGGCCATGGATGTAGCGGACGGAGAGTGGATGCGTACAAACTTCGAAAGGCGGTCGTGGGAATGGATTGACTGTAATCATTTCGTTTGCAGGGAGCGCTCTCTTACGTCCGATACAGAGAGGCTTGTTTCGCGTGAAGTGGTTGTTCATGCGGAACGCGGTGTAATAGCCGACCAGTTCTACGCCGAGCGATTGTATTCACGGCAGCGCTTGGCACAATTGCTTGACAGGGCCGGCTTTACGAAGTTGAGATTTCATGGTGAACTCTGCGCCGACTCTGAAAGAGACGAAGATCTGGGCATGATGGCTCACCGGATGTTCGTAACAGCCTCAGCTCCGCCAAAAATGGTTATGGTTCGCAAGTCCGGCCCCGTTTTCCCCCAGGTGACGGTCGTAATGGGTGACCCTACGCTGCCGGATGCGGTCAAGCTTCAGGGACGGTTCAACCCGGAAGACTTCCAGACTATAAACCGCCTTAAGGAGGCGCTTGCGGAACTGTCGGATTATCAATTTACTTACTACGAAAACCATGCCTCGCTGCTTACCCGGCTGCGCAGTGAGCTGCCGGATTTTGTGCTCAATCTGTGTGACGAAGGCTTCAACAATGATGCATTCATGGAACTACACATACCGGCGATACTTGAGATGCTGGGCATCCCTTATTCCGGCGCCGGACCGACCTGCCTGGGGCTGTGCTACAACAAATCCGTTGTCCGCGCAACGGCCGTTTCTCTAGATATACCGGTCCCTCTGGAGACTTATTTCAACACGGACGACACTTCGGCCAACCTGCCATCGGTCTTCCCCGCTCTTGTCAAACCCAATTTCGGCGATTCGAGCATCGGCATAACGCAGGAGGCGGTCGTTTCCTCCTCCGGGGAACTGGTAAGCTATATAGCGAAGGTGCGTGACATGCTGCCCGGTCGTGCAGTACTGATTGAAGAGTTTTTGCCCGGACCAGAATACAGTATTAGTATTATCGGCAATCCGGGTCTGTCCTGCCAGATTCTTCCAGCTCTCGAAGTTGACTACAGTGCGCTGCAGCCGGGTCTGCCCCATATTCTCTCATATGAATCCAAGTGGGTGCCGGACTCGCCCTACTGGACACAGATTTCCTACCATGAAGCTCAAATCAGCGAGGAGAACCGAGCGAGACTTTTCGACTACTCGAGTTTGCTTTTTGAGCGTTGTGGTTGTCGGGACTACGCGCGGTTTGATTTCCGAACCGACACCGATGGCGAGATTAAACTGCTGGAAGTCAATCCGAATCCCGGCTGGTGCTGGGACGGCAAGCTGAACTATATGGCGGGCTTTGCCGGGTTGCGATATTCGGAGTTGTTGAGAATGGTGATTGAGGCTGCTCAGGAGCGCATCGCAGCCGAAAGCCCCGCTCCGCCCTTAAACCGGACCGCCGATGCGACATGCAGGCATCTTGTACCTGCGACCTGAGTGCGCCCGCGCACAAGGCCTTCGGTGCTGAGTAAAACAGAACAGCAAACCGGATGCCTATCATAGGCGTTCGAAAAGGATGCGCGCCACATCGCAAAGCGGCCTTAAGCCACGGCGCCACGGGGCATCGGCACGATGATTTGATTTTGCTTACAGCCGAACCAAAGCTGTAAAGCGGTCTTTTTGAGAATAGTCATAGTGATCAGCAAAAAGACAAAAGTACTAATATGTTCTGTGACGGGCCTGGTGGTAATCCTCTCAGCCCACATGATTAGTAAGAATCGGTACGGGCTCGGTTCAGACGATGGTGCGTCTGTCACCAGCCCGAGAAATCCCCTTTCAAAAACTGACGAAGTCGACGTTACCCTGCCGCGGCCCTATGAATATGCCGAAGAGACGATAGCCCTGATACAGGCGACAGACGCAGAATGGCGTAAGCCTGAAAAAGTCGCATTTCTGCTGCCAAAAATATCAGAGGCGAAAAACTCGCTGGTCCTGCTTACTGTGGAAGAAGAAAGGGGATGGTTGTTGGCGGCTGTTGCGCCGGTTGCCGCACGCATACGCCAGCTAAACAAAACTCCGGTTATCCTGGCGGTCAATTCAGAGACCGCCATCGAGCAGGTCTGCCTTCTCGAGAGGCTAAGGCCGGTTCTGGGTTTCGCTGTGGCGTTTGGGCCGGAAAACTTGTTGCATGAGAAAATCACACAAGACTGTCCGAAAGCCACAATTACCGCAGGGCAAGAGCCTGCAGAAGTCGGGCTGCGCCTTGCGCGAAGCTTTTGGTCCGAAAGCGATCTGTCGGTCGTCGCGCTCGTTGAGGACACAGAGGCTGTAATCCTTGGCTCTGCGCTTGCATCAAACATGTGCATACCTTTTATCCCCATTACCGGCGAAGAGGCATCATCGGAATTGACCGAGTGGTTAAGCTCGATGCGAACCGAGCAGGTGTTTCTTGTAACGTCGGACCCCTCGATAACCGGTCAATCGGTCAAGCTGCCTCAGCAGCAGGTGACTATTCTAGACTGCCCGGCCGCCCTTTCGCGAATAGTAGAATCCGTAGGCTGTGGGAACGTTAAAAACGTCGTGGTTCTTCGCGTACCGGAGAGTTCTGAAGATGACCCTTCTTCGTCATGGTTGGCGCCGTTTTTGAGCATGTTCCACAAGTCTCCGGTTGTAACATGCAATTCGAATGACCCAGCGGCTGCCGAGGAGGCCGTTCGTCTAATAATAGAAAGGCACGGAATCAAGCCCCGAACGGTTACCATTCTGGGTGACTACGATTCGATCGGCTTGATTACCGCACGCTACGAAACTGAGGTCGATCAGTATGAAATCGAGGTTGAGCCGTGCGCCAGACCATTCGACGGTATGGTTGCCGAAGTTGGGGTCGGTCGGATTCCTTTTGCGCGTGCGTGGGCCGCTTCGACGCTGTTGGCGCGCAGCCTGGCAAGAGACATTGTCCTTCAAGAAGCCGAGACCAGGGTCCTTATGATAGCCAACCCCTCCACAAATTACGGTCCTCTGCCGTTGTGCGAAACGGTAAGCCGCGCGACGGCGGCGGAATTCAAGAACGCCGGTCTTCAGATTGATGAGTTCTACGGAATATTACCGAGTGATCCGCGCGTTGTCGACAGCGCTTATCGCGCCCATATGGTCATATACGAAGGTCACATATCAGACTTTACTTTATTCGAGCAGCCGGTGGATTTTGAGGTCGAGCAATATTATAACGAAAGCGAGTTTTACGACCCAGCCGAAGCTTTGGTGGAAATCGAAGAGTTAGAATATCAGCAACCTGACGAACCGTCGGACAGCGATTCCTGGGAACCACCGCCTTACGTTGCAGACGAAGCTGACGTGCCGGTAAACGCCGACCCGGTGGGCGTGCCTGAGTATACCGAGCCTGATTCAGAACTCTACCGCCCCCAAGCAGTTGAGACGGCGGACCCCAACCGGCTTGACGGTCTGCCTTTGATAGTCATCCAAAGCTGCCATTCACTGGACGAATCGGCCTTGTCGTTGCTCAGGTCGGGAGCCGTTGGTGTCATTGGAAGTGTCACCAATATTCACAGTGCTTCGGGCAGCGCCTTCTTCAAGGCCTTCTGCAACAATTTATCGTATAGAGGTCAAACACTGGGCGAGTCACTTCGGTACGCCCGAAACTATATGCTTTGTCTGGCTGACCTGAAAAGAAGGCGGGGCCATACACAACAGGCCAAAGTAGTGCGTGTCGCCCACAGCTTTCATCTCTGGGCGGACCCCGAGATAACGCTTTTCAACAGCAGCAGACCGCCGGCGATTTTTCCGATTTCAGCTCATTTCGTCGCTCCAAACAGGATTGTCATCATTGCTCCTGCAAAACGCCTGCCGGTCTGCCAGAGCGACAAGTACGTTCTGCGAGCTTTTCCGGGAACCGACGTCGCCGGCATAGTGAAGAGCCTGACCAACCGGCAGCAGCGCCGGATAATGCCGATTTATTTTTTTAAGTTTCCCATGCCCTCGGACTTCATCTCCGGCCAATACGACAGACTGGTGGCGCCGGACGGAACAGATACGCGATCCGTTTTTATGACCGAAGCGTTTGAACGCTTTTTATACGTTCTCTACTTCCCGGACAACGAAAAAAAGGGACGGCAGATAATCCTGGAATTTTCCGACTGAGGCGCCGGGACAAAAACGATGAGATCACCGGTAACGAAAAAAAGAATATGAAAGATATACGTCGACCAGCGGTTTATGTGTTCCTGGCTCTTGCGGCAGTTGGCGCGATTTGTGTGTACTTAAGGCTCTACCACCAGTATCGGACTCCCTTGACGGATGACCCCGGTAAAATACTGCGTTTGGGCTACACCGTGGAGTTCGAACCGACAAATCCGACAGAACGCTTATATATCAATCTTCCCTCCAATACCGCCTGTGCGAAAGTTGTAAACGAATCCTTTTCCCACCGAGGTCTCACAATCGACGTGCTTAGAAATACGGACACCTCTGACAGGGAGATTGTAGCGGTTGCTTCGGGCGGCAAAGGAGCGGTACGTTTCACCGCTGAGTTCGACATAATTCTGAGTCAACAAACCAACTGCAGCGCAGACCATGCCGAAACATCTTTGACCACGCCGCAAAAGGCAAAATATCTCAAGCCTCACCTGTTTTTCAAACGAAACGAGGCGAGAATTATGCAGGTTCTGGATGACATCAGCCGCGGAGCAGGCACCAGGGCTCAACTGATCGAGCGGATTTATGAACACTGTTCGGAAAACATCGAGCAAATGGAGTCGTCCGTTCGGATTCTTAATGAGGGCAGGGTAATAAGAAATCATTGGAGTCGCTCGTTCGGTTGTGCTGAGTTCATGATAGCCCTTTGCCGCGCCGCAAGAATACCTGCTCGTTTGGTCACAGGATTCGTTCTCGAAAACAGGCCGGGCCTTGAGCCGTCAGCCTGGGTGGAAGTGTACCGCAAGAAGCGGTGGAAGCCTTATGACCCGTATAACGGCTACAGCGGTGAACTGGCGCCGAATTACCTGCCGGTAAGGCACGGCGGCGGAGATATCATACGAATTTCGGACAACTCGCCGTGTGTTTCCTGTTTCTCGTTAGAACCGATCGGGAGAACATCATCTCTTGCGCATTCGTCGGACAAACATATCGGCAATATTCTCAGTCTTACACGTTTACCCGTGAGTATGAAAAAGACCCTCGCTTTGATACTGATGCTTCCTGTCGGAGCGCTTGTCACATCGGTGTTTCGTAATCTGATAGGCCTGCAGACTTTCGGCACCTTCGCTCCGACCCTCATCGCGCTGAGCCTTGTCAGTTCCGACTGGAGAACGGGACTGATCGTCTTTGTGCTCACACTGGCGACGGGGTTATTGTCTCGAGTGCTTCTAAGCGGCCTCAATATGCTCGCTGTACCCAGACTGGGCATTATACTTACGGTGGTTATCCTTTGTTTGGTGATGTCCGTATCCGTTTGCGAGTACGCCGGAATAGCACCGACAGCTCGGTCCATACTCCTGCCTGTCGTGATCATTACCATGATGATTGAGAGATTCTTCATAATGGTGGAAGAAGACGGGCTCAGTACCGCCTTGAAGGTTCTTGTGGGAACTGGAATTGTCGCGGTTTGCTGCTTTACGGTTTTGAATTCAGCGCCGCTCGGTGCGGCTCTTTTGGCTTTTCCGGAAACACTTCTGTTCGTAATGGCGGCTTTTGTTCTGGTCGGAAGGTATTCCGGATACCGCCTGAGTGAATTGTGGCGCTTCCGTGATTTTGCGCTTGGTAAGGATGTCTCGGGAAGGAAGTGATGCGGATGACCGTTCGAAGACCTTGGGCCTGGCCGTGGGAGCTTAGGAAGCATGGGATCCTGGGCATCAACAAGCGCAACGCTGATTTGCTGCCTTATGTGAATCCTTCCTGTTATCGCAAACTCGCCGACGACAAGGTCGAAACAAAAGCGCTCTGTATGGCGCATAATATCCCCGTCCCACACACATACGCGGTCATCGAGTGCTATGGGCGGGTCAAGCATGTGGAGGATATCGTGGGCCAGAGGGCCGATTTCGTGGTAAAGCCGGTCCGCGGTGCAAGCGGACGCGGTGTCCTGGTGGTTGTCAGACGAGCGAACGGTTTTTTTCATCTTATCGATGGCCGGTCGCTGGCGCCTGGTCAGCTTCGGTATCACATCTGCGCCGTGCTGTCGGGACTTTATTCACTCAGTGGAGAACCCGACAAAGGCATTATTGAACAGAGAATAATGACGCATCAGGTCTTCGAAAAGCTTGCCGTAGCCGGCACACCTGATATCAGGCTCATTGTATATCAAGGAGCAGTCGTTATGGCAATGCTTCGGCTTCCTACTCGGCGATCCAGAGGCCGCGCCAATCTCCACCAGGGAGCGGTCGGCACCGGTATAGATATCGAGACCGGTCAGACCTTCGGCGGTGTGTTTCTTAATCGAATGGTAGTGAACCACCCCGACACAGGACAGATGCTCAGCGGCGTCAAAATACCGTACTGGAACAGCATCCTGCAAATCGCCGTCAAGCTGGCTGCGCTGATCAGGATGGGCTATATGGGTGTGGACATCGTGCTTGACGCCAACCACGGACCGATCGTACTGGAGGTCAACGCAAGACCGGGCCTGTCTGTCCAGGTTGCAAATAGAGGCGGACTCATACCGAGGCTCCACATTCCCTCTGGAAGACTCGCTGCCGCCCCCATGGCAGCCAACTAAAGCCTGCACATTGCGATACCGTCCTGATTGGCCGAAAACAACGCCAGCTCAAACATTCCCATTCATCACGGCGGCTATCAGCAGGCGCCGGGCTCGCGGACAGCCGATTAGCACGTCAAACCGAAAAGACCATGAATCTATAAGATTGGTAATGCCAAAGACTTAAAAAAGTTGCGAAAAATGGTGAACGTTTTGAACATACGTTTCCACCTGTGAACGTATAATCATCATAAGAAGTTATAGTTGTTATATTTATGAAAAGCTAAGAATTTTTGCTATTCCGAAAATGCAACCCAAAATACAACTGTTTTGTTTTTAACTTTCCACGTAACAGTTCACGCCGGATTACAGCCTGTTCAGGATTGATGCGTCTCGCGGCAGCGGTGTGCTGGAGACAATACTCGGTAGAGACTTTGCCGGCATCATCTGTGCCGACTACTGGGGGGCGTACCGCAAGTACAGTCGCCTGTTTGATGTACGAGTTCAGTACTGCATGGCTCATTTGATTCGTGAGATTCGTTTCCTTGCCGAGCACAGTG
>Ga0180438_10003273_pt1 | contig 24727 bp, 21 predicted proteins | sample SS_ome_12_FD_132455 | JGI IMG/M metagenome (GOLD analysis project Ga0180438, IMG submission 132455) | Hypersaline lake sediment archaeal communities from the Salton Sea, California, USA - SS_3_D_2 metaG | ecosystem: Environmental > Aquatic > Non-marine Saline and Alkaline > Hypersaline >... | reverse complement strand
GGCCTTGGTGGCTTCGGAATCCACGATCACGCGCTTGGCTTGGCGCAGGCCGGGACGTACTGCATAAGAGTAGTAGCGGGCGCGCCCGAACCTGAACCATCGGGGGTTGTGAAGGAAACTGAGGTCGTGCACCGTGATCACTTGGTTGTGGATATCGCCGAGATTGCCGATGTTGGCCGGATAATGAACGATGTTGGCGCGCAACCGTTTCTGCTCGGCACGCAGCGCGATTTGGTCGAGGTAAATGCGCCGGAACGGGCCGCCTACCCGACGAAGGAGGAAGGCATCCCGTCTTCGCTGGGGGTGGGGAACGTCCTTGGGCCAGAGGATCGCGAAGTCGAGGTTGTGGGCAAGTTCGGGCAGCCATCGCGCGAGTTCGATTGTGTAGCGGCCGGTGCCGCTTCGGTTGCCGGCCTGAAGCCCGTTCAGCAACACTAACATGAGACCACCTTGGCGTACGTTGCCAACGTTGCGTCTGCGCAGTCATCCCACGAAAACCGGCGAGCCCGCTCCTTTCCTTTGGTTACCATTGTTTCGCGGAGCGCGGTGTCCTCGAGTACGCGGCGAATGCCGCCGGCAAGCCCGTCGACGTCGTCGGCATCAACGTAGATGGCGGCGTCTCCTGCCACTTCGGGGATAGCGGAGTTGTTGGCTGCTACAACCGGGCAGCCGCAGGTCAGCGCCTCGAGCACCGGCAACCCAAATCCCTCATACCACGAGGGAAACGCGAGGACGTCTGCGGCGCAATACAGGGCCGGCAGCCGGGAGTGAGGCACGAAACCCGCGCGCATGACGCGGCCGGATATGCCGAGCTTCTCGGCGAGTGAAAGTAACGCTGCGGATTTCCATCCCTCGCCCCCCGCAAGCGCCAACGTGTGCGGAACATCATCCGCCAACTGCGCAAACGCCCGGAATAGCGCAGCAATGTTCTTGCGCGGCTCGAGCGTGCCCACGGCAAGGATGTAGGGCTGCTTGAGGCCGTAGCGTGCTTCGACCTCGCGGATGGCCCGATCTCTGGGCAGGGGCGCGAAACCGTCGTCTGCCGCCATGGGCGCGACGGTGATCTTGGCTGAATCGACTTCTAGAAGTCGCATTATGTCGCGCTTTGTGGATTCGGAATAGACCAACACGGCGTGTGCATCGCGCACGAATCGCCGGATGTTTCTCGAGAACGGGCCGACAATCCTGGGACTGCACAGCGCAGGGTGCGCGAGAAACGCTAAGTCGTGGACAGTGACTACGCGACGGGCCTTCAACGTCGGGGGAAGGAAGTAATTCGTCGCGTGGTACACGTCCACACCCCCGCGGAGTGTGTCGATGCCTGGAACGCCCAGTACGTTCCACAACGCGTACAAGAGCCGGGTGGGGACTGGCACATGGCGATACGGGACGAGCGGTGCGATTTCCCCGAGCGCAATCGATCTCCTTCCCGAGGCGAAACCTTTGAACGTGCAATCTTGGCTCCTGACCGCCATGTGTTTCAAGACATAATAGCAGTAGTTGCCTACCCCGGTGCGATCAGACGTAATCGGGCCTATGTCAATGCCAATTTGCACCGCCGGGCTGTCCTTGCCTCTTGTGTAACCAATTGAAAAGTAGCATGTTACGGAGGTCGTTGTCAAGTAAACACCGGGCGGGCCGCGCCACTGAGGGAGCCTTGTAACCCAAGTGTCCGAGCGAGGTTAAGTCCGTCGCCCCCTTTCGGCCTACTCGCGCGGCGGCGCTTGACAGGGCACCTCATGTGTGGTACACTCCGGACTGTTGTTAGCACTCTCGACAGGCGAGTGCTAAGACGCGCGAGAATGCATGAATCAGGATCTCGAACTAAGCGAGCGGGAACGCCTTATCCTTCGCGCCGTCGTGCATACGTATATCACGACTGCGGAGCCCGTCGGGTCCCGATCCGTCGTGAGACGATTCGGGCTGGATTTGAGTGCGGCGACGGTTCGCAACGTAATGTACGACCTCGAGGAGGCGGGTTTTCTGCAGCAGTTGCACACGAGTTCCGGCCGGGTGCCGACGGATCGCGGCTATCGGTACTACGTGGATTACTTGATGCGTGCGCAGGAACTCACGCTGGCTGAACGCACGCGGATCGAGCGCGAGTTTCGCGCCAAGATGGACGACGCGGACGAGGTAATGCGCCAGACGAGCCACCTGTTGGCGCTGATAAGTCACCAGACGGGCATTGTCGAGGCCCCAGCAGAAGAGAACGCGATGGTCCGTCGCATCGAGTTGGTGTCCGTCTCCGAGATGCGTGTTGCGGTGATGGTGGTGGACAACTATGGTCGCGTGCGGACTATGATGGTTCCGCTCGATGTGCCGTTGGAGATAAACAAGCTGGCGAAGTTGAACGGGTTCCTCAACGAGCATCTCGAGGGCGTGCCCGTCAACCAATTGGCGTCGTCCCTTCATGAGACGATGCGGACGCTGCTGGACGAACAGCGCCAGCTTGCGCAAGCGGCGGTGCGGGTCCTCGATCTGGTGCCGCATGAGCGTCCCGGGCAACTGTTTCTCGAGGGCGCAACTCAGCTGTTCGAGCAACCTGAGTTTCGCGACGTGAATCGCGCCCGCGAGGTGTTTAACCTTCTCGAAGAACGTAAACGCCTCGCGGAACTGCTTCGGATGCGAATGGACGAGCGCGGGGGCGCACGATCATGGGTCGTTATCGGTTCCGAGACTCAGGCGGACGGCCTTGAAGACATCAGCGTTGTGGCCTCGCCGTATTGTGTGGAAGGCCGGACCGTCGGGCTGCTGGGCGTACTCGGGCCGCGCCGGATGCCCTACTCGCGTTTGACGGCGGTCGTTGAGTACACGGCCAGCATGCTTGGGCGGTTCCTGACGCGGCTGGCCGGGTAAGAGCCCCGGGAATGCTTCGGGCTAGGAATTGGGCTGACACGGGTAAGTGAGGCGATGAAAAAGAAGCGCGAGAAGATACCCCAAAAGACGGAACTGGAGAAACGACTCGAAGAGGAAGTGAAGGAACACCTCAAGTCGGCGGCATCCGGCGAAGCTGAAGAGGCCGTAGGAGCGGAAGTGGCCGCGGAAGAGGGAACACTGGAGGCGGTCACGGACGCTGAGGCGGCGGCTGCGCTTACGTCGGAACGCGACGAGTTGCGGGACCAGTTGCTTCGGTTGCGGGCCGAATTCGACAACTTCCGGAAACGGATGGCGCGGGAAGCGGAGCGGGTGCGCAAGACGGCCGCGGAGGCCCTTCTTTTGGACGTGCTGCCCGTTGTGGATCATCTCGAGTTAGCGCTCGAGCACGCGGGCGGCGGCAACGGCGCCCTGGCCGAGGGCGTGGCCATGGTGCTCGAGCAGTTTCACGCGGTGCTGAAGCGCAACGGCGTCGAGCCCATTCCCGCTTTGGGAGAGGCGTTCGACCCGAACGTGCACGAAGCCGTTATGCAAATGGCGTCCGAGGACGTGCCGCAAGACTGTGTCATGCAGGAGTTTCAGAAAGGATACATGCTGGGCGGGATGGTCCTTCGGCCAAGCAAGGTGGTGGTTAGTTCCGGGCCGCCCGAGGACGGCACAAAGCGCGCGTGCGACGCGTCGGCGGCGAACGCCGAAGAGTAACGCGTAGGCGGCGGGCCGGATATGACTGAATACAACGATACGAGTTGCATGGAGGGCATAATGCAATGGGTAAGGTAATAGGCATCGACTTGGGGACGACGAATTCTTGCGTTGCCGTGATGGAAGGAGGGGAGCCGAGCGTTATCGCCAATGCAGAAGGCAGTCGCACGACGCCGTCCGTCGTTGCGTTCACCAAGGACGGTGAACGGCTGGTGGGAGCCGCCGCAAAACGGCAAGCCATCACGAATCCGCAGAATACGATCTTCTCGATAAAGCGGTTCATGGGCCGCCGGCATAGCGAAGTCGCCGAAGAGGAAAAACTTGTCCCGTATGAAGTCGGGGAAACGTCTTCCGGGGACTGCCAAGTGACCGTGCAGGGCAAGACCCACCGCCCGCCTGAGATCTCGGCGATGATTTTGCAGAAGATGAAAGAAACGGCCGAGTCCTATCTCGGCGAGAAAGTCACGCAGGCGGTCATTACAGTCCCGGCGTACTTCAATGACGCCCAGCGCCAGGCGACAAAGGATGCGGGCCGGATCGCCGGGCTCGAAGTGCTGCGGATTATTAATGAGCCTACCGCCGCCTCGTTGGCCTATGGACTCGACAGAAAGAAGAACGAGAAAATCGCGGTGTTCGATCTTGGCGGCGGCACGTTTGACATCTCGATTCTGGCCATTGGCGACGACAGTTTCGAGGTGCTCAGCACGAACGGCGACACGCACCTTGGCGGGGACGACTTCGACCAACGGGTCATCGACTGGCTGGCGGACGAGTTCCTCAAGGATCAAGGAATCGACCTCCGCAAAGACCCCATGGCCTTGCAGCGGCTCAAGGAAGGGGCCGAGAAGGCCAAGTGCGAGCTCTCGAGCACGATGCAAACCGACGTGAATCTGCCGTTTATTACTGCCGACGCTTCGGGCCCGAAACACCTGAATTACACGCTTACGCGCGCGAAGCTCGAACAACTCTGTGACGCCCTGTTGCAGCGGACGAAAAACCCGTGTCTGCGCGCGCTCGAGGACGCCGGTCTGAGCGCCTCGAACATCGAGGAGGTCATACTCGTGGGCGGCATGACGCGGATGCCCGCCGTAGGCCAAATCGTAAAGTCCCTGTTCGGCAAAGAGCCGCACCGTGGCGTCAACCCGGACGAGGTGGTGGCCGTTGGCGCGGCAATCCAGGCCGGGGTGCTCTCGGGCGACGTGAAGGACGTGCTGCTGCTCGACGTTACGCCGTTGTCGCTTGGCATTGAGACGCTGGGCGGCGTGTGCACGAGACTCATCGAGCGCAACACGACGATCCCCGTGACCAAACGTCAGATCTTCTCGACGGCGGCTGACAATCAAACGGCCGTGACCATCCACGTGTTGCAGGGCGAGCGGGAGATGGCGGCGGCGAACCGCACGCTCGGACGATTCGACCTGTTGGGTATTCCCTCTGCTCCCCGCGGCGTGCCGCAGATCGAGGTGGCGTTCGACATCGACGCGAATGGCATCGTGCACGTTTCCGCGAAAGATCTGGCGACCAGCAAGGAGCAGAAGATCCGCATTGAGTCCTCGAGCGGCCTCAACGAGGAAGAGATCAAACGGATGGTGCGTGACGCGGAAGAACATGCCAAGGAAGACCAGCAAAAGAGGAAAGAGGTCGAAACGCGCAATGCCGCCGATTCGCTGGTCTACAGTACGGAAAAATCACTGAACGAACACGGCGACAAAATCAGCGCCGAAGACAAGGCGGCGATCGAGTCCGCTGTGGCCGATTTGAAAAAGGCGCTCGACGGAGCGGACGTCGGGGCCATCGAGGCGGCAATGCAGAAGGTCAACACGGCGTCGCACAAGATGGCGGAAGCCATGTACGCGGCCGCTGCGAAAGCACAAGAGCAGTCGGCAGGCGCGGAGGCCGCAAGTCGAAAGGGGGGGCCGGAAGAGAGCGCATCCGACTCGGATGCCGTGGACGCGGATTTCACCGTGGTCGACGACGAGAACAATGATAAGAAAAAGCGGGACTAGCCGCCGGGAATCCGAGGCCCGATAAGTGGCCATGATGGCACGACAACGAGATTACTACGAGATACTCGGCGTAGCCAAGAACGCCAGCGACGAAGAGATACGCAAAGCATATCTCAAGCTGGCGCACAAGTATCACCCGGACAAGACGGGCGGCGATAAGGCGGCAGAGGAGAAACTCAAGGAGATAAACGCGGCCTACGACACGCTCAAGAACGCCGAGAAACGGGCGCGATACGATCGGTTCGGCCATGCGGCAGAACAGTTCGGCGCCGGCGCCGAGCCCGGCTTCGGATTCGAAGGTTTTGACTTCAACATGGGCGGGGGCGGGTTTGACACGTCGGTCGAGGATCTGTTCGACGCGCTGTTCGGGGGGGGGCGCAGCCGCACCGGCCGGGGCCGACGGCGCGCCGCCATGCCCGGACGCGACCTCGAATACCCCGTGCGGATTACGCTGCGCGAGGCGGCTTTCGGGACAAAGAAGAAGATCCGTTTCAACCGCCTCGAGGCGTGCGGGGACTGCAACGGCGTCGGGGCGGCCCCCGGCACGGGGCCGCAGACATGTTCCACGTGCGGCGGGGCGGGGCAGGTGCGGCGTTCCCAGGGGTTTTTCAGCGTCAGCCAGACGTGTCCCGAGTGTCGCGGGGCGGGGCAGGTGATCGCCAGTCCATGCCGGAGCTGTTCGGGATCCGGGCGCGTCAACGGACAACGCGAGATTTCCGTCGACATCCCGGCGGGCATTGACGCCGGCCAGCGGCTTCGCCTGGCCGGGGAAGGAGAGCCGGGCACGGGCGTCGGACCTCGCGGCGACCTCTACATCGTCGTCCAGGTTCAACCCGATGAGGTTTTCACACGGGAGGGCAACGACGTCATTTGTGAAATCCCGGTCAGCTTTCCGCAGGCCGCTTTGGGCGCCACGATACGTGTGCCGACGCTCAGGAGCGAGGCCGAACTTAAGATCCCGGCGGGAACGCAGACAGGGAAAACCTTGCGACTTCGGGGCATGGGGATGCCCGATCTTCGAGGATACGGCCACGGGGATCAGATCGTAAGAATCCAGGTCGAAACGCCGAAAAAACTGTCTCGAGAACAAAAAGAGTTGCTCAAGAAATTCGAGGAACTCAGCGACGCCCAGACCTACCCGCTCCACCGCCGTTTTGTGGACAAAATCAAGGAGTCCCTCGGCGGCAAGTAGCGGGCGTCCCGGCAACGGCGCATCAGTCTTCATCATGAGTCTCGCGGAAGGGAGCGACCTTTCATGGATCAAGAAAATCTGCGCGGCCTAGTCGGACGGTTCAAGGATGCTCGTGTGCTCGTCGTGGGCGACATCTACCTCGATGAGAATGTATTTGGCGTCGTGACGGGCATCAGTCTCGAGGCCCCCATTCCAATCTACGAGGTTCGCGAGCGGCGATATAATCCGGGCGCGGCGGGGAACGCGGCATGTAACGCGGCCTCGCTCGGCGCAACGACGTACATGGTCGGTTACGTTGGCAAGGACGCGAACGCGGATATTGTTCTCAACGAACTCCGGGCCGGCAACGTGGACACTTCCGGGGTGGTGGTAGATGCCGCGCGCCCGACAAACACCTACGGGAAACTCCGGGCAGGCGGACACAACATCCTGACCCAGGAGATCCTGCGCACCGATACGCCGAGTCCTGCGTTTGTCGCGGGCAAGACAGAATCGGACATCATCGCGAACATCGAGGCGCGCGCCCGCGACGTGGACGTCATCGTAGTCGTCGATCAAGTGTCCTCCGTCGTCACGGAACAGGTACTCCGGGCGGTTGTGGAATGCGCAAGGAAACACGATCTGCTTACAGTGGGCGATTCCCGGAACCGCGCCGGGGCATTCCAGGGATTTGACGTGCTTGTTCCGAACGATCGCGAGGCCGGGCTCGGCGCCGGCATAGACGTGATCGACGACGCGTCCCTTAACGCCGCGGGCAAGGCGTTGTTGAGCGTCTGTGAGAATGTGCTTGTAACGTGCGGCCCGGCAGGCATCCGTGTATTCGCGAAAGACGGGGTCATAGAGGACGTGCCCATTGTCATTGACCCGCGCGCCGTGGTCGACGTGACCGGCGCCGGCGACACCGTCACCGCTGCGGCGGCGTTGACGCTGTCGGCGGGCGGGTCGTTGCGCGAGGCCGCCGCGATCAGCAATGCGGCGGCGGGCGTGGCCGTGACGCAGCCGGGCGTGGTAACGGTTTCGAATGCCGAACTCGAACAGGCTCTGGGCGGGGCGGGGCGCCCGGCAAAACTGAAACGTCACAACGAACTCAAAGCCATCGTCGAGCGGATGAAGAAAGAAGGGAAGTCCGTAGTCTGGACCAACGGCTGCTTTGATATTCTTCACGCGGGCCACATCACCTACTTGATGAAGGCGGCCCAAGTCGGCGATGTGTTGGTGGTCGGACTGAACAGCGACGCGTCGGTTCGCGCCGTCAAGGGCCCCACGCGCCCTATTGTCAATGAAATCGATCGGGCCCGTGTGCTTTCGGCGCTCGAGTTCGTCGACTACCTCGCCATCTTCGACGATCCGACCACGGAACCGCTTCTGGAACTGCTCAGGCCGGATGTCTATGTAAAGGGCGGGGATTACACGATCGACACGATCAATCAGGCCGAGCGGCGGCTCGTCGAGGGCTACGGCGGCAAAATCGTCATTATCCCCGGGATCGAAGGAAAGTCCACGACGGCCATCGTCGAGCGAATCGCGACCCGTCTCATCGATGAAATGACCCGAAAAGGGGCGGCTCAGTAGCCTTCGGCGGCGCAATACCCTAAGATGACGTCCTCGCGCTGCGGGATCCAGGTATCGAGGATGTACGTGTCCATGTCGGGCAATACGCCGCTCATCTCGTTTTGCAGTGCAACGAACTGGGCCGTCAAACTGGCCTGGGTCAGCGCGCCGTCGCCGGAGAAATGCACTCCGAGCCGTTCCGCAAACAGCGCCCGGAACGCCGCGTTGGCCCGAAGCGCCTGATACAGCTGCGCGAACGGCGCCGTGTCGTCCGTCTGACCGGTCAACCCGCCTCGTCCTTCGCCGTTCTCGACGAACCCGTTGAAGTTGAGTCCCCCAAGGCCGTCGGGGTCGCACTCGAGCACTCGCTCGGCGTCCCAAATGCAAAACACGAACTTGCCGGCATAGGTGCGTTCGCGGGCGATGGTCCAGTTCGCGTGGAGCCAGTCGTAATTGGCCACATAGAGGTTGACGATGAGGTAGTCGATGAAATTGGTCACGTCCATGCGCCCGGCGACTTCTTGATAGTGCGTGTCGAGCGCGAGATCATTGCTGCGCGCGTAGAGCAGCAGGTCGAGCCACGCCTCGTCGTCGCCGGACTGGACGGCCCCGTCGTAGGGGTGGTCGTGGGTGAGTATGTCCCAGTCGTTTGTGCTCGAGAACCATTGTTGGTAGAACCCGCGGTTGAGCCGTTCCGTTAGGTTGTAATAGCCTTTCCAGACGCCGTTTACGTAAAGGTTTACGGTTCGGCCCCGGGCATACTTGTGCCCCATGGCGCCGTGGAGGCGTCTCGTGAACTCGTCTTTGATGAAGGGGTTCGCCCAGTCGTCGTGGCCGCCGCGCACCACCAGTTCCTCGAACAGGGCGACGGATGAATCGGGAAACACGGGATACGCGAGCATGGGGGTGCCGTATATGTCGCGGAAATACAGGCGAAACGACTTCTTGTAGCTGAAATGGCGCATCCAGTCGGGGCCGTAGTTAATGTAGCCTTCGGGGGCTTCGCGATCGCCGTGGCCTTCGCCGAGGCGCGCGTAGGTGGCGCGGAGGGTGCCGCCGCCGTGAATGCGTATGCCGCAATCGATTTGAACATTGGCGTTATCTGCGGGGTCGATTAGTTCGACGGACGTCGGCCGTTCCCATTCTTCTCCCCGCAGGATGGTGTTTTGGTAATCGCCGAGGGCGACGGGATACCAGGTGCGCAGGTCGATGTCGCCGGTTGTGTACGCCCCGCCCGAGATTCCCATGATACCGTTGGGTTCGTAAAGCGTCTCTTGCTCGTCGGCAACGATGGATACGGCGGGCACTGAGCGAGGTGCCTCGCTCGAATCAAACAGATACGTGTGCGTTACCGTCTTGCTCGGGATATAGCCGTCGCGGAGGCAGCGGGCGCGAACCGCCGCGTTGTCGGCGATGGCAATTGGAGTTGCATAGAGGTTGCCGGTTGTTGCCGACGGTTCGCTGCCGTCGAGCGCGTATCGGATCGTCGCTTCGGCGGTCGGCGAGGCAATCGCAAGCTCGAAGGCTTCATTGTAGAAGCCCCGCTCGACACTGAAAACAGGTTCTTCAGCCAATCCTTCGTACTGGGTGGTATTGTTTGCGGCGCCCGGCGTAGGCACGGCGAAATAACCCGGTTCGTCGCCTGAGAGGGCCAGGCCATAGGAGACGTCGGCCCGCTGTTTCGGGAAAGCGGGCATGAAGGCGCTTGTGGCCGCGCGGGGACTATCGTTGTTGTAAAGGCCCAGGAATTCGCCCGTGTCGGTGAGTTGGAAATTTGTATGCAGGTTGCCGCCGTCGGTCGGTTTCCGATTCTTGTTCGATGCGAATACCACGAGATAGCCGCCGGCATTGATTGTCACCGATGGAAACACCCATCGGTCGGGTGTGCTGAAATCGTCGGTCAGCGCCCACCCCTCGAGATTTACCGGCGACTGGCCGGGATTGAACAGTTCGATCCAGTCTGTATATTCGCCGTCCTCATCTTGAAGCCCCGTCGCGTTTGCGGCAACAAACTCGTTAATAATGATCGGTTGCGTTTCGACGGTTACGTATTCCGGTTTTATCTCCGTGTCGATCCCGCCGTCCCACGCAATGGTCAACGAGACGGTGTACGTGCCGGGGTTCGGGTAGGTGTGCGATGGATTCTGTTCTTCACTCGAGCCGCCGTCCCCAAACGTCCAGAACCAGTTCGTCAAGGACAGGCCGTTCGTCTCGGATTCGTCGGTAAACGCGACCTCGAGCGGGGCGTAGCCCGTCGTCGGCGCGCCGCTGAACCCCGCCGTTGCGGGAACCACCGGACCTTCGCCTTCCCCCTCTCCTTCCCCCTCGCCTTCGCCTTCGCCTTCCCCCTCGCCCTCGCCTTCGCCGCTCACGGTCACGGTGACCGTATAGCTCACGGAATCGCTCCCGACCGATGTGGTCACCTCGAGAGACACGGAATACACGCCCGGCGCGGTGAAGGCGTGTTGTGGATTCTCGGCGGCGCTGGCATTGGTTGTGCCGCTGTTCGGATCGCCGAAATCCCATTGCCATGCCGTGATGGGCGCGGTTCCCGCCACCGACGTATCCGCGAACTCAACGATCAGCGGCGCCGTCGTCAGCCATGAGAAATTCGCCGTGGGGCCGGTTTCACTCGGAGGCGGTTGCGGACACCCCCCCGGCGCCAGTGCGATCAGGGCGAGCAAGTGTATTGTTGTGCGTGCTGATCTCCCGTACATCGCTCCAGCGATCCTCCCACACGCGGGGTGTCGGCGCCGAGCTCCCTACGTTCCTGCCACCTCGAGTTCACGGCCCACGACAGATTCTTTCGGAATGCCGTCCCGACGAGCGTAGTGTACCACACGCGAACTTACTTTGTCGCAGGCGCGGCATCGTACGGGGACACTGCCGGCGAGGCGGCGTTCGGCTGGGTGCCGTCGTCGGTGAAACGGATCACACCGGTTTGATCTGCGAAGAACCGGCGCACGCCACTTCTGTTGGGCGTCACCGGTTCGGCAACGCAGATGTAAGTAGACGGTGTTTCGTATGAGCCTGCGGTCACTTCGATCGCAAAACGATAGCCGTTCTTGGGGGCGGACTCGAGTATCGGGTCGATAAAAGGCCCTTCGTCGTCTCCTACCGCCAACTGGCCGAGCGTGCCGTAGTCGCCCACGCCGTCGGCATCGGGGTCGAGGAGACAAGCGGCCTGAAACACTTTCTGCGCCAGGACAACGTTGCGCAGCGAACGGATGGTGCGCGCCTCGTTCGTTTCCTGTCTGCGATAGCCCAGCCAGTAGGGGACTTCGGGGGCAACGGCGTAAACGGCCAGTATCGTTACGACATAGTTGACGGCCAGGCCCGCCTGGGCTACGGCACTGCCCCATTGTACGCCCCACGAGCGTTTGATCCGCGATGAGGCGATGTGGCCCGCGATGATGCCGGGAATCGAGAACAGGGGGACGAGCCAAGGGAGCAGAAACATGTGCAGAAATACGATGACGGAAACGACGCCGAGTGCGAAACCAATCAAGGCGGCCCAGCTAAACCTTGCCATGGCGCCCGAACGGTGCTGCGCCGATTCGTCGCACGGCAAGACGTCGTCTGTCGCGTCGCCGCACGCATTTTCGCTGTCACACATCGGGCACCAGTTCCCCGAAGCCTGTTTCCTGCGCGGAAGTTCACGCAAGGTAGTATAGCACAGGAACGGACGGGGAGCCGACCCGGCGGCAAATCGCGCCCCTTGCGTCTCTGCGCAGTTGGCATCGGGCCTCGCTTGACTGGTAGAGTTGGGCGCCCAGAGATGGCTCGCTTTGAAGGACTTCTGTGCGAGCGGCCGACGGCGTGTGTCAGTGGCCGCGAATAACGTCGTGCCACGGGTGTAATGAAAGCAATGAGCCCAGATGGTGTTAGCCCGGGTCAGTTGCGAAGGGGTCGAAACCTTCGCTGTCGCAAGAGAATTTGAGCATGGAGAATGCCACAATGTACGGATACTACATCGGATGGGGGACGCTCTCGCTGATTAACGCAGGGCTGGCCCAGAGCAAGAACCGCAGCGGTTTCGGCTGGTTTCTGTTAACGCTGCTGCTCGGCCCGATAGCCACATTCATCTTGGTGGCGTTCTGCGATCGCCTGCCGCCGCAAACGTGAGTGGGCCCGGCACGGAATTTCGGAGGGGTAGAAGGCGTGCGCGTGGTGGGTGACTCGGGCAGGTTGCGTGCCCGTGGGCGAAATGGCGAGCGGGCCCCGCAGGAAGGCGAACATCGCGCGGCGTTACTCGTCACATTGCATTTCTTCCTTGGCGTTTTGCGCCGACAGCCAATCCTTGTAAAAGGCCTGATAGCACCGCTCGATGATGTATTGGTAACCCTCGGGCATAGGGTGGACGCCGTCGGGCATCGCCTCGGGGCTGTTTGCCAGTTCCGGATTGCCCCCGGCGAACGGTTCGTAGTCGGGCGGGCCGCCCGGCAGCGGGGCGGTCCCTTTCTCGAGGTCCGGCGGAACGCCATAATGGTGTTGGAGCAGCCCGAAATGCTGGATGTATTCGCACCGATCGATCTTGGCCACTCTCTCCCGCTTGAGCCTGCCGAACTCGATCAGGGTCGCGTTCATCTGTTTCGGAGAAAGCGTTGGTGCGAAACGGAGGCTAAATGTCTTTCTCATGAGGGCGGGGTCCAGGTAATCGTAATCGTTCAACAGCACCTTGATATCCTCGCGCTGCGCGAGGATGTGTCTAACTAACGTCTCGATATCCGCCCAGATGCGTTCCCAGATCGCTTTGCGCTCGTCCGGCGGAAGGACACATACATTCTCGTTGTGTTCCATTGCGGCGCTGAGGAAATCGTTGCCGCCGATGCTAACGTGGACAATATCGACGGTGGGATTGTCCTTGAGCGTTTTCGTGAGTGCGTCAAGCATGCCCTTATGATTACCGGCCCACTGGTCGGCGCGCGATCCGCCAATGGCCGTGGGTGCACCAATGACGCCGACGTCCTCGATTCCGTGGGCCGCCAAGACCTTCGGAAACGCCTGGAAGCCGAATATGCCCGCAGCCCAACTGTCGCCGACAACCAGAATCCGTCCTTCTTCGGCGCGGACACTTGCCCCGAACAGCACGCCCGTCGCGAAGACGAGCAGACTCAACACGCGCACTAACGGGAAGCCGCGTCGCTTGCTCATGGCCCGAGATTCCCCCTTCGATGTTCCCGATCGTATTGGGAACGACATGCTCTGAACCGACCTCGAGTGGCTATGCCCCCGGCTGTGCACCCGCGGTCCCCAGAACCAGGAACGGCCCTACCGCCGCCGCAAGCGTGCCGCCAATCAAAAGCTACACCACCCTGTTTATTCTACAAGGATGAACGCCGTTGCGCAATTGCCGGAACGGCGCCGACCTCGCGCGGAGGTGCTGGCCCTGCGCCGGGCAGGAGTTGTGGACGTGACAGCGGGCGCAAATTCTATCATAATTAGGGTACAATTGTACTGTGTCTGAGGAGAACCCAGGATTTGCAGATCCATCTGTCGCTCAAAGACGGTGTGCCCATATACCGGCAGATCGTGAGCCAGGTGAAATACCTGGTTGCGTCGGGCCAACTTCTTCCCGGCGAGGAACTGCCGCCGATTCGGGTTCTCGCGCAGCAACTGCTGGTGACGCCGAACACCGTTGTGAAAGCCTACCGGGAACTCGAAGTCGATGGTGTCGTTCGCAAACGGCGAGGCGCGGGGACGTACGTCTCAGATGGCGGTTCGCCCCTTGCCCGGCGCGAACAACGGAGTATTCTCGCCGAACGTGCCGGCGCATTCTTGGCCGACGCCCGGCAGATGGGGTTCGCGTTTGATGAGATGATTGAGCTGCTGCGGCAAAGGGAATCTGAGATGGGGAGTCGGGGACGGCAAAATCAGGGACGGACGCGGCAAGACCAGAGACGGCAGACTTAGAATCAAAATCAGGGACAGTCCCGGCTCGGGGACTCGCTTGGGACAGTCCCTGATTTTGCTGGGACGATCCCTGATCGTATTCTTGATTCTGAGAAGGAAGAGTTAAGATGCAAAAGCTTAATGCCAACGGCGGTGAAAAGCCCGTTGAGATGAGGGGGGTACCGTGCCCGCTGAGCAAGAGGCTGGCCCCGCTGGCGCGGGCGGGTCTGCGAAATGAATAAATGGCGCGGCAACGCTGTAATTAGCTTTGAACTACACATGGGGTCTATCATAGTCGTGCTCGATAGGCCGGGAAGGACTAAAAGTAAGAGTAAGGTGTGATGGAGGGGGTATTGCAGATGGGAAGCACTGGAAAGTTCGTTGGATGGGTGGTTGCGGCCGTGGCCGCTGTGGCGGCCATTGTGCTGGGCATCAAGCTCGTGGCGTTGCGTGCAGAACTGGATCAGGCGCAAGCGTTACTCGAGACGGAGAGAACGCAGACGGCGAAACTGGAACCGCTCGAGGAGAAGGTCGCGGCGGCGTTGGCGGAGACGGCACGACTCGAGGAGGAACTCACAGCGGCGCAGGGCCATGTCGCGCGCCTTGAACAGAGGGCCGGCGCGATTCCGGATGCTTCGTCTTCGGCGGACACAGCCGAGACGGATGAGGCCGAGGCAGCGGAAACCGGTGGCGGCGATACGGCGGAAAGCCGCCAAGAGAAACTGATACGGATCCAGATGGCCGCGATAACAGACATGACATATGCTCAATTCTTCAAGGAATTGAAGCTCCCGGACGATCTGAAGGCCGAGGTGCGCGATATCCTTGTGGACGGCACTGCCGAAAGCTTCATGTTGGATCGGCGAGCCCTTGGCCAGGAAGGGGTGACGGCGAAAGACGTGAGAAAGCGGCAGGATGAGGCCGAACAGGCGTTGCGCGCAAAACTGAGCCAAGTACTGAACGCCGAAGAGTTGAAGTTCTGGGACGAGTATGCAGAGGTCAGCGATCAGTACTTCTATGAGGACCTCGTCGACGGGCAGTTGGTGATGTTGGCGAAAGATCTCACGCCGGAGAATCGCAGATTTGTGAGTGAAGTCGTCGCTGAGGAACTGGTTGTGGCGTTCGATGAGTACTACAGTTCCGACAGCCCGCACACGCTTACCAACTATAACGAGGCACAGCGGATGGCCCTGCACCGGGGCCTCGATCGTTTGGTCGAGGCGCTCGACGACGAGCAGTACGGTCATGTTCAGGGTTTTGTAGCTATCGCGGAAGCCCAGTTTGACGCCTTGGCCGACTGACCCAAGAGATTCGCGCCGCCGCAGGTGGGCAGGGGCGCAATGAAACAGCGGGGCGCATCGCCCGCTGATTGCGCTATGCGCACAGTCCGAAAGATATTGCCGCTAATCGGCGCCGCGGTTGGCGCAACCGTTGCGCGGCCTCATCTATTGCAGGGCGCTTAGGAGAAGTTGGGGGTAGTTTCGAATGATGGCGAGTTTGGATTCTTTTGCAATGCTTACCAGCATGGCCGGGTTCTTTGCTCTTACGGTCGAGGCATACGTGCCGCCACGGAAAAAAGGCAGCGGGTCGACAAAACCGTCCGGGGCAGTCTGCGCAGTGATTTGCGATCCGTCTTCTTCGCGCACCAACACGCCGTCGATAATCTGGTAAAGCACATCGGCCGGCTCGCCTTTGGCGAAGACGACTTGGCCGGCGCTCTTCATCACTTGGTCGACGTTCATGGCGCGTTCGCGTTCATTCTTTTTGACGATTTCGTTGGCTTCTTTGAGTCGTCTGCTGAACTGGCGGCACAAGATCTGTGTGAACGCCGGGAAATCTTCGATGATGACGTCGAGATGTTTGGGTTTCAGGCAGAGCGTGAACGTCGTGCCCGAACTTCTGACCGAGGCCGTGCGCTGCGTGTCACCGAGGTAGGCCATTTCGCCGACTACGGAAGGCCTATCGAGCGAACTGATCACGGTGGCCAAGGCGGCGCCCGGCGCGTCGTTCCCGCAAGGTCTTGCCTGTTCAACGACATAGGCGCCGCGCAGTACGAGGAAGATCTCCTGCGAGCGATCCCCTTCCGTGATAAGCAAGTCACCGTCCGAGAACCGCTTGGGTTCAGCATCGGGGCAGGCTTCGAGCAACCGGCGGTATTCGGAGTCTTCGGGAATATCCAGATCTGCCAAGTCGAATGTTTCAGCCATACAGACCTCCTGGTTCGCGCCGAAAAGGCCGGCACGCGTTTCACCCGGACAAGTCCCGGGCTATCTACTGCAGCGACACATCTATGAGCAACTACTGCGTTGCTTGCCTCGGGTTTCCGGGGCGTAAAGAGTATGCTGTGCGCCGTAGCTACGTCAAGCAGAATGGCGGGAACGACGATGCTCAATGCATTGAGCCGCCAAAGGCAAGAGAAGTCAGCTATGCGCCGATCCGCGCCGCGCGGGCGTCTGCTCAGGGAACCGCACAAGCCCATTCGTGGATTAATATTAATGGGGTTCGGTATAAATTGTGCCGCGAGGAGTTGTTTGACGGAGGAAATAGTGTTAGAATCAGTGTAAAGGGGCATCAAACGCATTTAATGCAGAAGGGGACGTATCCGCTCCCGGAATGCCTGCAGCAACTTGACAGCTTCGTAAGATTGTGGTTTAATGGCGTTTGCATCCGTAGGACGCCTTTCTTTGGTATTGGAGCGGTCGAAAGCTTTAGCGGAAGAGGAGGAAATGCCAACAATGAGAAAAATGCTTGTATGCATGCTGGGGGTCGCGCTGGTGGGGATGGCCGGCTCCGCGATGGCGCAGTGCAAAGGGAAAGGGTGGGATGACCTTTCCTGGTGGGCTCAGAGCGGCGCTACACCCGCACCGGTTAAGGATACTACCCGCTCCGGCTATTGGTGGTGGCCCACGGAACCGGCCTCGAACGTGGACGACTCGGAGCTGTGGGGGAACCGCGGCGTAGTTTACAACACGCTCGTCGAGCCGGCGCCTGAAAGGCCGCCCCAGGAAGGGCCTGCTCCCGAGGGGCCCATACGCGTAATCCCCACCTTAAGCTGCGTGTTGTTCGACTTTGACAAAGCCGTTGTGAAGCCCGAAGGCATGGCCGTGGTGAACCAGGTGGTGGCCTTGATGAAAGAGCATCGCGACGACACCGTGATCGTCGAAGGCCATACGTGCAACATCGGCACGGAAGAGTACAACATGGGCCTTGGTCAACGCCGCGCCGACGCGGTGCAAAAGTGTCTCGTGGACGGGGGGATCGGGCCAGGCCGCATCACTACCAAGAGTTACGGTGAGTCGCAGCCGGCCGTGGCCAACGACACGCCCGCGAATCGGAAACTCAACCGCCGCGTCGTCTTCAAAATCATAATGGGGGATTGACAGCGGTTTCCACAACGGACGGAACCATCCGAGCCGCCCCGGGGTACGAATGTCCCGGGGCGGCTTTTTCCTCTCTTGCGAGACGCAGGCGCACGTGCCTAGGGGAACCGGCCGGGCGCGAAAGACGTAGACGCGCCTCGACAAGAGGCCGCGTTCCCCGGCAATGTAAGACGGTTTTCAAAATGGCGGAATCGGATTCTATGGCGGAAATCGATGGAGCGGGCGCCGCCGGAGCCGGCCACGGTGCGAGCTTGGCCCACCTCCTGGACAGGTACATGGAAGCGGCGGTGTTCGAGTCGGGCTTGGCAGACAAGACACTGTCGGCCTACGCCGCAGACCTCCGCCGCTACCTGATCGACCTCGAGGAAAACGGCGTCGAGTCGCCCGAGGACGTCATGCGGGAAGACGTCCTCGACCACGTCATCCGGTTGCGGAGCGCCGGCCTGTCCACCCGTTCGGCGGCGCGGCATCTCAGCGCAATCCGCCGATTTCACCGGTTTCTCCTGGAAGAGCGCATCACGAACGCGGATCCGTGTGAGGGGCTCGACTCGCCCCGTCTGACCCGTTCGCTGCCGCACGTTCTTTCCGGGGATGAAGTCGAACGACTCATTGCAGCGCCGAACACGGATACAGACGAGGGTATCCGCGACGCCGCCATACTCGAGCTGTTCTACTCATGCGGCCTGCGGATCTCGGAGTTGGCCGGCCTGGCACTGGGCGACCTGTCCCTCGACGAATCGGCGGTTCGGGTGCGCGGCAAAGGTAGCAAGGTACGGCTCGTACCGTTGGGCACACGCGCCAGCAACCGTGTTCGCGCATGGCTCGATGCGCGCGCACGCGGACAAGTGCGAGACAAGACGGTGTTCCTGTCAAAGCGCGGGAAACGAATGTCTCGGACTGGCGTCTGGGGCGTTGTGAAACGCTACGCCCGCGCGGCCAACATCCGCCAGAATGTTACGCCCCACATGCTGCGCCATTCGTTTGCGACCCATCTGCTCGACCATGACGCCGATCTGCGCGCCGTCCAAGAGATGTTGGGCCACGCGGACATCAGCACCACGCAGATCTACACGCATGTCAGCGTCGAGCGGCTCAGCCGGGCGCACAAAGAGTGCCATCCGCGCGCGTAACCCTTGCCCGCGTCGCTCGTCACGATAAACGGGGTTTGCGCAAGCGGGCGCCGATGGTGACGGCAAGGTAGACGGCCCCGGCTACGACGATGATCACCGGGCCGCTCGGCAAGTCGGGACCGTAGCTGAGGCCAATACCGGCCGCCGTAAACGCCATGCAGAAGAGCACCGATAACGCCATCATATGCCACAGGCGACGGGCGAATTGACCCGCGACCGCTGCCGGCAACGTGAGCAGTGCTATCACCATTACGATGCCTACGACGCGCACCAACATGACTACGGTCAGCGAAGTAAGACACAGCAGTACGAGGTAGTAGAAGCCCACGCGAACGCCGCGCAGTCGTGCGAACTCTTCATCAAAACAGACCGCTAGAAACTTGTTGTACCAGAACGCCCCAACCCCAACGACCAAGGCGTCAAGGGCCAGCACGACCCACAGGTCATATTCGGAGATGTAGAGGATGTTGCCGAATAGATAGACCATTGGATCGACGTAACCGGAGGTCTTGGCCAAAAACAGCAGTCCCACGGCCATGCCGATGGCCCACAGCGCCCCGATTACGGTGTCTTCCCGTTCGCGGGCGTACAGGGTGACGAGGCCGATGATAACTGCCGCCGCGAGCGCGGCGAGCGTGGCGCCGAGCATAGGGCTGGCCCATGTCCAGCCAAATCGGGTTTGCAGGAACAGGGCGGCGCCGATGCCCCCGAGCGCGCAATGCGCTATCGCCCCGGCAATGTAACTGATCCGGCGTACCACCACGTAGGTTCCCATCACGCCGAAGGCGATACTGGCCAGCAATCCCGTCAGAAAGGCATAGCGCAGAAACGTCAGGTTGGGGTCCACGAGCGCGTTGAAGAATTCAGCCATGGGTATATCCCTCTTCGGCATACCGGTGATCGTGGCGCACCATGCGGACGTCCCCGCCGTAAATGTCCTGAATGATCGCCCCGGTGATCGCACTCGTGGGATGAACCACGACCTTGCGGTTGACGCAAACGACGGTCTCGACGACGTCGGCGACAAACCCGAGGTCGTGCGATACCATCATGATGGTCATGCGGCGGTTCAGGGTTTGGAGAATCTCGATAAGTCGATTCTCGACGGCCAAATCCACATTCGACATTGGTTCGTCGAGAAGGAGCAGGTCGGGTTCGCACGCTAAGGCGCGCGCGAGGAAGACGCGCTGGCGTTCGCCGCCGGACAGTGCGCCGAGCGGCCACCCCAATTTTCCCGCCAGGCCGACCTCGTCGAGTGCGGCCAGCGCCGCTTTCTTGTCTGTGGCGGAGTAGCGGCCGCCGAGATGTCGCTCGAGACGCCCTGTTAACACGACGTCCAGGACCGTCACGGGGAACCGCGGATCGTAGCGTGCGTGCTGGGGCGAGTACCCGATCCTTCGGCGGCCATGGCGGGGAAGTCCGCCGAATACACGTACTTGGCCGCATCGCGGTTGGAGCAGTCCCAAGATAAGTAGCAGCAGCGTCGTTTTTCCGCCCCCGTTCGGACCAACGACGCAGACGAACTCGCGCTCGCCGATCCGAAGGGCGGCGTCCTCGAGTACGGGCGCGCCGTTATACGCAAACGACACGCCCTCGAGTGCAACGGCGATATTTTGTGACACGGCATAACCCCCGGTTCAGCCAAACGCTTTAACGATTTTGGACGCAATTTCTTCCAGGTTCTCGAACACGTCTTCAGCCAGAGGGTCAATCAGGACTATGTCGGCGCCGATTGCGGCGGCGATTATCCTAGCGCTTTTCTCGTCGAATTGCGGTTGGACGAATATGCATTTTGCGCGATCCCTCTTGGCTTTGGCCACCAGGTCGCGAAGCTGCCGCGGGCCGGGGCTCTTCCCCTCGAACTCGATGGCTTCTTGATGCAGGCCGTAGGCTTCAGCAAAGTGTCCGAGGCACGCATGGAAAACATAGAACGATCGGCCCGCGTACGGCGCCAGCTGTTGACGTATACTGGCATCGGTATCAGCAAGTGCGTCCAAGAGCCTGGCGCAATTCGCTTCAAATGCAGGCGCGTGGCTCGGGTCGGTCCGCGTCAACGCGCGGGTTATGTTTCTCACCTGCGTCTCGATATGCCGAGGCGAAAGCCACACGTGGGGATCCGAACCGCGTGCGGCCTCTTCCGCTTCGCGCTTGGGCGAACCCGCGTGGTTTTCGCCATTGGGTAATACCGTAGCGTTTACTACCTCAAATGCGAGGTCGCCGCTACGGACCTTCGCAATGACTCGTTCCTCGAAAGGCAATCCGACCACGAAGAAGAGTCTCGTTTTCGCAAGGGCCGCGGCCTGTTTCGGCGTGGGTTCGAACGTATGGGGCTCCTGTCCGGGGCGCACAAGCACCTGTACGGCGACGTGGTCACCCCCTATCCGCTTGACGAGGTGCGCCTGCGGGGGAACGCTTACAAAGACGGCCAGCTTTCCGCCGTTGTCTTCCTCTGAGCAGCCCAGTATGGCCGAGAGAAGCAACGTCGATATCAAGCCACATATGCTGCAACGCATGGTGTGCCCCCGTGATTATCACTTCGCCGCGTTGCAGTCCAGATACATTGCGTGACAATCGCTGCATTCCTGAAGGGGGTGGCGCTCCGAGAACGTCGCCCAATGCATTTTCTGGTCCGGACTCAGAAGCCCAGTCCCTTGGCACAGCGGACACACATTATCGAGCGCGGCCAGGACAGCGCCGCGAATGAACGCCGAGCGATTCGGCACGCCCTGCAACGCCTTTGACAGCCCGCCGTCAACCTTGAACGATATCATCTCTTCCTTTTTCCTGCGCGCCATTTCCTTGCTCCTTGTTACGCCTTTCCCTCTTGATTATCACAAAGTATTACCTTTGTCAATGTCTCCCTTTCTCGAGCTGCCGCACGTTGCCCGGACGTTTTCCCGGATACGGCCGGTCGTGTTATCTTTAACCGGGTTGTGGGAGGGGTCTCGGCGTTTGGGGCGTGGGTGGTATTCGGGTCGAGCGAGGTGGGTTTTATTGCGGTATCGTGAAAGAGCCGAGCAAGTGAAGGCGCGCGCCGCCGCCTTAGGCTTTGACGCCTGTGGCGTGGCGGCGGCCGGCCTCGTCGATCCGGACGATCGGCTCGGCGCCTGGCTCGCGCGAGGCTTCCACGCCGGCATGAAATGGATGGCGACCTCCCAGGACGTCCGCCAAGACGTTCGGAAGAAACTCCCCGGTGCCCGGGCCGTCGTTGTGGTTGCCCGCAATTATTACGCCCCGCGCCCGGGCAGGCAGGCGAATTCGGGCCGCGTCTCGCGCTATGCCTGGGGCCGCGACTATCATCGAGTCATCGGCCGGCCGTTGCGGGCTTTGGCCTCCTACATCCGCGCGCTCGAGCCCGGGGCCGAGGCCTACGTCTCTGTTGACACGGGCCCCGTACTCGAACGCGCCTGGGCGGCCCGGGCGGGCGTGGGCTGGGTCGGCAAGAACGGTTTGGCGGTGCGCCGGGACTTGGGCTCGTGGTTTTTTCTAGGGGTTGTCGTCACTACGGTTCAACTCGAGCCGGATTCGCCGGCCGTGGATCAATGCCAAGACTGCCGGCTGTGCATCGATGCCTGCCCGACCGGCGCGATAGTTGAGCCGCGGGTGATCGACGCGAACCGGTGCATTTCCTACCACACCGTCGAGAACCGTGACGAACGGCCGGAGGCGTTGCGGGCCAAGTTCGGCGATTGGGTTTTCGGATGCGACGTTTGCCAGGAGGTCTGTCCGTGGAATCAGTCCGTTCAGGTAACGACGGAGCACGATTTTCACCCGCGCCCGGGCTGTGCCAACCCTGATTTGGCGGGATTGGCCGAGCTCAACGATGCGCAGTTCAACAGCATGTTCAAGGGCTCGGTCGTCCGCAGGGCAGGGATTTGGGGCATTCGGCGCAACGCGGGAATCGCAAAGGAGAACGTCTGCCGAACCCGCGACGGGCGAGTACACGCCCGCACACGGCGCAAAAAGTCTTAGTTTTGTGGATCCTTGGCCGTTTTTCGTGCGGCGTCTTGTTTCTTCACGATGTCGCGCAGATACTCTTTGAGATCCTCGAGCGGGACCTTCCCGTCGGGCTGCGGATCATTTGGGTTTTCATCCGCAGTCTGTGCGTCGTCCTGTTCGATGGCGGTTTCCGCGTCTTTCAGTCCTAGCTTCGCGGGCGCATCCGGGGCCACGACGTACTTGACGCCTGTCTTGCCGTCGGCGGCGATATCATATTTGCCGCGGCTTCCCGCGACCACTAGGTAGCCGAAGCCTTCGCGATACTCGAGGTAAAGTAAAACCTCCTCGCCCTCGGCAAACCGGGGCATATCGGTGGCGTACGACACCACGGCGCCGATTCGGCCGCCCGGCACCCGCAAGTGTATTTGGCCGTCCTTGTTCAGGCGGCCTTTGACGGTGTCGGTTACGGTGATGGACACGTCGGTAACGATTTTGCGAACCCCCTCCTCGGCCCAGCGCGATTCGACCGAGGTGACGTTTCCCGTAACGATATCGTCCGACATGGCCACGACCTGTTCTGTGCTGAGGCGCATGATGCGCGCGTCCGCGAACTGAACGAACAGTAACGCGCACGCAACGAGAATCACGGCGCCGGCCACTGCGGCCCGCCTCTTGTGCGGATACGCCGCCCGGAGAAGGACCATCGATGAAACCAGCAGGAGCACGGCCGCGTAATGTACGAAGACCCATTCGATCGCGGCGGCCCCGGAACGAGCCAGGCCGCAAATCGCCTTGTGGCGGATCAGGAAAGCGGCCGCGGCCGGCGCCGCGCGGTAATAGGCATCCGTCGCCGCCGCGCCTACTGCGGAGCGAAGGAGTACGCCGTCGCGCAACCGGCGAAGCCCGTCGGGAAACCGGCTCGATGTCAATCCGGCGGTCGATACGTTGATGGGGCAGACTTCTTCCGTGGGTCGGTCGCCGAACATGGGTGTCGTGCCCGGAAGCATGACGGCGAGCGAAGCGCCCGTTTCGGCGCTGACCACGCGTCCGGTTATGGGGTCGTATACAAGCGGGGTGCCGAGGGCGCGTTTCTCGATGTCGTAAACATTCGCGTTATCGTACTCGCCCTCGACGAACACCTGGCTGCGAAAGCCTGCCGAATAGTCGCCCCTCGCGTCGCCGTGCTCGGACAGGTGAAGCGAGTCATACGCTTCGACCGTGCCGCCGAGCGGGGCTTGCCTGTCGTAGCCGCTGCCGTCCAGCGGGTTGAGCGTCAGGATATAGGACGGCAGGAACGTCAGGCCCGTCGAAGTCTCGAGTTGCTTGAACAGGCCGCGAAGCTCGAACTTGCCGCGCCGTTCCGTGTCCTCGACGTATTCGTACATGCCCGTTATGGTGCTAAACAGCGGCACGCGCGGCGTTGCGGGATCGTTGTCCGCGTCGGCCCAGGCCACCACGTGGCCTCCGGCGGTGGGGAGCGAGGGGAAACCGTAATTGGCGCTGCCGCGCGCCTCGTGACTGATGCTGAAGAATCGGGTCTGGCTACCGCGAGGATAGAGAAACGACACCGCGGCAATATCGGCGGGGGCTAGGTCCCGGGCGCCGTCGGTGATGGTTCCGTAGGAATCATCCGTTTCGAAGTACTCGGGGAACATTGTCGGCGTCGCGCCAACCGACACAAGCATGCCGCTCCCGTCGCGGAGCGCTACGGCGGTGGGCTCCCGAAGCACCGGTTCGCCGGTAACCAGAAGGGTGTCCGTAAGGTTGTTGAGCGGCGTGTGCATGATGCCGATCGCGTGGCCGAGTTCATGCACCAAGGTCCCGAGCATATCGGGTCCCGGGAGTCCGCTGAGTGCGGCGGTTCGGTGCGCTTCGCCGTCAATCGCGATGTCGCAGTCGAGAATCTTGTGGGCGGTCACCGGGACCTCGTATTCGCCGACGGCAACCGTCGTATCCTCGAGATAGTAGATTGGATTGGCGTAGCCGAGCACACCGCCGCCGACGGGCGTTGCAATGTTGTCGCCGGGAACGTAGATCGATAAGAGGTTAATCTGATCC
>Ga0180438_10003272_pt1 | contig 24740 bp, 17 predicted proteins | sample SS_ome_12_FD_132455 | JGI IMG/M metagenome (GOLD analysis project Ga0180438, IMG submission 132455) | Hypersaline lake sediment archaeal communities from the Salton Sea, California, USA - SS_3_D_2 metaG | ecosystem: Environmental > Aquatic > Non-marine Saline and Alkaline > Hypersaline >... | reverse complement strand
CGCGGGCTTGGGTCACCGCCTGGGTGCGATTCTTGACGTCCAGCTTGCGATAGACCGCGTTGAGGTGGGACTTGACGGTGCTTTCGGCAATGTACAACTGGCGCGCGATGTCGCGATTCGATAACCCCTGCCCCACGAGGGTCAGCACCTCGAGCTCGCGCGAACTGAGCGGCTCGATGAGCGGCTGAACCCGCGGGGATGGGAGGGTGTCCTCCGTCTCAGAGGCCAGCATGCCAAACGCCGACAGCAGCTTGCTGACATACGGCACTGCGATCCCGCGCCCTGCAGCGAGGCGCAGCAACGACGCCATCGCCCCGCCCTCGCTGACAAAGGTGCGCGTGAAGCCTTGCGGCTCGGCCAGCGAGAGCGCCTCCGCCAGCGCCGCGAGTGCCCTGTCCACCCCGCCCTGTGCGTGATAGGCCCGCGACTGCAGGACCAACGCCGCGATGACGACAGCGGTCATGTCTTGGGCGCGGGCCAGCTCCAGCACCGGGGCCAATACTTTCAGGGCTGCGCCAGGCTGTCCCAGCGCCAATCGCACCCGCGCCAGGGCCAGTGCCTCTGCAGCGTGAACCAGGTCAGGGTGCTGCAAGTCGAGGTCCTCGGCCCATCTTACGGCTGCCGCCAGATCACCCTCCATCAGCCGCAACTCTGCCCAGGCGGCGCGCAATTGCGCCAGGAAGAGTGGCGTTGGCGTGAGGTCACCGCTCATCTGCTCCGCCTTTTGGAGTGCGTCCCGGGCGCCTTCCAGGTCGCCCTGCGCCTGGAGCACCTGGGCCAGCGTCAGATAGCCATGGCACAGCGTATCGCTGTTGCCCCATCGCTGGCTGAGATCGATGCTCTGCCGGGCATAGTCGAGTGCGCTCTCCAGGTCGTTCCATTCGTGGGCCAGTTCGGCCAACGCGGAAATCGCACCGCCAGCGATCGGCAAAGGGTGTCCGGCGGGACCGATCGCCAGTTGGACCGCTGCTTGGGCGGTAGCGAGCGCTTTGTGCAAGCGCCCCTGCTGCGCCTGAATCCCAGCGAGCGCGTTGAGCGCTGGCACCGCCAGGTGGATGTTGCCGCCCTGCTGTCCAACCAGGCTGGCCTCGGCCATGGCCTCGCCTGCCCCAGCCAGATCGCCGCGTAGCAGATAGGCTGCCCCCAGGACAAAGAATACCACGCCCCGCTCCCCCAGGTTCTCCGCGGGTAGCAGCTCCAGCGCCAGATTTGCCAGCTCTATCGTGCGGGCGACGTCGCCCTGCTGCGCAGCGACATAGGCCCGGATCGCTGCAATGTTGCCCCGCAGGTCACCGGCCGGCATGGTCGCCAGCACCCGTTCCGTCTGCTGCAGACGTGGCTCGACCGCCCGCGTCTGCCCGGTCAGCAGCAGCGCCCAGGCGTGCAGAACTGAGATGCGCGCACTCGCCCGAATCATCTCCTCAGGAAGCGCCGATATCCAGCGTCCCAGGGTCATCAATTCGCCGCGCATGAGCATCGGCATGCCGTAGGCTTCGATCTTCTTGCTGACCCGCGCCATATCGCCTGCGGCGAGGGCATGCGTCACCGCATCGTCCAGGTCGCCGTTCTGTTCGTACCAGTCGCTGGCCCGGCGGTGCAACTCGGGCACCCGATCAGGCCAAGCCTCGCCCAGCCGGGCGCGCAACAGATCGGCAAAGAGGCGGTGGTAACGATACCAACGACGTTCGTCGTCCAGCGGGATGAGAAACAGATTGGCTCGCTCCAGCGCTTTCAACATCGCCGCGCCATCCTCCCGACGGGTGACGGCATCGCACAGCGGCCCGGTCAGGCGCTCCAGAATGGCTGTCTTGAGCAGAAACGACTGGACACCTTCGGGTTGTCGTTGGAGCACCTCCTCGGTCAGGTAATCCAGTATGAAACGGCTGCTACCGGTGAAGGCCCGGAGGAAAGCGGGGATATCCTCCCGTCCCTGCATCGAGATCGCGGCTAACTGCAGTCCGGTGATCCAGCCTTCGGTGCGCTCTTCCAGGGCCATGACGTCATCGGCCGAGAGATCAAGCCCCATGATCTCATTGAGAAACGTGGCGGCCTCGTCCGGCGTGAAACGCAAGTCAGCGGCGCGCAACTCGGTCAACTGCCCACGGCCGCGCAGGCGCGCGATGGGCAGGGGCGGGTCAGCCCGGCTGGCGATGACCAGGTGCATCTGCAGCGGCATATGTTCGAGAAGAAAGAGAAGCATGTGGTGGACGGGTTGAGCTTTGATCGCGTGGTAGTCGTCGAGCACAAGGACGGAACCGCGCGGGAGTGCAGACATCTCGTTCACCACGACTGTCAGAGCCGTCTCCATGGCTGGCCGCTGAGGCGACTGCAGTGCATCGAGAAGGCCTTCCCCGATGCTGGCTTCGATTGTCTGCAGGGCGCCGATCAAGTATGCCAGGAAACGCACCGGGTCACTGTCCCCTTCATCGAGGGATAGCCAGGCGACATGTAGGGGCGGGGTAACCCCGCCCCTACGGCGTTGGATCCAATCGCTCAACAGCGTCGTTTTGCCGAATCCGGCCGGGGCGGAAAGGAGGATCAGCCGGTAGCCCAGGCGCCGGCCCTCCTCCAATTGCCCGATCAGGTGGGCTCGACGTACCAGGTTTGGCCGTGGTGGCGGGATATAGAGTTTAGTCGCCAGGAGAGGGGCAGGCACTTTTCACCCTCCAACGAAACGATGGGCTGAGAAGAAAGCAGCGGCGTCGCTCAGGACGCTGGCCGTCATACCACCCAGGGACCCGGCTGGCCGCCCGATGCGGCTGGCTATTTCAGGTCGTATCACCCGGTAGGCCACAGCAAGTATACTCGAGCGGGGGGAAAAGGCAACCGGCCAGGGGCAAGGGCTTGCTCCGGCCTGGCTTTCGGAGTACAATATTGCGGCGGGACACAACAACGAATGTGGAATAAAACGAATAGTCAAATTCAACACCAAATGAGGCCGGAACGGAACGAAAACCCTGTGCGTCTCCCGTTTGTGTCAACAGGCTCCGACCTGTCCAAAGGATGGGGCGGAGATACTTTACTCTTGTCGATGGTCCTGTCAACCATCGACGAAACCTATAATATCAGGAGGTAGCAGAGTGGCACACCATTATCTTACCGACGATGTGCAAGGCAGGTACCATTACACGATCGGCCCCTATGCGCAGCCCGTGCTCCGCGTGAAGCCAGGGGACACGGTCGTCGTTGAAACGCACGACGCCTTTGAGGGCAAGGTCGTCAGCGAGGATACAAAGCCTTCAGACGTCCTCGAGGTCCCCTTTCTTAACCCGCAAAGCGGGCCTATTTTCGTCGAGGGAGCAGAAAAGGGCGACGCGCTGGCGATCAAGATTCATGCCATAAAGCCCAGGGGGCCACAGCCACGGGGGACGACGTGCCTGGTTCCCTACTTTGGCGGCCTGACGAGTACGGACAAGACGGCCACGCTCCAGGACCCTCTGCCAGAAATCGTGCGCAAGGTAACCGTGACCGAAGACGGTGTCAGGTGGGACGACCGCATCACGCTGCCCTATGAACCGTTCATCGGCACCATCGGCACCGCACCGGAGATCGATTCGATTAACTCCCTCACGCCGGGCAACCACGGCGGCAACATGGACCTGCCGGACGTGGGTCCGGGAAGCACGCTTTACCTTCCCGTACGGGCGGAGGGGGCATTGCTTTACCTGGGTGACGGTCACGCCGTACAGGGTGATGGTGAGCTGTGTGGCGTGGCTATCGAGTTTCCTACCACGACGACGATGACGCTCGATCTGGTCAAGGGATGGACACTGGACTGGCCGCGCCTGGAGAACGACGAGTTCATCATGAGCATTGGCAGCGCACGTCCGATGGAAGACGCGGCGCGTATTGCCTACGCCGATCTCGTTCAATGGCTGGTCGCCAATTATGACTTCGACAAGTGGGATGCCTACCTGCTTCTCACGCAGATCGGTAAGGTGCGCCTGGGCAACATGGTCGATCCCAATTACACGCTCGGCGCCAGCATCGCCAAACGATATTTGCCATGACGCGCTTTTGCTTTCCCATGGGGCTTTCGCAGCAACTGCTGGCTCCTCTCTCGCTGCTTTGTTGAGGGGAGTTGACCATAACGCTGCTCCAATCAGGTTGATTTCGTGCAACTCACGCCGGAACTACTATATGCGGTAGCGAATAAGAGACGAAGCATAATATATAGGTAGTGCAGGACTGTGCGAATCCGCTGCGAAAGCCCATTGACGGACAACTTGACAGGCGATCATGAGTGGTGTATAATCGCCACAGTACTTCCTCAGAATCCAGAGCAACAGTAGTTAAGGTAGCATCAACTTCACCCTGGTTGACTCATTCGCCCTTCTCGAACCCCCGTATCCCGTGCGCCTGTTCCATGGAGAAAATCAATGCCGATGGCCTCTGGTGTAACTCAGGTGCGAACCACGCTTTAGTGGGACCTATCAATCGTCCAAGATCGCGCAGAAAGAAGGAATTTGAGATGATCATAGACTCTCACACCCACGTAGACCGGGTTGGATGGTACGATCCACCCGAAACGATTCTTCGCCTCATGGACGAGGCGGGGATAGATCAGAGCATTATCATGACCTACTGTGACGCACCCGATGTAGAAGGGGCGCTTGAGTACATCGTCGAAGCTGTGCAAAAGTACCCCGATCGGCTGATCGGCTACGCGCGGATGAATCCTCGCCGGGGCGAGGCGGCCCATCGCCTGTTCCAGAAGGCGATGGAAGAGTATGGCTTCAAGGGTCTGAAACTACATCCTGTGGGCAACCTGTGCCATCCTGGTGGCCCGGAGACGGTAGACATGATTCGTCTGGCCGCCAGCTACAACGCGCCCACGCTATTCCATTGTGGGGATGAAGAACTGACGCTGCCCCTTCAAATCGCTCAAGCCGCCGAAGCCTGTCCTGAAGCGACGATCATCTTGGGGCATTGTGGCGGTTACTTTCATGTCCAGGACGCCATACGAGCCGCAGAGCGATATCCGAACATCGTGCTCGAGACCTCAGCCATGCCTTATCCGCAGCTCATCAAAGAGGCGGTAGAGCGCGTGGGCGCTTCCCGGATGCTCTATGCCAGCGATGGACCGGGTTGTGACCTGACCATCGAGGTCCACAAGGTCAAGCTGGCCGGGCTGACCGCAGAGGAGCAGGAGGCCGTTTTCTACGGCAACATCAAAAAGATCCTGGACGGCGTGACGACGGGTGGAGGTGTGTCATGATCGTGGATGCGCACGTTTACTTGGGCACCAGCCTGTTCGGCTACGGGCAATCGCTGGCCGAAATCCGGGACAACATGGATCGCCTGGGGATCCGCACGGCAGTGCTCGCCCCGGTCAAGCCGCGCGGCTACCATCTGGCCCCGGCGAACGAGCTTGTCGCCGAGGCGGTGAAAAAGTACCCCGATCGCTTTCTGGGCCTGTGTCGCGTCGACCCGTGGCAGGCCGACGCCGCAGTGGCCGAGGTGCAGAGGGGCTTTGAAGAGCTTGGGGCATGCGGCCTATATTTGGACCCTTGGGAAGAGAACTTTCGAGCCAACGACGACGTCGTGGCCCCAGTGCTGCGAGAGGCGGGTCGCTACGGCAAACCGGTCGTGATGAACGCCGGACACCTGAGGGTGTCCCACCCAACGCAGATCGGCGATATAGCGGCTCGTTTTCCTGGTGTACGATTTGTGGCCTGCAATGGGGGTCAGATCAACATCAGCGGCATGCTGCAATATGAGGCCCGGCGTATGCTCGAGACCTGCCCCAACGTCGTCATCCAGACGGCTGGCACGTACCGCGAAGACTTTCTTGAAGAGATAACGACCGAGGTTGGAGAGGAACGGGTGCTCTTTGCCAGTCGCAGCCCGATCTACGACCAAGAGTTCGAGATGGCTCGCGTGCGATTTGCCCATCTCAGCGAGGCGCAGAAACAAAAGTTGTGGGGACTGAATGCCGTGGAAGTGTTTGGCATCAAGTCCGGGACCGAATGACCTGGGTGGCACTGACAGGAGAATACCTCTGCAAAAGAAAGCTTGAGCGACAGAGGGATCCAGCCAGTTCTTAGACAATCAGATGCAGGAGATGCTGTGATCTATCATATCTTCTATCGAAAGGGGGGAGTATGATGTAGAAGACACGGGGCACCGGGTGAGTGAGTCTTTCAATTGTACTTTCATTTGAATGAAAAGGAGAGGCAAGAGATGAGAGGCAACAGATGGACAGGGCTCTTTGCCCTGCTAATGGTCAGCAGTCTGGTGCTGTCCGCCTGTGCCACACCGACGCCAGAAGTGGTGGAGAAAGTGGTGACGCAGGTAGTGAAGGAGACAGTCATTGTTGCCGGCACGCCGCAGGTGGTAGAGAAGGAAGTGACCAAGGTCGTGACGGTAGAGAAGGTGGTCACGCCGACGCCCTCGGAGGCCAAAGAAGAGGGCCCCAAATATGGAGGGATTTTGAAGGTGGCGATCCAGGCGGATGTCGCTGGCCTGGACATCTTTACAAGTTCCTCCTACTCTTCGTCCCTGATCTGGGAACAGGTATACGAGGGCCTGCTGCGCTTTTCACCCGAGATGAAGATCGAGCCATGTCTGGCAGAGTCTTACGAGATCGAGGATCCCCTCACTTACGTGTTCCACCTGCGGCGCGGTGTCAAATTCCACAATGGGCGCGAGATGACCTCGGCCGATGTAAGATACTCCCTGGAACGGGTCAAGGATCCCGACGTGGGGTGCCCACGGGCATATTACATTGAGGCGGTGGAGAGCATCGAGACGCCGGACGATTACACCGTGATCCTTCATCTATCGCATCCGTTCTCACCGTTGCTCAGTTACGTAGCCAGCGCCATGCTGGCTGTCGTGCCAGACGGAATAGCGGAAGAGGTAGATCTAAGGACGACCCTGATAGGCACAGGCCCCTTCAAGTTCGTGGAGAACATTCCCAACACCCGCACGGTGGTGGAAAAGAACCCGGATTATTGGCAGGAGGGCAAGCCCTATCTCGATGGCATTGAGTTCATCCCCCTGCCAGAGGACCGCTCTCGCACGGACAACATTGTCACGGGCAACGTGGACTATGCGGATCAGATCCCTCAGAAGGACATCGACATTCTTGAGGGGAATGAGGACATCCGGCTGGAAGGTGGCCTGGCCACGTTGTATGACTTTCTCTTCTTCAATTTGCGGCAACCGCCCTTCGACAACATGAAGGTCCGTCAGGCCGTCTCCATGGCTCTGGATCGGAAGGCCATGACCGAGGCGGTGCTCTACGGGCATGGCTATGCTCAGACCTGCGGAAACATCGCCCCCTGGAGCTGGGCCTTTTACGACTGCGGTCTGTACGACAAGCCTGACCTCGAGAGGGCCAAACAGCTTATGGCTGAAGCCGGGTATGCGGACGGCTTTTCCGCCGTCCTAAAGTGTGGCGCGCCCTACAAGGCGCAGATCGATGCTGCGCAGATGGTCAAAGAAGCGATTGCGCCACTCGGCATAGAGGTGGAGGTCGTTCCGGTAGAATGGGGCACCTACCTTGACGACATTCTCAACACGTACAACTTTGAGGTAGCTATCGTCGGCTGGATGGGCGCGACCGATCCAGATGAATGGTTGTATAACCACTACCATTCTGAGGGGCAATATAACCTGTGGGCCTACAACAATCCGCGCGTTGACGAGCTGCTTGATAAGGCCCGGACACTCGTCACAGAAGCAGAACGGAAGCCTCTCTACGACGAGATTCAAAAGACCGTCGCCGAAGAGGCGCCTGTGGCCTTCTTTTTCCTCTATGAGCAGTATGAGGCCGTGAGGAATCACGTCAAGGGCTACAAGCACATGCCCAACCAGACCAAGATCACCTTCGTTGATACCTGGTTGGACAAGTAAGCAACCCGATGACGCGCTATATCACCTATCGTCTGCTCCTACTCTTGCCCGTGTTGGTGGGCATATCTGTCGTCGTGTTCTTGCTGATTCACCTGATTCCTGGCGACGTGGTAGACGTGCTTCTGGGGATACAGACATCCCCAGAAGCCGCTATCGCGTTGCGGCGCATATTCGGGTTGGATCAGCCCTTGCATGTACAATTTGTCCATTGGGCCTCCTCATTGCTGCGGGGTGACCTGGGCCTTTCCCTGCGAACTGGGCTACCCGTTTCCTACCTTCTTACGAGCCGTTTGGTGGTCACTGCAGAGTTAACGGGGCTGGGGCTCTTTTTGGCGGCTCTTATCGGCATACCGCTCGGTGTGACGGCGGCTTTCAGACAGAACACTGCCGCCGACTATGCAGCCAGCTCGGCAGCGCTGGTGGGCCTGTCCATGCCCGACTTTTGGACAGGCACACTTTTGATTCTGTTGCTCAGTATTAAGGCTGGGTGGTTGCCGCCGACAGGTTATATTCCCTTTTCCACGGACGCTCTGGGCAACCTGAAGTTAATGCTGATGCCGACCATCACTCTGGCAGGCGGCAGTGCCAGTTACATCATGCGCATGACGCGCTCCGCTGTGCTCGAAGTCCTATCTCAAGACTATATTCGCACGGCCCACGCTAAAGGATTGCCTCGCCACCAGGTGATCTATGTCCATGCGTTTCGTAATGCCCTGGTGCCTATCATGGCCATCGTTGGCCAGCAAATGGCTTACCTGCTCGGTGGCGTGGTGGTCGTAGAATCCATCTTTGCGGTTCCAGGGATCGGGCGCACTGCATTGGAGTCCATTTATTACCGCGATTACCCTGTGGTCATGGGCGTTGTGCTATTTGTCGCTTTCGCATACGTGGTGATCAATGTTCTGGTCGATCTGCTGAGTGCGCTCGTAGATGTCCGTATCCGCGAACGAATAGCGAGGTCCGGAAGATGAACTCTGTTTCTGACGTCGCCGTCTTTTCTTCTAACGATCTCTCTACGCGAGCGGAGCGATCTCTTACGGCTCTGGCGCTCTCCCGGCTGCTCAAGAATCGCCTGGCCATCTTGGGGCTAGTCATTCTGGCCCTATTGATAGTCTCGGCGATATTGGCGCCAAATCTGACGCCGTATGAGCCCACTGCAATGGATACCTCCCTTCGATTCCAGCCACCTGGCCGGGGCCATCCAATGGGTACGGATCAATTTGGTCGTGACCTGCTGACGCGGATTCTGTTTGGCGGGCGCGTTTCGCTTACCGTCGGCATTATCTCGGTTGGAGTCGCAGCCATCCTGGGGACGATCATCGGGTTAACGTCAGGGTATTATGGCGGTTGGTGGGACCTGGTCGTGAGTCGCGTCATGGACGTACTGTTTGCCTTTCCGGCAGTTCTTCTGGCTATTGCCATCATGGCCGTGCTGGGTCAGAATATCACCAATGTCATGATAGCGATCGGAATCGTGAACACCCCCATATTTGCGCGGGTGACCAGGGCCTCCGCAATGAGCGTCAGAGTCCAACTCTTCGTCGAGGCGGCCGAGGCCCTGGGAGCATCAAGCCCGCACATCATCCTGCGGCACGTTTTACCGAATTGTCTGCCACCCCTGGTTGTGCAGACGACGGTTGCCTTTGCCTGGGCAGTCATCGCTGAAGCGGCGCTTAGCTTCCTGGGGCTTGGCACGCGCCCTCCCACGCCATCCTGGGGGTTGATGCTGAACGAAGGGCGCAACGTCATGGAATATGCCCCGTGGCAACCGGTCTTTTCCGGTATTGCCATCATGGTCACCGTGTTCAGTCTCAATGTCCTGGGTGACGGGCTAAGAGACGCGTTGGATCCCACGGCTACGCGCTAGGCCTCCGTTGGCCTTTCAAAAAAGAACGCCCACTTGTCAAGTGGGCGTTTTTCTCACGGGGGTTGGTGACTGGATCAGTCAATGTTGTCCCTCCACCATCTGCTCTCGCACATCCAGGACGTCGCGGAGGGCATCACCGAAAAAGTTGATACTGAGGACGGTGAGCGTGATGGCCAGGCCGGGAAAGACGGCCAGCCACCAGCCGCGGGAGATAAAGGTGCGCGAGTCACTCAGGATCAAGCCCCAGGTGGGCGTCGCGGGCTTGACGCCCAGGCCAAGGAACGAGAGACCTGCCTCGCCAAGGATGGCATAGGAGATGCTCACCGTAGCCTGAACAATAACAGGGGCCATTGTATTGGGCAGGATGTGACGCAGTTGAATGCGTGCATTTGAAGCGCCGATGGCTCGTGCGGCGATCACATACTCTTCCTCGCGGATGGAGAGCACCATGGCGCGCACGACGCGGGCAAAGTCGTCCAGGAAGGCCAAGGTGATGGCGATCGTCACGTTTGCCAGGCCGGTGCCGAACACGGCCACCAGATAGACGGCAATAATAAAGTTGGGAAAGGCCCACTGGAGGTCGATGTAGCGCATGATCACCATGTCCAGCCAGCCACCATAATAGCCGGACAGGAGTCCCAACAGGATGCCGATCACCGACGAGATCGACACTGTCGAAATGCCGACAAAGAGCGAGACGCGTGCGCCAAAGACGATGCGGCTGAAAAGGTCTCGCCCCAGGTCGTCCGTGCCAAAGAAGTGCCTGGCGGATGGAGGCTCGAGAAAGTCGGGCGTCTGATCGTTCGGATTGTGGGTTGCAACGGCGGGCGCGAACAGCGCGCTCAGGACCATGGTGATTATGAAAGCCAGCCCCAGGACAGCCTTCTTGTCCCGCCACATATAGCGCACCCACAGCCATTTGCTCCTCGGCCTAAAGCCAGCAGTGTCGTCAACAATTCTCTCGCGCTCGACTTTGACGACAGTCTCGACAGATTCGGTCATGTTTCACTCCAGACGGATTCGTGGGTCAATCACGGTGTACAGGATATCGACCAGCAAATTGCTAAAGACAAAAAGCACCGAGACGACCATGATCTCCCCCTGAACGAGGGGATAATCACGGTTGATGATGCCCTGGATGAGCACGCGGCCCAACCCTTTGATGGCAAAGACGTTCTCGACGATCACCGTCCCGGACATCAACAGTGCAAAGGCGATGCCCATCACGGTGATGACGGGGATAAGTGCGTTCCTCAAGGCGTGCACAAAGATAACGGTCCTCTCGTCCAACCCCTTGGCCCGTGCGACTTTGATATATTCTGTTTGCAGCACCTCCAGCATCGCCGAGCGGGTCATGCGGGCGACGATCGCCGAAAAGGGCGTTCCAGCCGCGACAGCTGGCAGGATCAGGTGAGATAGCCAGGGCCAAAATCCGTCCGACAGGGGCTTGTAACCAATGGCGGGCAGCCAATGCAAATTCACGGCAAAGAGAATGATCAACAAGATGCCCAACCAAAAGTCCGGCGTGCTCAAGCCCAAGAAGGCGGCGATCGTCACCACATGATCCAGAAAAGTATGTTTCTTCACGGCCGAGATCATGCCCGCCGAGATGGCCAGGATCAACGAGAGGCAGAAGGCAATGCTGGCCAGAGACAACGTCCGTGGCAGGGCCTCGCTAATGATGCGGCTGACCTCTACGTTGCTGCCATAAATAGATCTACCCATATCGCCCTGGAAGAGGCGCCCCAACCACAAGGCATATTGAATGTAAACGGGACGGTCCAGGCCCAATCTGGCACGAAGCTCCTTCGCGGCCGCCGGGTCTACATCGGCCAGCATCGCGGCAAATGGATCGCCAGGGACAGCGCGCAGCAAGAAAAAGACCAGCGTGGTCACCGCCCAGATGACCACCAGTGCAGAAATAATCCGTCGGATGATATAGCGGGTCATGGTGTCGTCTCACTTCTCATATTCTCAGAGCAGTGAGGCCTCCTCCCCAGGAGAGGCAACGTACTGGAGAGGAGGCTCTTGGGTTCTCCTAAACGATGGGCCCTCATCCCTCTAGGGTGGCTAGGTCCAGGTCGACCAGCCCTGGAATGCGGCTCACGTCAGGGTAGTTCAGCTCTGTGCGATAGACGAGGATGTCCGTCGGGTGGTGGGTGAACGCCGCGCATACCCTGTCCGAGGTGATCTGGTTCGCCTTCTGGACCAGCTCTTTGCGCTTGTCGAGATCGGTTTCGGCGCGCTGCTCCTCAATCAGTTCGTCAACCTCATCGATCGAGAAGACGCCAAAGGGCAGATCATCTGGACGGTTGGGGCCGTTGAACTTGGATTCGGTCTGCATCCAGTCAACCAGTCCATCGTCGGGATCATAGTCGCCACCGCTGCCGATGCGACACAGGTCAAAGTCCATCGTGTCAAAGAGCTCGATCAGGACTGTCCAGTCCTTGATGTCCAGTTCGACGTCGATGTTGAGGTTCTGCTTGAGGATATCGACGAGGACCTCTCCCTCACGTTTGCCCGCCGGGGTGACCAACAGCTTGAGCGTGGGAAAGCCTTCGCCGTTGGGGAACCCTGCGTCCGCCAGCAGGCGCTGCGCCTCGGCGGCGTCAAAGCGCTGCTCGCTGATGTCGTTGATCGCCGTGTCAAAGAAGAAGCGCATCGCCGGGTTGATGGTGCCAAAGGCCGGAACGGCGCGTTCAAAGAACGCTCGCTTGATGAAATCATCGCGATCGACCGCCTTGGCGATGGCCAAGCGCACCATGAAGCCCTTCTCCTTCTTCAGCTCCTCGACCGGCTTGTTAAAGTCGGGCACCATCATGGGCTCGCGCCAGGGGTTCAGCCACAGCGCCTGGAAGCCCGGGCCCGGGACCTCTGACACCACCAGATCGGGGTTGGCCAAAAAACGGTCAATGAGCTGTGCCGCAGGCGCGTTCCCACCGAGGATGTGGACATCGCCCGCCTCGATGGCCGCCGCATACGGTTCGGGCTCCGGGATGGGGATGTAGGTGATCTTGTCCAGCTTGGGGCGTTCGGGGTCCCAGTAGTCCTCGAACCGCTCGATCACCACGCCCTGACCCAACTGGTGTTCGACCACCTTGAAGGGACCGGTGCCGATGGGTGTCAAGCCGTACTGCTCCAGCCCCATCTCCTCCAGGGCACGCTTGTTGACGATGGTCAAGGCACGGCCGCTGGCGCGCTCTGTCGTCTTGGTCAAAAACGACGCCTGCGGCTTCTCCAGGATGAACTTGACCGTGTGGTCGTCGATCTTTTGGCATTCCGTGACGTTCGTCAGAATGGCGGAGTGGATCGATTTCTCCGGGTCCTTGGAGCGGTTGTAGGTAAAGACGACGTCATCTGCGGTAAAGGGATCGCCGTTGTGGAAGGTCACCCCCTGGCGCAGATAGAAGGTCCACTCCAAGCCATCGGCCGAGACCTCCCAGTTTTCGGCCAGGTCGCCTTCGGCGATCAGATCGGGGTTGATGTGGGTCAGCCCGCCCAAAACCATCGAAGTGATCTGGAACTGCAAGACCTGGTTGATCTGGGCCGGGTCGAGCGTGGTGATCTCTCCCGTCCCAGCCCAACCGGCGACCAACTCGCCGCCCTTTTCCGGTTCCGGAGTGGGGGTGGGTTTCTCCTCCGGAGTAGGGGTGTCCTTTTTCTCCTCCGGAGTGGCGACGACTTTTGCCTCCTCTGTGGGGGTGGGTTGGCAGCCGATCAGCAACTCTGCTGCCGTGAGCATGCCGGCCGCAGCCAGAAGTCGCAAAACGGTGCGCCGGCTCAACTTGGGCCCGCTCAGCTCTGACCTGCTGAGCCCGAACAATGGATCTTTGCGATCGAAATCGTAGGCCCATCGCAGTTCCTCTTGGATTCTGTCGTTGTCCTTCATTTTGCCCTCCTTTTCTTACGTGCCTATAATCAGGCGCTCTGCTCTGATGGTCCAGCAGCCATCCTTATAAAATACAGCGGGATTCACTCACTCGGACTAAGGAGTGTACCCCGCTGTTCACCCCACTCGATGTAGACCTCCCTGACTGTACCACAAGTAGTGTGTGGCGTTGGCTGACCGACCTGCCTACGACATTGTGTCCACCGCCATGGTGGACAGCAGCAGTTTACGCGCTATGCACAGTTGGGAAAAGTGGTCGCGTCGCAGTGATCGTTTTTGCCGAGAGGGGAGAGCTCTATTCGCAGTTGAGGAACTGGTCACGCTGCTCGGATCCCAGGTCGTATGTTGTTTGGTTTGGTGCACACTCATTATACAACTTGTCGCTGTATCTGTCAACCTTTTGCATTCAGGGGGGTAGCGCAGCGATTCCACTCAGGGTATGCCTACTGTATGTAGTAGTTGGATTCTGCGAAGCCGCATATCTGGTGGGTACATCACGTAGGTTGATCCTGCAAGGATTTTCTTTTGTCGCTTTTGCCTTGACTCTCAAGCTTGCTTCTGGTTGGCTTTTGGAGTACAATACGAGCATGGAATTCAATCTATCCTGGAGAGTGCCTCGACCATGAACAGTACCAAAAAGATGATCGTCGCCCGCCGGCGCCGAAGGCGCAATCGCACGACGGCCTGGCAGTTGCTCAGCCGCCTGCTGGCCGGCTTGCTCGTCATTCTGGCGCTGGGGGTAGGCATCGCTGGGCTGACCGGCGCTCTGACGGCTGTCGGCGTCTATGCCTATTTTGCCCAGGATCTGCCGTCGGCCGACGAGATCGAGATCGTTGAAGAGCACTTTGAGACGACCAAGCTCTACGACCGCACGGGCCAGACCCTCATCTACGAGATCGTCAACCCTCTCGGCGACCGCACGTACGTCCATCTCGACCAGGTACCGGAGCATGTTCGGAACGCTGTCATCGCCCTGGAAGACAAGACATTTTACACCAACCCTGGCTTCGATCCGCAAGGCATCGTCAAAGCGTTCATAGATAACCTTACCAGTGACAGTGTGCGCGGTGGATCTTCCATCACCGTCCAGTTGGTCAAGAATGTGCTCATCCCGCTTGAAGAGCGGATCGAAAAGTCGTACACACGCAAAATCAAAGAGCTGATTCTGGCCGTCGAAATCACCCGCCGTTTTGAAAAGGATCAGATTCTGCAGTGGTATCTCAACACCAACTTTTACGGCAACCTGGCCACAGGTGTCGAAGCAGCGGCGCAGGTCTATTTTGGCAAGCATATCTGGGAGTTGGACCTGGCCGAAAGCGCTATGCTGGCACCGATTCCGCAGTTCCCCGCCCTCAACCCTATTGACAACCTGGAAGAGGCCAAGAATCGTCAGGGCATCACGCTCGATCGGATGGTCGAAGAGGGCTACATCACGCCACAGGAAGCGGAGGCAGCCAAGCGACAGGAATTGAACATCCGCGAACGCGGGATCCTGGAACGATTTGGCGTGAAAGTGCCTCACTTTTCTCTCTTTGCCGAGAAACAGTTGGTCGAGAGGTTCGGTGAGGACCTGGTGTATCGCGGAGGGCTGAGGGTCTTTACAACAGTAGACCTGGACCTGCACGCCAAGGTCGAGCAGTTTGCCCGGGAGCACATTGTCACACTGCAAGAACAGGAGAGGGACGTGACCAATGCGGCCGTGGTGGTCCTGGACCCGCGCACGGCCGAGATCCTGGTTATGATGGGCAGCCTGGACTATTGGGACGAAGAGATTGACGGTGAGGTGAACAACGCACTGGCGCCCAACCAGCCAGGTTCGTCTTTCAAGCCGTTCACCTACCTCACCGCTTTTTCGCAGGGCTATTCACCGGCCGATATGGTGATGGACGTACGTACGACGTTCCTCGAACCGCTCTACACACCGGAGAACTATGACCGCAGGTATCACGGCGCACAGCGGCTCCGCCAGGCGCTGGCGCGTTCCTACAACATCCCGGCCGTCAAAGTGCTCGATTGGGTAGGTGTGGACAATGTCATCAGGACGGCGCACCGGCTGGGCATCAATACGCTGAACCAAGACCTGGACTTTTATGGCCTTAGCCTGACGCTGGGCGGCGGCGAGGTAACGCTCCTCGACATGACCTACGCCTTCAGCGTGTTTGCCAACGGTGGCGTCATGTCCGGCGTCCCGCGCCCGGACGAGAATCGCCGCCCTGGCTATCGCGAACTGGACCCCGTGCCTTTCTTGCGGGTCGAGGGTCGTGACGGGAACGTGATCTGGGAGTACGCCGCTACGTCGACACAGCGCGTGGTGGACCCCAAGCTGAACTATCTCTTGGTGGACGTCATGTCGGACAGCGTGACGCGCCTGGCGGCCTTTGGTTACAACAACAGCCTGGATCTTCCCGACGGGCGGCCGGCGGCTGCCAAGACCGGCACCACGAACAACTTTTGGGACGCCTGGACGATCGGTTTCACCCCACAGTTGGTGACGGGCATCTGGGTGGGCAACGCCGATAACTCGCCGATGAGCCGGGTTGCGGGGGCCAACGGCGCAGCGCCTATCTGGAACAGGGTCATGGCGACAGCGCTGGAGGGACAGCCCATCGAGCAGTTTACCCGCCCCCCCGGCCTGAAGGACGTGATAGTCTGTTCCGTATCGGGCAAACTGCCCACTGAACATTGTCCGGAACAGGTGCATGAAGTCTTTATCGAAGGCAACGAACCGACGACGCACTGCGACGTTCACCAGGCGTTTCGCGTCAACCGGGAGACGGGCCGTCTGGCGACCGTTTACACGCCGCCAGAGCTGGTGGACGAGACCGTCTACGAGATCTATCCATCGGAGGCAGCCGACTGGGTGCGCGAGAACGAGATCCCGCAGCCGCCGAGGCAGTACGACACCTATGGCCCCAGCCCGGCCTCTGGCCCGGTGGTCATTGTCAACCCCTCGCCGTATGCCTACGTCAAGGGCATCTTTCCGATCATCGGCAATGCTAGAGCGGGCGATTTTGCGTTCTATCGGCTAGAGTACGGCCCTGGCCTCAATCCCGATAGCTGGAGTCTCATCGGCGGGGATCATCACAATCAGGTGGACAACGGCCCGCTGGAATTCTGGGACGTGACCGGTCTCGAGGGCCTCTATACACTGCGCCTGACAGTGGTGGAACACAACCAGCAGATCCACGAGTACGCCACCCAGATCACCGTGGACAGCGTGCTGCCAGAGGTCGTGATCAGCTATCCTGAGGATGGCCAGACCTACGTTATGGAAGACGAAGAGTGGATGAGCACGCAGGCCGATGCGGTGGACAACTTTTCCATGGACCGGGTGGACTTTTACCTGGACAACCGATTGTTGGGCACGGCGACAGTGCCGCCGTACAACAAGCGCTGGACGATTGTCATGTCGGACACGGTGCCGTCGCTGCCGCCGGGCACAGCCATCACGACCACTGAGGTCATCACCCATCCAGATGGCTCTCTGGATACGCAGGTCATCACGCTCACCCAGGTCATCACTGGCGAAGGTGGCCTCGTCGCCCAGTTCTTTCATGACGGACTAGGTTTCATGATCGATGAGAGTGGAGGCTATACCGAAACACACCTCATTCACGTCGTTGCCTTTGACGCCGCCGGTAACGAGGCCGAGAGCGAGCCGGTGCGCGTGTTTATCATTCACAAACAGGAAGAGGAGGAAGAAGAACAGGAACAGGGGGCCGTTCCACTTAGAAGAGAGGACTGGATTGCGCTGCCGGCCGACGATCGGCATTTGGTGGTCGCAGGCTAGGGCTAAAGCAAAGGCTGATTTGAGCAGCGATGGCGGATGACAGATAGTAAGCGGTGGGGGTAGACTCACCTAGTATGAGCCCTGCCTGGGAATCATCCCTGGTTAGGGCTTTTACCTGGATTCAGGAGGCAATATGGACTTTTGGGAGGTGGTTCACGAGCGGCACCATGTGCGACGATACGATCCCGCCTGTGGACGTCTCTCCGCAGCCGGTAACAAAGATTCTGGAACAGGTGGCTCTTGTAGACGGAGGTAAGGATGCCCAGATTTGCGTTTTTTGAGGGTCAGTTTGTACCTATCGAACAGGCTCGGGTTAGCATCATGGCTCATGCTTTCAACTATGGTACGGCTTGCTTTGAAGGCATTCGCGCCTATTGGAATGACGCTGAGCCGCAACTGCTGGTTTTTCGCATGGCGGAACACTATGAGCGGCTTCTCCAGTCAGCTCACATCCTACGCATTGCGTTGCCTTTCAGCGTCGAGCAGTTGGGCCAAATGACCGTGGAGCTCTTGCGCCGCGAGGGCTATCGGCAGGATACTTATATCCGTCCCCTGGCCTACAAAAGCAGCGAAGGGATCGGCGTGCGGCTGCACGACCTGGAGGATGCTTTTGCCATGTTTGCCCTGCCTTTTGGCCGCTACATCGAAAAAGAGGAAGGAGCCAATGTCGTCGTGTCTTCCTGGCGACGCAACGCCGACAATGCCATTCCGGCGCGGGCCAAAGTCACGGGAGCCTATGTCAATTCTGCGCTGGCCAAGACCGACGCCATGCTCAACGGGTACGATGAAGCTATTGTCCTCAATCAAAACGGACACGTGTCCGAGGGCAGTGCGGAGAATCTGTTCATCGTGCGCGGCGGAAAGCTCGTCACCCCGCCGGTGACAGAGAACATTCTGGAAGGGATCACTCGCGCGACGATCATTCAACTCGCCCGCGACGAGTTCGGCCTGGAGACAGTCGAGCGGCCCATTGACCGCACGGAGCTCTATGTGGCGGACGAGGCGTTCTTTTGCGGAACCGGTGTACAGGTAGCCGCGATCGCTGCCATAGACGGTCGGCCGGTCGGCGGCGGCAAGATGGGACTGGTCGTCGAGCAGCTTCGCGATCTATACTTTGACGTGGCGAGGGGCCGCGTGGCACGTTACCGGCACTGGTGTACGCCGGTCTACGAAGCTTGATCCATCCACCACAAGCCAGGGCAGATCATTCGGAGACGTGTGGATGCTCATTCTTCCCCTGCGCCGCGTGGGCGCGCTGGTGGGTGGCCTGCTGGTGACCGCCACCCTGCTGCTTGATGCCTTCTGGGTCTGGCAGGTGACCAACTGGCCGATCACCTTTCTCACCTTTGTCCAAAGCCTGCTGGTTCTCTCTAGTTTGCCGTGGCTGGGACTGCTGGGCTACTGGCTGTTCGGTCTGTTCACCCTGAAATATCACCTGGATCGCAATCGCCTCTTTATCCGCTGGGGGCCGACGTGGCAGGTCATCCCCCTGTCAGAGATCGAACGCGTTGAAATCGGAGCGCAGTTGACGTCACCATTGCGTTACCGGGGGGCATGGTGGCCCGGCTACTGGGCAGGTCATGGCGAAGCAGTGGGTGTAGGGCCGACGCTCTTCTATGCGACGGCACCGGCGACGCGCCAGGTGATCCTCGTCACGCCGGCGCTGGCTTATGCCATCTCACCACCCGATCCAGAGGCGTTTCTCCGCGAGTTTGAGGTGCGCCGCAGGCTGGGACCGACGCAGTGGGTGGAGCAATCCTCTCACCAACCAGCTTTTGCCCAGTGGTCTTTTTGGTCAGACTGGACGGCGCGGGGGATGCTGGCGTCCGCGGCGCTGACAGCCGCCGCGCTGTTCGGGCGACTGTGCGCGCATTATCCCACGCTGCCGGCGCGACTGGCGCTGCATTTTGACGCTCAGGAACAGGTTGATCGCATCGGGCAGCGGAGCGAACTCTTTGCCCTGCCGATCATTGGCCTGATTGTGCTGGTTGTCAACCTGACGCTGGGATTCTTGCTCTACAGGCGAGAACGGGTGGGCGCCTATCTCGTCTGGGGCAGCACAGTGGCGGTGCACGTTCTCCTCTGGCTGGCCTTGGGACAGTTGGCTGGCTAGGACTCTGGAGGCACGATGGACCTGGTTCAGCTTCTTGGTGGACTTTTTCTAAGTGGCCTGGTGGGTCTGGCCGCTTACGAGCGCCGCGCGCTGACACGTAACGGCGTGCTTGGCTCTGTGGTCGTCGGTACGCTGATATTTGGCTTTGGCGGGTGGACGTGGGGCTTGCTTTTGATCGCTTTCTTTGTCTCCTCGAGCGTTTTGTCCCGCTACCGTGGAATGGAAAAAGAGGGCCTGGCTGAAAAGTTTGCCAAGGGGCATCAGCGGGACGTGGGGCAGGTGTTCGCCAACGGGGCGTGGGGTGCGGTGTTGGCCCTGGCCTATGCTTTCACACCTCAGCCCCTCTTGTGGGCTGCCTTTGTGGGGGCCATGGCCTCTGTCACGGCTGATACCTGGGCCACAGAGTTGGGCGTCTTTAGTCGGGGCCAGCCGCGTCTTGTCACCAGCGGCGAAGCGGTGCCGGTCGGCACTTCTGGGGGAGTGTCGGTGCTGGGGGTGGCAGCGTCGGTGACCGGCGGCCTGTTCATTGGCCTGGCGATCTTTTTGCTGCACGCACTCGACTCCCTGGTGACGGGCGAGTTGTGGAGTTGGATTGATCTGTGGATCGTCCTCGTCGGCGCGGTCGGGGGGTTGGTTGGCTCCCTCTTTGACAGCCTGCTGGGTGCCACGGTCCAAGGTATCTACTACTGCGACCGCTGCGCCAAAGAGACGGAAAGGACGCGTCACACCTGTGGGCAGGTCACACGCCTCATTCGGGGTTACCGCTGGTTGAGCAATGACCTGGTGAACCTGTTCAGTTCTGTCGTCGGCAGTGCCGTGGCAGTGCTTGTGGCCTGGTTTGGCTGGCAGTTTTTGGCGTGACGTTGCAGATGAGGGGAGCCTATGCTATAATAACGCCCATCCCTAGCCCACTCCGGTAACGCAGCTGCAATGTGTGGCCTGCTTGATCTCTTGCCCCATTGGCCGGCAGCAGCGGGTGGAGATGTGGGGGGATGTACGTCATGTCCCGAAGTGAATGGGCAGCCTGGGACCAGGAACACGCTACCGGCGGGTTGTCCAGAACACGTTGTCCGTGCTAGCCGTCGAATTCGTTCGAGGGCTGGAGCGAGCGGCGAAAAACTGACGACACAGTCAACGATCTAGCAACTTGGTAAGTGGGGGGGAAGAATGATCGCTCCACAAGCAGGCGAACGGAGCAGGCTATTGCTCGTGGAAGATGATTTGGACATCTGTGATATGCTTCGTGCCTATTTCAACATCCAGGGCTATGAGGTTCAGGCGGTGGAGTTTGGCGAAGATGCGGTGCGTGTCTGTCAGGCAGAGTGCCCTGACCTGGTGTTGCTGGACATCAATCTGCCGGACATCAACGGCTACGAGGTCTGTCGGCGACTGAAAGACGACTTGCGAACCCGCAGCATCCCCGTCATTTTTCTCAGTCAGCGTAGCGAGCAGTCAGACAAGATTCACGGCTTACGCATGGGAGGCGATGATTATATCACCAAGCCGTTCAATTTTGACGAGTTGCGTTTGCGCATTCAAAACACGCTGACGCGCACCCGCTACCGGCGCTACGTGGACCCCTTTACTGGCCAACCCAGTGGCTGCCTCATCGAGGACCAGTTGAAAGTCTTGCTTTCTCGCACAGGTTGGGCGCTGCTTTACGTGGGCATTGACGATTTTGGTCTCTTGAGCGACACCTATGGTTTTCTGAACGTTAGCCGTGTCCTGAATTTTGTGGCGACGATCTTGAAACAGACGCTCGATCGACTGGGCAGTGGAGAGGATTTCGTAGGGCACGTGGGCAAAGGTGACTTTGTGATCATCACCGATCCATCACGGGCGGAAGAGATTGCCCAGGCGATCAAAAAGCGCTTCAAGCGAGCGGTAGAGGCGGCCTACCACCAGACGTCTAGAAAGCCGACCGCTCCTTCTCGCAAGGTCGCTCGTGTCCAGCCGTCGACGCCGTTGTTGATGAATCTGTCCGTAGGTATTGTGACAGGCGAACGCCAACACTTCTCCGACATTCGCGCCCTGGCCGAAGCAGCCTCGGCTGCTCGCCGGCAAGATAGACGCCAAGGCGAGCCCTAGCCATGGTGATGACCTATCGCGTCCCTACGTCGGTGATGTGCAGGCCGTGTGTCAGGCAGAAAGAAGGGCTGAGCGTTGTCTACCGAGTCCGTGGAACCGATCATCAAGATCCGCGACCTGCACTTCACCTACAATCCCCAGTCTGAAACCCCCATTCACGCTCTGAAGGGAATAGATCTTGACGTTTACCGTGGTGACTACCTGGTCATCATTGGCCACAATGGCTCTGGCAAGTCCACACTGGCCAAGAATCTTAATGCCTTGTTGCGACCGATAGAGGGGGATGTCTGGGTCGAGGGGATGAATACGCGACATCTCGCCAGCACACTGGCCATTCGCAGTACCGTCGGCATGGTCTTTCAGAGCCCTGACAATCAGATCGTAGCAACGGTCGTTGAGGAAGACGTGGCTTTTGGCCCGGAGAACCTGGGGGTGCCGGAGGATGAGCTTCGGGAGCGAGTGGCTTGGGCATTGGGTGTGGTGGGCATGCTGGAGCATCACCGCCGGGCGCCACATCGGCTCTCGGCTGGGCAGAAGCAGAGGGTCGCCATCGCGGGTGTCATGGCCATGAAACCAGACGTGCTGGTGTTGGACGAGGCGACCTCTATGCTGGACCCCAGTGGCCGGCGAGACGTACTGGCAGCGGTGCGAACGCTGAATGACGAGGGCGTGACAGTCATAGCTATCACCCATTTCATGCACGAGGCCATCGAGGGAAACCGGGTCGTCGTCATGGACGCGGGCCAAGTTGTCCTGGAGGGCTCTCCTCGCCAGGTGTTTGCACGCGTCGAAGAGCTTCGTGATCTGCAATTGGATGTGCCACAGACCACAGAGCTTGCCTATTTGCTGAACCGGCGTGATCAGACCTTTCCACCGGACCTGTTGTTGGTAGATGAGGTAGCTGACGAGATTGAGAAGCGCGTCAGCCGGAGAGCCGGGTCATGAGCGACGGACCGTTCATTTGGCTCAACGACCTTCATCATGTCTATCTGCGCGGCACGCCGCTGGAGGTGACGGCCCTGCGTGGCGTGAGCCTGGAGATTCACCGGGGCGAATCGGTAGGGATCATTGGTCGCACGGGATCCGGCAAGTCTACGGTGGTGCAGCACTTCAACGGCCTTATCCGTCCGCGAGAGCCGGGCAAGGTCGTTGTGGACGGGCAGGATCTGAGCGACCCCCGGGTGGACGTCCGGCGTGTTCGTCAAAAGATCGGCCTGGTCTTCCAGTATCCAGAGCAGCAGTTGTTTGAGCGATTGGTGGGCGACGACATTGCCTTTGGCCCCAAAAAGCTGGGCATGGAGCGGGCTGAGCGGCGCGAGCGGGTCAAATGGGCCATGGAGGTCGTCGGTCTCGATTTTGAGGCGTTCAAAGACCGTCCTACCTTCTCTTTGAGCGGCGGCGAGATGCGCAAAGTCGCTCTGGCCGGCGTGCTGGCTCTCCAGCCGGAGGTGCTCATTCTGGACGAATCGACCTCCGGATTGGATCCGCGCAGCCGCAAAGAGTTTCTGGACCGCATGTTGGCGTTGCACAGTGGGCATGAACTCACGCTGGTTTTTGTCTCGCCCAGCATGGAGGACATGGCCGAGCTTGTGGATCGCATCTATGTCATGGACGATGGCCGCGTGGTGATGAGCGGCACCACCCGCGAGGTCTTTTCCCAACCGGAAAGGTTGCGCGAGCACGGGCTGGGGGTGCCGCAAGTGACAGAAGTGGCTCACGCGTTGATCGCCCGGGGCATCAGGGTGGGGCAGGTTCCGGTGACGGTGGACGAAGGAGTGGCGGAGGCATGGAGGATTTTGAACTCCTGAGGCACATCACTATCGGCCAGTACCTGCCCGGCGACTCGGTCGTTCACCGGCTGGATCCGCGCACCAAACTGTCCGTCTTTTTGTTCATCACGCTGGCCGTGACGTTCAGCCTCTCTTATACAGCCAACATCGTCCTGCTGCTGGTCACGTTGTGGCTGGTGCTTTTTTCCGGGATCTCTTTGCGCTACATCTTTTCGGCCGTCAAACCAGCTTTGCCCATCATTATCGTCCTGGCTATCCTGCAGCTACTCTTTTACGGTGATGCGTATACACCGTACGGCATGACGACCCAGACGCTTTTCCAATGGGGCTGGATACACGTCACCAACGGCAGTGTGCAATTGGTCATCGTCTCGGCGCTGCGTTTCGTCGAGCTGCTCTTTTTGACCAGCCTGCTGACCAACACCACGACGCTGACCGGCATTACCCACGGCATGGCGGACATGCTGCGGCCCTTTTCCCGGATCGGCCTGCCGGCGCACGAGCTGTCGCTGGTGGCGACGATTGCTTTGCGCTTCGTGCCGCTCCTGGCCGAGCAGTTGGAGGTCATCATGAAGGCGCAGGCTTCGCGGGGTGCCGATATTGCCCACAGAGGAAAGCTCCAGTTTGTCACGACGGCGCGGCAGGTGGCCGTGCTCATCGTGCCGCTGTTTATTGATGCCTTTCGCCGTGCCGAAGACCTGATCCTGGCCATGGAGGCTCGCTGCTACGTCGGCGGCCGAGGACGTAGCAGCTTTGTCCGTCTCAGGTTTGGAAGAATAGATTACGTCGCTTATGCATGTGGGCTGTTTTTCTCCGTAGCTATGCTCGTCTTCCGCAAGCGCTTTCCCTTCTAGGGCCGATCGCTGGCCAGGAAGGCGCTGCGGTGCAACGGACGTAACTTTCGTCCCCTGTGGGGGTTATGGAAGGGGAACGGCATGTATAGCAGTATCACCGACGTCAAAGGCATCAAGGTGGGGCACTATACCGACCGCGAGGGGATCACCGGCTGTACGGTCGTGATGTGTGAAGGGGGGGGCGTGGGTGGCGTGGACGTGCGCGGGTCCGCACCTGGCACCCGTGAGACGGACCTGATGCGACCGGTGAACCTGGTGCAAAGAGTCCACGCGGTGCTGCTCGCCGGTGGCAGTGCTTTTGGCCTCGACGCGGCGGGCGGCGTCATGCGCTGGTTGGAGGAGCACGGCGTAGGTTTTGAGTTCGGCGGAGTGGTGGTGCCCATCGTCCCAGCGGCGGTGCTGTTCGACCTGACCATTGGCGACCCAAAGATCCGTCCTGACGCCGGGGCGGGCTACCAGGCCTGCCAGTCGGCAACCGACGGCCCGGTG
>Ga0180438_10003271_pt1 | contig 24743 bp, 21 predicted proteins | sample SS_ome_12_FD_132455 | JGI IMG/M metagenome (GOLD analysis project Ga0180438, IMG submission 132455) | Hypersaline lake sediment archaeal communities from the Salton Sea, California, USA - SS_3_D_2 metaG | ecosystem: Environmental > Aquatic > Non-marine Saline and Alkaline > Hypersaline >... | reverse complement strand
GGTACCCAAATTGGCCGATTGTCACGTCAAAAGATCCACTGCCAACTGAGCGTAGACCTGGGCAGCGGCTGCGACATCGTCCAGACGGATCTGCTCCTCGGCCGTGTGGGCATGTCGGTCGTCACCAGGGCCAAAACCTACCGTCGGGATGCCGGCCACGCCCATGGTGTAAACGCCATCGGTAGAAAAGGTCCACTCCCGGACGCGAGGTAGATAGCCCAATGTTCTACGCACCGCCCGGACTGTGGCCTGCACCAGGGGATGGTCTTCGTCCATCGCCCAAGCAGGGTAATACTCTCGTTGGCAGGCTTCGTAGCCAGTGTAGCTGGTAGCACGATACTCAGTGACTTCCACATCAGCACGCAGGCCCTCGCGGAGAATGACACCCTGCACTTCGGCCAGGGCTTGGGCCTCGGTCTCGCCCAAGGTCAGGCGGCGGTCAATATAGAAAGTACAACGATCGGGCACGGCATTGCGGCTGCCAGCGGTGCTTTCGATATGGGTGATCGCCAGACTTCCCTGGCCCAGCAGCCGGTCGTTCGCCAGCTGATCGGCCAACATCTCCAGGCCAAAGATGAGCCGCGACGCACCATAGATCGCATTCTGACCCAAATGTGGCGCCGAGGAATGACAAGCCTTGCCCTGCACCGTGACCCGCATCTCCATCCGGCCTCGCTGTCCCCGGCTGACCTGCAAGTTGGTTGGTTCACCCAGGACAACAAGGTCAGGTCGCAAGCCTTCCTCCTCGATCAGGATACGCATGGCCAGGCCCTCGCAGGGTTCTTCCTGCACCACGCCAACCAGGTAGAGATCACCGTCCAGCGAAACCCCGGCGTCAAGCAACATCTTGCCCGCGTAGACCATGGCCGCCAGTGCGCCCTTCATGTCGACGGCCCCCCGGCCATACAACACGCCATCCTCGATCTCGGCCCCAAACGGATCACGACTCCAGGCAGAGGGATCGCTCACGCCGACGGTGTCCATATGGCCGTTAAAGAGCAGTTTCTGGCCGCCTCCAGCGCCGATGCGTCCGATCACGCTGCCGATACCATTCACTCGCACGTCCGAGATGCCGACCCGCCGCATCTCCTCGGCCAGCCGCGCTGCCACTTCCCCTTCCTGAGTCGACAGGCTGGGTATGCGCACCATGTCCTGCAAAAAGGCTGTCATAGCCTGGAAATCCCGGGAAGAAAGTTCAAACATGCCCTACCTCACTGTAGCCCTGAACTAGTACGCGCCATCGCCGAGGATGACCTTGGGAAACGTCCGCAAAAGAATTTTCGTGTCGAGTACTGGCGACCAGTTCTCAATATAGTAGATGTCCAGGAGACACATCTCATCGAAGCTCAGGTTGCTGCGACCGCTCACCTGCCACAGCCCTGTTAGACCAGGCCGGGTCTCCAGTCGTTTCTTGTGCCATTCCTGGTATTGGTCCACTTCTTCCGGCACCTGCGGGCGCGGTCCCACAAGGCTCATGTCACCCTTGAGGATGTTGTACAGTTGGGGAAATTCGTCCAGGCTGGTGCGCCGCAACACCCGACCCATACGGGTGATTCGAGGATCGTTCCTTATCTTGAACAACGCCCCTTGCGCTTCGTTAAGTGCGGTCAGTTTCTCTTTCTCTCTGTCAGCGCCAAGGTGCATGGTGCGAAATTTGTGGCACGTGAAAGGGCGTCCTCCCTTGCCAATGCGCACTTGCGAGAAAATGACTGGGCCGGGTGAGTCAAGCTTGATCGCCAGAGCGATGGCAGACAACAAGGGAGCCACCACGATCAATCCAACGAGCGCGAAGGTAAAGTCGAATGCCCGCTTAAGCCACCACAGCCAGCCGCCAACACGGAGCTCGCGGAGACTCAGCAGCGGGAGACCGCCCAAGTCTTCCATGTCCACCTGGCTCAACGAGAGCTGAAACAGATCGGGCACGATGCGGGCGCGCACCTCGTGGCGCTCGCACTGGTGGACGACGCTCAGAATCTTGCGATGATACATCCACGGCAAGGTGACAATGACTTCATCCACATCCTCCTGGCTCACGATGCGCGGCAGACTCTCCAACCCACCTAGGGCTTTGAAGCGCCCGATGTCAGTGCGGCCCTTGTCGGGATTATCGTCCACAAAACCGACGACCCGGTAGCCCAGCTCTGGTTGGGCAACGATGGTGCGCATGACAGACCGCCCCACCTTGCCTGCGCCGACGATGATCACCCGCCGGATACCGTGGCCTCGTCTACGCAGTTCTGCTTGCACCACGCGCAGCAGCCATCGCTCCAGGCTGAGGGACACGACGATCACGGCTCCCACCATCAAGAAAATGAATCGTGAATAGTAGAATCGAATCACGTACGTGACAGCCATGACGATCACGATCCCGATCGCAGTGCCGCTGAACAGGGCGTAGACCTCGTCCGGCCAGGATCGTCCTCGCTTCTGTTGGTAGACACCTCCCAAGGCAAACACGACCAACAATAGAAGCGTCAACACCCACGCCACTGGCTGAAAGACGGCATAGGGCTCCCGGTTTTCTGGCGCCACTATTCTGGGCACTTGGAGATCATATCGCATCCAGTAGGCGATCAAGAAAGAGAGGTTGATCAACAGAGCGTCCGCCAAAGCCAGCAACGGAATCCGCAGGCGCTGCAGTCTGTCAAACATGTCGCTTACCTCTCACCCCATGTTCAATGCCCGCTCGTAGACATGAATGGTCTGCTGTGCAGCCGAGCGCCACGAAAAGCGCGCCGCTCGCGCGAGTCCACGTTCCCGTCGATCGACGCGGGCCACGGGATCGTGCAACAACGCCGCCATGGCTTCGGCGAGCGCCATCACATCGCCAGGTGGAACTTGTATCCCCGCGTCGCCCACCACCTCCGGCAGCGACGAGGTATCGGAGACGATCACCGGTGTGCCGCAGGCCATCGCCTCCAGCGGCGGCAGGCCGAATCCCTCAAACAGCGAGGGATAGACAAAGAGTTCAGCAGCATTGTACCACCATGGTTTCTCTTCCTCCGGCACGTAGCCGGGAAAGACAACCCGGTCTGTCAGATTCAGCCGTTCCACGGCGGCAAATATCTCCTGGTAGAACCAACCCTTGGCCCCGGCAATGACCAGAGCAGGCCACCATCCGCCACCGGTGGCGACAAGCTGAGCGTACGCCTCCAGCAATGAGACCACGTTCTTGCGCGGCTCTAGCGTGCCCAAGAAGAGAATGAACCGCTCCGGCAGGCCCTTCTTGCGTCGAAAAGCTGCCACCGCTGCCTGGTCTCGCGGGTAAAAGCGGCCGTCCACGCCGCAGTACACCACCTCTACCTGCTCTGCCGGTTTGCCCAGCAGCCGCACCACGTCTTGCCGGGTGCTCTCCGAGATGGCAATGACCCGGTGCGCCCGTCGCACCGACCAGCTCGTGAATTGTCGCAGGTAAAAGCGGTTCAGCGGACGAAAGCTCTCCGGAAAACGCAGGAAACTCAGGTCATACACCGTCACCACCGCGGGACAGGGCAACAGTAGCGGCGAGACAAAGGCCATGGCGTGCAATAGATCCACCCGTGCAAGCCGCAGCACCACCGGCTGAATCGCTTGCTCCCAAAAGATCCGGACGGGCGCACGGACGGTGGGCAGGTGCGACAGACGGACGGCTAACGGCGGTTCGGGTGAAAAGCGACGCTCGCTAAGGAAGGCGGTATAGCGGTAATGCCCCGCGACCCGGGGCAGATGGCAGAGGAGATTGTAGATATACCAGTTGATCCCCGCCCCCCGATAGTTTCGCCCCAGCGACAGCAGGTGGGCGTTTAGCCCTACGTGAACGTGCCGGGGCGGTATTGGCGACGGAGCGGAGTCGGGCAAGACGCCTTCCTCACGCTCATTCTCTCGTTCTCCCACGCTGTAAATTATACCACAGAACGAGCGGCAGGCAAAGATGGATTTCTATGGTATAATAGATGATAGTGACGCGCGTCGAATGGCCAGCGATTCAGGAGATAAGGAATGAAAGAAGACACTTTGAGTTTGCTTCTGACCTCAGGCGCATTGATTGTCGCCCTGGCCGCTCTGGGGCTCGTTGCCGTGCACTTTCTGGTCAACCGGGCTCTCCGCCTTGTCCACTCACTGACACATCTCCGCGAAGCAAGGCGCCAACAACTGATCACCCTCGCCCAGATCCTTCGCTGGGGCCTCGACCTAATGATCGTGGGCACGGCTCTGCTGATGCTGTTGAGTACCTTTGGCGTGGACGTCACCCCGCTGCTGGCGAGCGCGGGGGTGGCCGGACTGGCGATCAGCCTGGGAGCGCAGAGCCTCATCAAGGACCTCATCGGTGGATTTCTCGTCCTGGTAGAGAACCAGTACGCTGTCGGAGATTGCATCGAGGTGGGGAATGTGTCAGGCCAGGTGGAGCGGCTCACGCTGCGCGCCACCTACCTGCGCGATGTAAACGGGTGTCTGCACATCGTTCCTAATGGAGAGGTACGCATCGTCTCCAACCTGACCAAAGAGTGGTCGCGTGCGCTGGTGGACGTGGGGGTGGCTTACGAGGAAGACCTGGATCGCGTCCTTTGCGTCCTGGGCGAGATCGCCCAGGCCTTTGCCCAGGACCCGGCATTTGAGCCGCAGCTCCTCGAGCCGCCCAAGGTGCTGGGTCCCCTGGATCTGGGGGACTGGGCGATCACGATGCGGGTGATGATCAAGACCCAGCCAGGGAAGCAATGGGAGATCGCCCGAGAACTCAAGAAACGGATCCTCGCCGGCTGTGAACGTGAGGGCATTGCCCTGCCTTATCCGCGCCAGGAGGTCTGGCTGCGTGGCTCCGAGCACGACTCTGCCAGATCAGCCGACGGGTAGCAAACGGGTTGTTGAAAGAATGCCACGCAAGAGACCGTTTTGGAATACCATTGGCAGTTGTTTTGAGCTAGTTTTGCACACGAATGAACTACAATCTACTTCCGAGATCAGTGAAACGTTTACAGTCGATTCCAATTTCAGGAGGCTCAACATGAAAGTCAGTCCTATTTCAACCACCTTGCTGGTTCTCGCGATAGCGTTGGTCATGGGATGTACTGCGAAACCGACGCCCGTCGCGCCACAGGATACGCCGGTCGGGGACACACCTAGGGCTACGGATACAGCTGTCCCACTGTCCACTCCCGCAGCTACGGATACCCCTGCGTTAACGAGCACACCTGTGCCGACAGTGCAGGTCACCGAGGTCGAGCCAACCAGCACGCCAAGCCCCGAGAACGCTGGACAGATCAGCGTTAGTGATCTGCCCATAGGTCAGGTGGGGCACTATGTCAATGTGGCCTTTGGTTACCAACTGCGCTATCCCCCGGCATGGTTCACCGGCTTTGGCAACCGGCCCCTGCTGGTCAGCTTCAGCAACCTTGACCCCGGCACACACAACCGGCTCAGCATGCGAACACAGGGCTGCCTGATTGAGATCCGGGCCTCGACCAACGTTTACGGCTTCACGCTCCAGGATATGAGAGGGCAGTTGCCCAAGACCTTCCGCGACGCCGAGGAATTCGCCCTGGGCGGAGAGACAGCGCTACGCGTCCGGCAGAGCAGTGAGGAGAATCCGTTCGACAGCGAGGTGGTCTACGTTGACCACGCCGATCGCTTGTTTGTCCTCACCTTTGAATACGCCACAGTGGCTGCCGAGACCTGCCGTTCTGCCTGGGAAAACCTTCTAGATTCCTGGCAATGGTTCGAGCCAGAGTTCGCCGTCTACCGCAACCCGACCTACGGCTATGCCATCTCCTATCCTCGTCGTTGGTATCGCTTCAATCCGGGAGAGCACGGCGTCTCCATCAGCAGCCAGGACCCGACGGAAATGACGGACGTGGTGGAATTCCTGATGCAGGGAGCTATGGTGGTGGTGACAGATGTACTTGATAACCCAGAGATGTTGCCCCTGAAGGAATGGTTGGCCGCTCGGGACTGGCAGATTCAACTGACCAACGACATTCCCGTTGAAGGCCTGATCGGTGTGCGGCTGCTGCGGGAAGGACCCCGTCCGGAGATTCAAGAGATGAGCGGATACTTTCAGGGGCCACTGGGCAAGATCTATGAGGTGACCTGTCTCTATCCTGCGGACCGGCAGTGGGAGTTCCGGCCGATCGCGAACGCCATCATCTACAGCTTTAGCTTCTAGCCAGTTGAACTCGCTAAAGGATCTTGCACAACTCGATGGCCCCATCCTGATGGTGTGAGAAAAAGACTGACAGTGCCCTTATCCCCAGACGTCTGTTTTGACAACTGGCCAGGAGGGGGTATAATCTGTAACACAGTCTCATATATAGAGAACGTCTCACCCAGGAATCACATTCCATAGAGTGCGGTGAAAGCCAAGTCTCGATCTCAGTAGAATAAGGGAGGGAGAACGGTGAAAGGAAACGAACAAATCATTGCAGGGCTGAATGCTCTTCTGTCCGACGAATTGACGGCCATCAGCCAATACATGGTGCACTCGGAGATGTGTGCCGACTGGGGCTACGAGCGGCTCCACGAAGCGGTCGAGAAGCGTGCCATTGACGAGATGAAGCACGCGGAAAAGCTGATCGCACGGATCCTGTTTCTCGAAGGGAGGCCCATCGTCAGTAAGCTGAACGAGATACATATCGGCGCCGACGTTGAGGCACAACTCAAGAACGATTGGGCCGCCGAGGAGGCTGCCATCAAGGCGTACAACGGCAGCATCCGATTGGCCGTCGAGCTGGGCGACAACGGCACACGTGCGTTGTTGGAATCGATCCTGGCCGACGAAGAGGATCACATCGACTGGTTGGAGATCCAACTCGATCAGATCGCGCAAATGGGGATCCAGCGCTACCTGGTGGAGCAGATCGACTAGCCCAAGCGCCCCGGCTTGGCCTTGCGGAGGTTCCAGACCTTCGCAAGGCTTTTTGTTTGACAGGTGCACCAGGTTAGAGTATACTGGAATTGCCTCACCCTTCAAATCACCTCACAGCTCCAGTCCGGGCAAGATGGTGTGCACGGCAGTACGGACTCTATGCCACCCACATCGCAGGAAAGCGCCCGCCTGCCGTCAGAGCCTCTCTCGAACGGAGGGCGGGCTTTGCCTTCTTCCGCTTTTTGGAGCGGGGGAACTCCTCTTCACCAAGGTCGGTTCTACCGCTGGCGGGGTGTCACCGTGTGTTGAAATAATCCTCGAGCTTGAGGGAGACTGTTCCCTGATTGGAGGTTAGCACATGGAAAGCTTTCTCGAACAATGGCTTTTTGATCCCACCGTGGGGAAAATCGTTGCTGCTCTGGTCAGTATCTTGATTGTTGCCGTGATCGTTCGCTTCTTTCACCGATCTGTCGCTCGCCGCATCAAACATCCCGACACCCGCTATCGTGTGCGCAAGTTGATCACCTTTGTCGGATATCTGGTGGGCATTCTGCTCATCACCATTGTTTTCAGCGATCAACTGGGGCACCTGACGGTTGCCTTTGGCGTCGCCGGCGCAGGCGTCGCTTTTGCCCTGCAAGAAGTGATCGCCAGCCTTGCCGGCTGGGTTGCGATCTCTCTCGGTCATTTCTACCACATCGGAGACCGGGTGCAGCTAGGTGGCATCATGGGCGATGCCATTGACATCGGCGTATTGCGCACCACGTTGATGGAATGCGGCGAATGGGTAAACTCGGACCTGTACAATGGCCGCATCGTGCGCGTTGCCAATAGTTTCGTGTTCAAGGAACCGGTGTTCAACTATTCGGCCGATTTCCCTTTCTTGTGGGACGAGATTACCGTGCCGGTAAAGTATGGGAGCGATCACCAGTTGGCGAAAGAGATTCTCCAGCGAGTCGTGGATGCGGTTGCGGGTGATTATGCAGCCTATGCCAGGGCAGCGTGGAAAGGTGTAGTCGAAAAGTACAGGGTTGAGGATGAGCAAGTCGAGCCGATGGTCACCGTGATGGCCAACGACAACTGGATCGAATTCACCGCTCGCTATGTGGTTGACTACAAGAGACGGCGGATTACCAAGGATCAGATCTTTACCCGTATTCTAGAAGAGTTCGACAAGACGGCTGGCCGTGTCGCCATCGCATCCACAACTATTCAGATCGTTGGGATGCCTGCTTTTGATGTCACGCTCGGAGCGAATAGGGAAGGGCCAGCCAGCTAAACGGTGTGGCAGTCGACTATACAGAGAAAGGAGAGAGTATGATCCGCTCGCTCTACCGTGCCCGTGATAAGCAAGTGCGCACCGATCTGAAATCGATAGAATTCGCTGCCGCGCTGCAGGACGTGGATGGCCTGTTGTGGGTAGACCTGGTGGATGAGCCGCCGGATGCGTGCTGGCCTATTTTGCGCGAAACGTTCGGCTTTCACCCGCTGGCTGTGGATGATGCCCTTGAAGAGGCGCATGTCCCCAAGGTAGACGACTGGGGACAGTATATCTATCTCGTATTACACGCCGTCGCCTTTGACCCACAGGACGATGAACCGCTGAATACACTGGAATTGGACGTGTTCTTGGGCAAAAACTATCTGGTGACGTATCAGGCGCGGCCTATCGCCGCCGTAGACCGCGTGTGGACGGCGTGTCAGCGGGATGCGCGTCACCTGGGGAGGGGAGTGGTGCGTCTATTGTACGAGTTGGCTGACGAGTTGGTGGCCGACTATCTGCCGGTGTTCGAGGGGATGGACGAAGCGATCGATCAGATCGAGGACCAGATTTTCGACAATCCCGGGCCGTCTTTGCTAGAGCGTATCTTTACGCTCAAGCGGGCCTTGCTCCACCTGCGCCGAATCATCGCGCCACAGCGAGAGGTGCTCAACAGACTGGCGCGTGGCGACTATGGTGTGATTGACCCCGACGACCGCATCTTCTTTCGTGACGTGTACGATCACCTCGTCCGATTGTACGACATCACCGAGGGCCTGCGCGACCTGGTTGGCGGCGCGCTGGACACTTACCTTTCCGTCGTCAGCAACCGGATGAACGAGGTCATGAAGACACTGACCGTCATCACCACCTTGTTCATGCCTGTTTCCTTCCTGGTCGGGTTCTTTGGCACGAACTTTTTCCAGCCGGTGGCACCGCTGGCGGCCTGGACGAGCCATCCAGCGTTTGTGTTGATGCTGGTCACCATGATCTTTCTGCCGCTCGGCATGTACCTGTGGATGCGAAAGCGCGCCTGGATGTAACCGCTTCCTGGGCCAGCGATCGGAGAAGTGAACACAACTGTGGAAGAATGTGTGACATTAACCATAAACTCTCAGGCGTGCATGTGCGAGGGAATACATGGCTGACGACACAGCCCGATCCAATCCCTTAGCCAAAGCCGTTGATGGCTGGAAACAAAGAGCCAGACAGTTGAAAACGGAGATCTATGCCGTCTACCTGGCTTACAAAGATCCCAGAACCCCCTGGTACGCCAGGCTTTTCGCTGCGTGCGTCGTTGGCTATGCCTTCAGCCCCATAGACCTGATTCCGGATCCCATTCCTGTCCTGGGCTATCTGGACGACCTGATCTTGGTTCCTCTGGGCATTGCCATCGCCCTGAAAATGATCCCGCCGTCCGTTCTGGCCCAGTGTCGAGAGCAGGCTCAGGCAATCATGAGTGAAGACAGACCAACCAACTGGGCAGCCGCTGGCGTCATCATCGCCATCTGGCTACTCCTGGCGGCGCTGGCTGTGAGTCTGGTAGCACGCGCTATATAACGAGGAGTGGGTAACAGATGTTGACACTGGCGATACCGACCTGGAATATTGTGCTGCGCACCACCGTCATTTACCTGAGCATTCTGGTGGGGCTGCGGCTGGCCGGCAAGCGCGAAATCGGGCAGATGACAGTGTTCGACCTGGTCGTGTTGCTCCTGCTGGCCAATGCCGTCCAGAATGCGATGGTGGGTCCGGACACCTCGTTGGTTGGTGGGATTCTCGCCGCCGTTGTGCTTCTGGTTCTAAACGCCGTCGTGGCCCGCCTCCGACTGCGCTGGCCTCGGTTGCGCCGCCTCATCGAAGGCTCGCCGACGCTGCTCGTGCTCCACGGCGAGGTGATCGCCGATCACCTGCGGCGCGAGGGACTGGATCAGGAAACATTGGAAGCCGCCCTGCGCGAGCACGGCGTCGCCGATCTGAGCGATGTCGAGATGGCAGTGCTCGAGATCGATGGTTCCATCAGTGTGGTGCCGGCCGGGGCCAAGACCAAGCGCGTCAAGCGACCGATCAAGGTTCTGCGGCACCAGTGACAGGCGATCTGGGGAAGAAGCCTTCATGACAGACAGAGACAACACTCCTGCATCCGGCCAATATTGGAGCGAATCGCCCGACAGCCTGCTTGCCACACTGCACAGCACGTCCAACGGACTCAGTTCGGATGAGGCACGGCAGCGCCTGGAGGAATTTGGGCGCAACGTGTTGCGGGTCCGGGAAAAGACAACGGCGCTGGGGCTGTTTCTCAACCAGTTCAAGAGCCCCATCATCCTCATCCTGCTCTTTGCCACCGGCGTGTCGGCTGTGACCAAGGAATGGGTGGACGCCCTGATCATTCTGGCCATCGTGCTGGGCAGCGCCGTGCTGAGCTTTGTGCAGGAGTACAGCGCCAGCAACGCCACCGAAAAGCTACGCGCCCAGGTGACGATCAGGGCCACCGCGCTGCGCGACGGCCAGCCGCAGTCTGTGCCCGCCGAAGAAGTGGTGCCCGGTGACGTGCTATTGCTCTCGGCAGGCAGCCTGGTGCCTGCCGACGGCGTCCTGCTGGAGGCCCGAGATTTTTACGTGAACCAGGCAGTGCTGACCGGCGAGACCTTTCCAGTGGAAAAGAAACCCGACCCGGTCGCGGCGCAGGCGAGCCTGGCAGAGCGCACCAACTGTGTCTTTATGGGCACCAACGTGCGCAGCGGCAGTGCCCGCGCCCTGATCGTACAGACCGGCACGGCCACTGCCTTCGGCCAGATCGCCGAGCGCCTGACCCTACGTCCTCCCGAGACCGAGTTTGAACGGGGCGTTCGCCGCTTTGGCTACCTGCTCAGTGAGGTGATGTTGATCCTGGTGCTGATCGTCTTTGCGATCAATGTCTTCCTTCAAAAGCCAGTTCTCGATGCATTTCTCTTTTCTATCGCCCTGGCGGTGGGCATCGCGCCGCAACTCCTGCCGGCCATCATCAGCATCAACCTATCCAGGGGCTCACAAAGGATGGCGGCCGGTGGGGTCATCGTGCGCCGCCTGGAGTCCATCGAGAACTTTGGCAGCACAGACGTGCTGTGCACTGACAAGACGGGCACACTGACCGAGGGTGTGGTGCAACTGGACGGCGCGCTGGATGTGCACGGCCGGCCTTCAGACGAGGTCTTTCGTTACGCCTATCTCAACGCTCATTTTCAGACAGGACTGTCCAACCCCCTGGACGAAGCCATCCTCGCCCAGGCCGCGCCGGACATCGGCGGCATCCGCAAGGTGGACGAGGTGCCTTACGATTTCGTACGCAAGCGGCTGAGCGTGATGGTGCGGGATATAGGACGAGACGGCATCTCGCCCCTACTGATTACCAAAGGAGCGTTGGACAACGTGCTGGCGGTGTGCACGCAAGTGCAGGAGGGCGAGGCCGTCGTTCCGCTGGACGACGCCCGCCAGGTCGAGATCCAGCAGCGTTTTGCCGAGTGGAGCGGGCAGGGCTTTCGCGTGCTGGGCGTAGCAACCCGATCGCTGCCCCAACAACCGGCCTACACTCGCGCCGACGAGCACGATCTCACCTTTGCTGGCTTTCTTCTCTTCTTCGACCCACCCAAGCCAGGCGTGCAGGACACCATCGCCGGACTGGACGAACTGGGCGTGCAGCTCAAGATCATCACCGGCGACAACAAGCTGGTGGCGCTGCACACCGCAGAGGCTGTGGGGTTGAAAGTGACCGGCGTACTGACCGGAAGACAACTGGGCGAACTGCGCGACGAAGCACTATGGCAGGCTGCGGAGCGGGCCAATCTCTTTGTCGAGGTGGACCCCAACCAGAAGGAACGCATCATCCTGGCCCTGCAAAAGATGGGGCACGTGGTGAGCTACATGGGCGATGGTATTAACGACGCGCCCGCCCTGCACGCCGCCGACGTGGGTATCTCGGTCGACAAGGCAGTAGACGTGGCCAAGGAAGCCGCCGACTTTGTGCTGCTGGAGCACGACCTGGCTGTGCTGCGCCAGGGTGTCCTGCTGGGACGCACCACCTTTGCCAACACGCTCAAGTATGTCTTTATCACCACCAGCGCCAATTTTGGCAACATGTTCAGCATGGCCGGCGCGTCCCTGTTCATGCCCTTCCTGCCCATGCTGCCCATGCAGATTCTGCTGACCAATTTCTTGACCGACTTTCCGGCGATGACCATCGCCAGCGACAGTGTAGATAGGGAACTGGTCGACAGGCCTCGGCGCTGGGATATCAAGTTCATCCGCGACTTTATGGTTACCTTTGGCCTGGTGAGTTCTGTGTTCGACTATCTCACCTTTGGCGTGCTACTGCTTGTCCTCCGTGCCACAGCGGACCAGTTCAGAACAGGCTGGTTTATGGAATCTGTCTTGACCGAGCTGTTGATCCTGCTGGTTATCCGCACCCGGCGGCCTTTCTTCAGGAGCGCCCCGGGGCGTTATCTGCTGATCGCCACTCTGCTCGTCGCCGGGGTGACGGTCGTTCTACCCTACTCGCCGCTGAGCAGGCTCCTGGGCTTCACGCCGCTGCCCCTATCAGTCCTCCTGACTTTGGGAGGCATTGCAGTGCTTTACATTGCCTCGTCGGAACTGGCAAAGAAAGCCTTTTACCGATGGGTACGATCTTGAGTTGCCGATGATACCGCTGCGCCGAAGAATATAGGGACCGCGTACACCCATTGCCTTGTCTTACGCCGTGTCTGTCTTTATCCCGTTGGCACCGTACATTCAAGTCGGCGGTCTCGGCGCTTAAGTCCCAGTTTGGGGTAACGCTCGCGACGTCCTATGTTTGGCTACGCCAAAGAGCAGGTGACCGGTATCAATGCGCTGCGCTCGGTGTTGCAGGCTGTTTTGATCGGCGATCCGGGCGGGGGTGGCCTTTGCCATCGCCTGGCTGATCGGATAGTTTCGGGTGGGGCACCCTGTGCCTTTGGAAGCAGGAGGGAATGTGAAACGTATTGCCGTATTGACCAGTGGGGGCGATGCCCCTGGCATGAACGCTGCCATCCGCGCCGTGGTGCGGACCGGCCTCGATAAGGGCTGGGAGATCTTGGGCGTCCATCACGGCTACGTTGGCCTCATCGTCGGTGATATCGTGCCCCTGGGGGCGCGGGACGTGGGTGGCATCATCCAGCAAGGCGGCACGGTGCTGGGTAGCGCCCGCTGTCCTGAGTTCGAGACGCGCGAAGGCCGTTTGAAGGCGCTGCACACGTTGCAACAGCATGACATAGAGGCCCTGACCATCATCGGCGGCAATGGATCCCAGACCGGTGCCTATGCACTCTCGCAGATGGGATTCCCTGTGGTCGGCATCGCCTCAACCATTGACAACGACCTCTACGGCTCAGAGATCACCATCGGAGTAGATACGGCCCTGAACGTTGCCTTGGAGGCCATGGACCGGCTCAAAGTCACCGCTTCGTCTCACCACCGGGCCTTTCTCGTCGAAGTCATGGGCCGCAGGTGTGGTTACCTGGCCCTCATGGCCAGTATCGCTGGCGGGGCCGAAGCGGTCATCATCCCCGAGGTAGAGATAGATCCGGAAGCCGTGGCCACTGAAATGCGCGCGGCTTACGAGCGGGGCAAACCCCACGCGCTGGTAGTGGTCGCCGAAGGAGCCCGGTACAATGCCACTGAACTGACCCGCTACTTTGAGGAACACCGCGAAAGGCTGGGCTTTGAGCTGCGGGTGACCATCCTGGGCCATGTACAGCGAGGCGGCGCGCCCTGCGCCTTCGACCGCCTGCTGGCCAGCCGACTGGGTGCGGCAGCAGTCGACCACCTCAGCCGGGGTGGGCACGGGTTACTGATAGGCCTGCTCAAGGGAGAGACCGCGGCCACGCCGCTGGCCGAGGTGGTCGCCAACAAGAAACTATTGGATACGCGGTTGTTGGAATTGGCGCGGGTGTTGGCAAAATAACCGAAAAGGATGCTATGAACCTATGAGATGAAAGGAGGCATGCCATGCGCAAGAATCAAATCGTACTTGCACTGTCTGTTGCCTTGTTGGTTTTGTCAATGTTGGCCTGCAATCTCGCGGGGCTCATTCCTACGCCGACACCGACCCCGCTGCCTGCGCCTACACCGACAACTACCCTGCCCCCGCCGACGCCGGCGCCGCTGACGGAGCCGAGCGACTCACTTGAGGCTCAAATAGAAGCAGTGTATAGCCAGGTCGCCCCAGCGGTCGTTCACATCGCCAGCCGCGTGATCACGTACGATTACTTCATGCAGCCCATCCCCCAGGAAGGCACCGGTTCCGGCTTTCTCTTCGACACCAAAGGGCACATCGTCACCAATTACCACGTCGTGGAGAACGCAGAAGAAGTGTCGGTGACGTTGGCCGACGGGGGGGTCTATCTGGCCGAAGTCGTAGGAGAAGACCCGTCCAACGACCTGGCGGTGATTCGCATCGAGGCCACGGCACTGCCTGAGCCAATTCCCGTGGGAGACTCGGATCAATTGCGAGTGGGGCAATTCGTCGTGGCCATCGGCAACCCCTTTGGGCTGGACCAGACTCTGACAGTGGGGGTGATCAGCGCCCTGGGGCGGGTCATCCACAGCCCTGACCAGCGCTTCATCGGCGAGGCGATCCAGACCGACGCGGCCATCAATCCCGGCAACTCTGGCGGGCCGCTTTTGGACCTTCGGGGACGGGTCATCGGAGTGAATTCCCAGATCATCAGTCCGGTACAGGGCTCGGCGGGGATCGGTTTTGCTGTCTCGTCCAACTCGGTGCAACGGGTGGTACCTCAACTGATCGCTCACGGCCGCTACCCTCACCCCTGGCTGGGGGTGCAGATCTTTGACCTGACACCTGAGCGGGCTCAGGTCTTCCGGGAAGCCGGGATGGAGGTCCCGGTGGAGGAGGGGATGATGGTCGTTGAGGTGGTCCCGGGCAGCCCGGCGGCCGCGGCCGGCATTCGCCGTGGCGACCAGATGGTGCAACTGGGCAATGCTCAGATTCCCCTGGGTGGCGACATCATCACCGAGGTCAACGGCATACCAGTGGCCAACTCGCAGAAACTGAGCGTCTATCTGGAGTCGGAGATGCAGGTCGGAGACGAGATAGAGGTGACTCTCATTCGCGGCGGCCGGGAGATGACGGTGAAGGTGACACTGGCCGAGAGGCCGGCGCAACCATGAGAAGGCAGCGCACAGGTGAGAAAACACAAAGATGACTGACAAATCCCACGCCGCCTCCCCTCCACGGTTGACGGTGCGGCTGGCCCGCTATCTACTGCCACTCCTCTTGGGAGGATTGGCGGTCCATCTTATCCTGCCACAGATCACCACCCTCGAACACTCGGTGCAGGTCATCAGAGGGATGGCGGCGTGGGCCGTGATATTGGCCGTGGCGATGCAGGTGCTGAGCTATCTGGGCAGCGGTTTCCTGCTGCGGGCTATTGTCGTTGTGGTGGGGCAACGACTGTCCATCGCCCGTGGCACGCTGATCATAACCGCGTCCTACAGCATTGGCCTCGTGGCAGGCGGCATGGTGGGCGGCGCTGCAGCGACCTATCGCTGGCTGCGCGACAGCGATGTCAGCGCTGAGGGGGCCTTGCTGGCCGGCTGGCTGCCCAACCTGTTCTACGACGCAGCGTTGGTGGTCATCTCGATCTTTGGGTTGCTCTACCTATTGATTGTGCATGAACTGACGAGCTTGCAGGTGCTCAGCTTCGGATCGATCTTGCTGGTGCTCGGCCTGGTTGTTGGCGTGGTCCTATGGGGCGTGCGCCATCGCCCGCAACTGACGACGCTGGCAGTGCGCGCGGCCAGCCACTGGGCTGCCCTGCGCCGCCGGCCATACGATCCGGCCACGACCCAGGCAGCCACGGCCCGTCTGTTCAGCGCGTGGGATATGTTGCGCGCCGGTGGCTGGCGTGGCCCCGCTCTGGGGGCGGTGCTCAACACCGTCTTTGACATGCTGACGCTCTATTTTCTGTTTGTGGCCGCCGGTCACACCGTCAGTCCAGGAATGTTGCTGGCAGGCTACGGGCTGCCGGTGCTCTTGGGCAAAGCGCCCTTGCTGCCTGGCGGGGTCGGCATTGTGGAGAGCACAATGGCTGCCCTATACAATGGCCTCGGCGTGCCCAACGCAGTCACCGTTGTGGTCGTTCTCACCTATCGCTTCCTCTCATTCTGGCTGCCGACGCTGGTGGGGTTCCCACTCGTTCCTTACCTGCAGCGTCGCAGCAGTAGTGCCAATTATAAGGAGGTACCCCATGATCCCTTTAGGCGACGCTGACCGCCGACCACTACGCTTTCCCCTTGTCACCACCCTGATCATCGGGCTGAATGGGCTCGTGTTCATCTTGGAACTGACAGGCGGGGAAGCGTTCATCAACCGCTGGGCGCTCGTGCCAGCCGACGTGCTGTCCGGCCACAGTTGGATCACCATTCTGACCTCGATGTTCATGCACGCCGGCCCGGTGCACATCCTGGGCAACATGCTGTTTTTCTGGGTCTTCGGGCCGGAAATCGAAGACGTGATGGGGCCATTGCGCTACCTGATCTTCTACTTGCTGGGCGGGCTGGTGGCCACCGTGGCGCAGATCGTCGCAAGCCCGGCCTCCAGCGTCCCAAATCTGGGAGCCAGCGGTGCGATTGCGGCAGTGATGGGCGCGTTTCTGATCACCTATCCGCGCGATCGGATCCGCACCGTGCTGCTGTTCGGTTGGTTTGCCCGAGTGACCTTCATTCCAGCAATAGTATTGGTCGGATTCTGGTTTCTCACCCAGGTGTTCAGCGAGGTGGGTGCGCTGGTGCAAACGCAGACCGGTGGGGTGGCCTACATGGCCCACATTGGTGGGTTTGTGTATGGCGCACTGTTCACCCACTTTTTCGAGACCCGCCGACGGCGCGTCGAGCAAGGACTGGAGCCGTAACATCCAAAGACACAAATGAATAAGGGGAAAATATGGACATGCAATCTGTGCTGGAACTCACGAGAAATTGGGGTTACTACTTGCTTCCCAAACCGCACGACGACAGTCCGGGTTACACCGGGCTGCTGGTGGCCATTCGCAAGCAACCTACCGGCGAGCACTTTGACCCACAAACTCTGCGCCTGCGCCTTCGGGATGCGCAAGGTGTCGCCCGGTGGAGAACGTTGAGTTGGTTGGCGCCGCACAACGAGCCCGCCCAAGCCTGTCCCGGACGGATGATCCTCCGCGACCGGCTCGGCAAATCTGTCGAATTCTTTGCCTTCGGTGGTTGGCTGGAAGTGACCTCGGGGCCGGGTGAATGGGTCTATTCGATCCGCTCACCTGCGCCAGTCCTGGAACTCACCGCTCACCAGGAGACCATGCCTGACCTCCTGGCCTCCGAGACAGAGTCGCTGATGGGGAAGATGGAGGTGAAGTGGGGGCGGGATGATGAGGAAGGATTCAACCGACGATTGGGTGAGGTTGCTCCGCTCCAGTTCTACCTGGCTGCCCTGAAGTCCATCCTCCTTCACTATGAGCGCGCCCAGGCCCTGGACCGAACCTACCACGAGTCCCATGAAGGGCTCCTCCAGGAAAAGGGACGGCTCGTTGCGGAGGGCCTGTGGCCGGCCAATCTGCCCCTGCTTGAGGATCTACTTGCGCCCAAGTGATATGCACACGACTCTGTATGGCAGAATGTCGCAGGTCGGTAGGCTGCACAGTAGCTCAATGGCGTCAAGCAACGACCATACGGGAGAAGCTTTATGCTGAATACCGCTCGTCGGCTCTTGTTGGGCAGTCCCCTGCCGAGCGCCGAAGAAGTGCATCAACGACTGACTAAAGCCCAGGCACTGGCAGTCTTCTCATCGGATGCTCTGTCGTCGGTGGCCTACGCCACGGAAGAGATTCTGCTGGTGCTGATCATGGCTGGCCCGGCAGCATTGGGATTGTCTCTGCCCATCGCGCTGGCCATCGCCGGGCTACTGGCCGTCGTCGCCACCTCGTATTATCAAACCATACATGGTTACCCCTCGGGAGGCGGAGCTTACATTGTGGCCTATGACAACCTGGGCGTCTGGCCCGGGTTGATCGCTGCTGCGGCTCTCCTCATTGATTACGTACTCACCGTGGCCGTCAGCATCACGGCTGGGGTAGCGGCGGTCACCTCGGCTTTCCCTGTCTTGTATCCCTTCCGTTTGGTGCTATGCCTGCTGGCCATCGCCTGCATTACCTGGGCCAACCTGCGAGGCGTCCGAGAGTCTGGCACACTCTTTGCCATCCCTACCTACGGCTTTGTGCTCATTATTCTTGTGCTCATCGCCGTTGGACTGGTCCGACTGACAACCGGAACCCTCGGTCCCATGCCCGCGCAAGGAATACCCGCCACGGAGGATGTCACACAGGCCTTGACACTGTTCCTCATCCTACGGGCCTTTGCCTCCGGCTGCACGGCCCTGACCGGCGTGGAAGCCATCAGCAACGGCATCCCAGCTTTTCGCACGCCGGAGGCAGAAAACGCCGGCAAGACGCTCATCGCGATGGCGGTTCTCCTGGTGACCATGTTTGTCGGTCTCACCGCTCTATCGCACTCCTTCGGCGTGATCCCCGTCGAGCACGAGACCGTCGTGTCGCAAATCAGCCGGCACGTCTTTGGCGCTGGGCCGTTTTACCTGGCCCTGCAGGTGGCAACGGCTCTCATTCTGGTGCTGGCGGCCAACACCTCCTTTGCCGACTTTCCCCGGCTGTCGGCCATCCTGGCGCGCGCTCGTTACCTCCCTCGCCAACTGACCAATCTGGGCGATCGACTGGTCTTTGCCAACGGCGTCGTCGCCCTGGCCGTCCTGGCTTCGGGCCTGGTCGTCATCTTTGGCGGGCAGACCCACCGTCTCATCCCCCTCTACGCTGTAGGTGTCTTTCTCTCTTTCACGCTGTCGCAGGCAGGGATGGTGCGACACTGGCGCAAGAAGCGAGGGCAGGGCTGGCAGTGGAAAGCCGTTGTCAATGGGCTGGGCGCGGCAGCGACCGGTGTCGTGTTGCTGGTCATTGTCGCCACAAAATTCCTCCGTGGCGCATGGATGGTCATCCTGCTGATACCTGGCTTTGTCTGGGTGTTTCACGCCATCAAGCGCCATTACCTCAACGTGGCCGCACAACTGTCGCTGGAGGGACTGAGCCCGGAGAAATGGGCGGGGCTGGCCTCGCGGAAGAGATACAAGGTGGTAGTACCCGTGTCTGGTATGCATCAGGGGACGCTAGCCGCCTTGCGCTTCGCCCGCTCACTGTCGAAAGATGTGACGGCGGTTGTTGTGGATGTAGACCCGCAGGTCACCGACCGCATGCAAGAAAAGTGGGCACTCTGGGGTCACGGTGTGCCATTGGTCGTACTCGAGTCCCCTTATCGCTCAACGATTGGGCCATTACTGGCCTACCTGGACGCGATAGACCAGCAGGAACCGGAGAAGGAACTGGCTATGGTCGTACTGCCCGAGTTCGTAACCGCCCAATGGTGGCAAGACCTTCTTCACGGCCAGACAGCTCGACTCATCAAAAGAGCCTTGATCTATCGGCGAGGACAAACCGGCAAGGACCGCGTGATCGTTGACGTGCCTTACCATCTGCGCCAGTAGTGCGGCTCTCCTGGAGCCCTGAGCCGGAGCATGGCGTGATGAGAGTCCTGTCGAGGCCCTATTCAAGCCCGTCAGGTCTCTTCTCGACGCCACCAACGCCGGGCGCAACCCACCAGAGCGAGCAGACCACCGCCCAGCAGCACAACGGAGAGTGGCTCAGGAATCTCGTCAGGCGGCATGATGGGTGGCGGCGTGGCAGTGGAGGTAGGTGTGGCTGGGGGTGTAGGGGTCAGAGTTGATGGTGTGCCGGTAGGAGTGGGCGTCGACGTCGGTGGCGTGCCGGTGGTTGTATGTGTCGGCGTGTGAGTTGGGGTCGGTTCCTGTTGGGTGATGAGACTGCACGTCTCCGCCTCGACCGGGTCAGTACCGTCGCTGGTTGCTCGAACGAAATTGCAGATCTCGGAAACGTCGACTGGGATGGAATCTTGTATGACGACGCGGAACGTGACGGTGACGCTAGACCTGGCGTCAATCGTAGCCCAGGTGAGCCGGAAGGCCGTGATGGTCGCGTCTGCCGTACCCGGTGTGCCAACAGGTGTATAGGTGAACGTGCCACTGCCGTCGTCGTATGCCTCGCCGTCGTACGTGGACGTAGAAGCGATGCTGCCAAGCAGCAAGTCAACGTATTGATGCGGAAGGTTATCGGTGAGGACGACGTTGGACATGGCCCCAAAGCCTTGGTTATCAATGGTGACGGTATAGGTCAGCGTGTCGCCAGGGCTAATACCGTCGCTACTGTCAGCGTCTATTGCCAGGTCATCTGTCTTTGTCAGAAGGGGGATCCGGACAGGCAGCGCGGTGTAGCCCAGGTCAAGATAAGGGGCGGCAGGACCTGCGGCGCAGGCATCCTGCCCCCAGGCGACGGCGAGTTTATGAGACAGGTCTTGGGTGTAAATGAAGGCCCCACGCAGGCGGCGATCGTTGGGATCGCCTACCCGCAATACCTGCCCAGCAGCCAGGAAAACGCCACCGGCCGAGGTCGGTTCATCAAAGTCCAAATAGGAGAAGAGGAAAATGATCAAGCACATGGATACCAACCAAACGAACTCCTCGCTTCAGAAAGTGTTGTCCTCTCGCACCCCAAGGCCAGACGTCTGGGCCGACGTGCCCGACGAAAAATGGGACGACTGGCGCTGGCAACTGAGCCACCGTCTGAACACCCTCGACGAGCTGGCACAGATCATCCGGCTGACGCCTGAAGAAGAGGAGGGGGTGAGAGCCCAACACCGCTTTCGGCTGGACATCACACCCTACTTTGCCTCGCTCATCGATCCCGAGGAGCCATCCTGTCCCATCCGCCGCCAGGTCATCCCCACCGGCCGAGAACTCGGCGGGTTTGAGGCCATGATGGCAGATTCCCTGAGCGAGGACGCCCATTCTCCGGTGCCAGGGCTGGTGCACCGCTATCCGGACCGAGTGTTGGTGCTGGTTACCACCCAGTGCGCCAGCTACTGCCGTTACTGCACCCGCAGTCGCATCGTGGGCGACCCGAGAGCGCAGTTCAGCCAGGCAAACCATGACGCACAGATTGACTACATCGCCAACACGCCGGCCGTGCGTGACGTGCTGTTATCCGGCGGCGACCCGCTGGTGTTGCCGCAGCGCGTCCTGGAGGACCTGCTGGCTCACCTGCGAGCCATCCCTCACGTGGAGATCATTCGTATCGGCACACGGGTTCCCGTGTTTCTACCTCAACGAATCAATGAGGAACTGGTGACGATGCTTCGTCGCTATCATCCCCTGTGGATGAACATCCACTTTAACCATGCTCGTGAGATCACCCCTGAGGTTCGCCGTGCCTGCGCCCTGCTGGCCGACGCTGGCATCCCTCTGGGCTGCCAGTCGGTTCTCCTGGCCGGGGTCAACGACTGTCCCAACGTCATGAAGCAGTTGGCCCACGAACTGGTCAAGGCACGGGTGCGCCCTTACTATCTCTATCAATGCGATCTGGTGGCCGGAGCCGGGCACTTTCGTACGCCGGTGTCCAAAGGCATTGAGATCATCGAAGCGCTGCGGGGACATACCTCCGGCTTTGCTGTCCCGACCTACGTGATTGACGCGCCGCGTGGGGGCGGCAAGGTGCCCGTCATGCCTGAATACCTGATCAGCCAGTCTGACAAGCGGACAGTGGTGCGCAATTTTGAGGGCTTTATCACCACCTACACTCAGCCGACCGACTACCAGCCGCACGACCCGTCCCGCTGTCCGGCCTGCCAGGCCAGGCGAGAAGAGGAAGGGCAGGAGGGCGTGGCCGGGCTGCTGGCCGGCGACCGTACGTCTATCGTGCCCGAGGGCTTTGAACAGGCCCATCAACGACTGACCCGCATTCGGTGGCGACCGATCAAGCAAGCCCTGGCTGGACAGGAGGAGGACACATAATGTCAGCTCTGCACGTGGCCGTGCTGGCCAATTTGAAAAAGAACGCCCCAACCTTTCCAGGTATGCCAGCCGACTATTGGGCCGACCTGGACTCAGAACACACGGTGGAAGCCATCACCGATGCGTTGCAGCAAGCGGGGCATCGCGTGACCTTCCTGGAGGGTGACGTGACCCTCTACGACCGCCTGCGAGAGATACGACCGGACATCTGCTTCAACATCTGCGAGGGTCACTTTGGCGACAGCCGCGAGGCCCAGGTACCTGCCATCTTGGAGATGCTGCGCATCCCCTACACTAGCTCCAAAGTGTTGACCTTGGCCCTGGCGCTCGACAAGCCCATGACCAAACGTGTCATCAGCTACCACGACCTGCCGACGCCGCCTTTTCAGGTCTTTGAACGTCCGGATGAGCCATTGGACTCAAGTCTGGCCTTTCCCCTCTTTGTCAAGCCCAGTCGCCAGGGCACAGGCATGGGGATCAGTGCCCTATCCATCGTCCACGACGAGCCCCAATTGAGGACCCAGGTCACGCAACTCCTCGAGGCTTACGAAGAGCCGATACTGGTGGAGCGATTCATTGACGGCCGGGACGTGACAGTAGGCATGGTGGGCAATCTCGTGTCCCCCGTGGCCCGTCGGCTGCCGGAGGACGACGAGGCGCCGCGCATCGTCCGTGGCCTGCGCTTCCTGCCACCGCTGGAGATCGGACTGGGTGATTATGCCTACGAGGAAGCAGGGCTGTACACCCATCGCGCCAAGGTGGACCTGGCCGACAAACTGAACTACATCTGTCCGGCCCGGCTTGACCCGGATCAGGTGGAAACGTTGAACTGGTTGGCCGCGGCGGTATTTCGCATCACCGACTGCCTGGACGTGGCACGGGTGGATTTTCGTCTCGACAAAGACGATGGCGACAAACCCTACATCCTGGAGGTAAACCCCTTACCCGGCCTGTCACCTGGCATCAGCGACCTGGTGATCGAGGCCGAGGCGGCTGGCATCAACCACGCTGCACTGATCAACCTGATCCTCGATCAGGCCCTGGAGCGATACAATATGACATAAGAGTCGGCGCTGACGGCCTCATCGAAAACGACTTTACGGCGGTGGATACTGTCGGTTCCAGCCTGGAAGGATGAGGTACAGGTTCAGCTCCATATGCAGATGTTTCAGAGGTATGACTGATGGCGCTTGACAATCGCAAGAGGTAAGCATGACAGACCAAGACTCCAAACCGTCGAAGGCGATGGAAACCTTACAAGAGATCAGCGCCTGGCCACTGGATCGCTGGCCAGAGCAGTTCCCCGACGCGCGTCCCTTTGGCTACCTGAACACGCACGTACCGGAGGAAGTGCTGCACGCCGCAGGCTTTACACCGCTGCACGTCTTTGGCCAGCGCCGTGCCCCCGAGCGAGCCGAGACACGGCTACCCGGCTTTACCTGCTGGCTCGTGCGCAGCGCGCTCGACGCAGCCATGGCCGGCGAACTGGACTTTCTGGCAGGAATGGCCTTCGCCCACACGTGCGACTCTGCCCAGGCCCTGGCCGACATCTGGCGGTTGGCGGTGCCCTCGGTGCCGGTGCTCACCCTGGGCACGCCTGTAGATCTGGACACTGCCGGTGCGCGCGAGTTTCTCATCGCCGACCTGGGCCGCTTTCGCGACCAGGTCGCCGCACTGGCTGGCTGCCTGGTGACCGACAGCGACTTGCGGGCCAGCATCGCCCTGCACAACGAGATCCGCTGCCAGGTGGCTCGGTTATACGCATTGAGCGACCGTCTCCCTTCGTCGACGCTGTTGGCCGCCCTCCGCGCCGGGCACCTGACGCCCCGGGAGACCTACCGTGACTTGCTGGCCGACCTGCTGACTGCTCTGGAAGCAGAGAACAACCCTGTTGTACCCGATACCCCGCGCCTGATCGTCGTCGGCGCGCATCTGGACGACACGTCGCTCTACGAGGCCATCGTCGAGGCCGGCGGTCAGGTGGTGGGCGACCTGCTCGACCTGGGGCACCTCCACTACTCGGAACTGGCCGGCGAAGGCGGCGACCCACTCGCGGCGCTGGCGGATCGCTACCTGGCGCAGGTGCCGATTGCCGCCAAGACCCACCCTGACCGTCGCCGTGACGACGCGCTGCTGAACCTGGTGCGTGCGCACGCGGCTGACGGGGTGGTCCTTGCGCCGCAGAAATTCTGTGAGCCTCACGGCTTTGACTATGTGACGATGAAAAATGCGCTGGACCGGGCGGATGTGCCCCATCTGCTGGTAGAATTGGAGCAGGCCCAGGTCACGGGCCAGATGCGAACGCGGTTGGGGGCGTTTGTGGAGATGTTGAGCTGAGGAGGACGCCGTGGTCAAGAAATCGTATCGCAAACTGCGCGTTGCCAAAGACCTCACCCGCATGATGAGCGCCTACTATGCCAAGATAAAAGTCACCAGTCGCTTGCAACCGGTCGCCTGGGTGAGCAGCGGAGCGCCGGTCGAGGTGCTGGTAGCGTTGGGTGTGCTGCCGCTCTATCCGGAGAATTATGGCGCTATCCTGGGTGCACAGCGAGTGGCCGTTCCCCTCATCGAGGAGGCCGAGGCGCGCGGTTACTCCCCCGATCTCTGCTCCTATGCCACCGGCCACCTGGGCTCTGTCTTTGCCCCAGAGAAAGCGCCGATGAAAGGCCTGCCCC
>Ga0180438_10003270_pt1 | contig 24746 bp, 23 predicted proteins | sample SS_ome_12_FD_132455 | JGI IMG/M metagenome (GOLD analysis project Ga0180438, IMG submission 132455) | Hypersaline lake sediment archaeal communities from the Salton Sea, California, USA - SS_3_D_2 metaG | ecosystem: Environmental > Aquatic > Non-marine Saline and Alkaline > Hypersaline >... | reverse complement strand
TTCAGGGAGGCTTCGAGGACAACAAAGGCGCCTCCGGCCTTGAGAATTCCGTAGATCGAAATGACGGTCTCCGAGGAATTGTCCAGCAGCACTGCGACTCTGTCATGGCGTTTGAGCCCTGAATCCATCAGCGTAAAAGCCAGTTGAGTAGTGTAGCTGTCGAGCTGGGCGTAAGTCCAGCGCTGGGGCCCGCATATGAGGGCCTCTTTATCGGGAAAACGCTCAGCCGAACGGCGAAGCCAATCGTGAACCAAAGTAGGGTCGAATTCGATCATTTTCTTTTCTCCTTGTAATTCTCATTCTATGCATTTCGAATGCGCCGACCTTCGGTCTACGATCAGATCCGCACTTGAGGAGCAGTCACGGTGGTCGGAGAAGTTCTCGACAAACTTATGATGGACCAACTGAGAAGACAAAATGCCGACCAGGGCCATGTTGTCCGACTCACCGGGGGCATCTACCCTTCGGAGTTTGTCCAGCAGACTTTTTACCCTGCCGACGTGGAACAGGCCTGTCTTTCCAATTGCTTCAGGTGACATGAATTCATCAACGTATCTGGAGGTTTTTCCATTCAGCAGGCTTTGCTTAATCGGGGCGCGATAAGGGTGCTTTGACCGTGTTGTAATGCTTTCCGGCAGGATTCGCTGAAAAGACTTTTTGAGCACGTATTTTTCATTCAGGCCCAGGATTTTCCATTTGGAAGGCACGTGTCCCATGAATTCCATGATATTCGGGTCGAGGTAGGGCAGCCTTATCTCGACCGAGTTTGCCATGGCTACCCTGTCGCCCTGGGACGAAAGGAGATAGTTGCTGAGGAAAATGTGCATCTCCAGATACTGCGCCTTTGAGACGCAGTCCCAGGTTGGGTATGCGGCGGGGAGGTTTTGGCGGACCTGTTCACATCCGTCGTAGGAACCGATCTGCTCTTTAAGCTCTGCTGAGAAGAATGTTTTGAGCTTGCTTGTATTTGCCCATCGGACCATGTGCGAGAACAGGGGCTCGTTGGGTTCTTCCAGGCCTCGGGCAAAGAACGACCGGAGGGTGTGGTTCAAGCGCGGGTCGTCGAATATGTAAGGATAGAGGTGGGTTATCAAGGCGGCGCGGCGGTCGGAATCTGGTTTTCTTGCCCAGAAGCTTCTTACTTTCGCCTCTCGGAAGATATTATAGCCGCCGAATACTTCGTCGCCGCCTTCGCCGGTGAGCACAACCTTGAGTCCGCTGTCACGGACGAGCCGTGATAACAAAAGCAGCGGGACGGGAGCGGTTCTCAGCAAAGGCTTTTCCGTGTGCCACAGACAGTCGGCAAGTGCGGCTCCGATTTTTTCATTGCTTGCATGAATCTCGCCGTGGTTTGCTTCAAGGAACGACACCATATCGCTCTGATGCCTTCCCTCATCAAATTCCGGCTCTTCGAAGCGTATTCCGAATGTTCTGACGTCGCTGTTGAAGTTCCTGACGATGAGTGTTGTAACGCCGGATGAATCCAGGCCGCCGCTGAGATAGGCTCCGACGGGCACGTCGGCCCGCAGGCGGATTCGCACCGCCTCGAGCAGCAACTGCTGAATCCTCTCGCTGATTTCGTCCGGGGAGATACGCAAGTGCTCGTCTCGAGGATAAAAAGGAAGGTCCCAGTATTTCACGAGCAGAACTTGTCCGTTGGCGACCTTGAGATAATGTCCCGGCGGTACTTCGAGAACGTTCTTGAATGTGGTAGTTCCGGGCAAGGTCGTCCAGAAGGTAAAAATCTGGTCCATTGCGAGCGGGTCTATCCGGCGTGGGACGTTTTTGTTGGCAAATATTGACTTGATTTCAGAGGCAAAAATCAGCTCACCGTTTTGTATCGTGTAATGGAGCGGTCGAATTCCGACCCTGTCGCGGGCAAGGAAGAGCTGCTTTTTCGCTGCATCCCATATCGCAAATGCGAACTGGCCGTTCATGCGGGCGAGGCAATCGGGCCCATATTCTTCGTAGAGGTGAACGAGGACCTCCGTATCGGACGTCGTATAGAAACGGTGCCCTTTTCGGGACAGGTCGGCCCTCAACTCCGGATAGTTGTAGACCTCGCCATTATAGACGATCCACATGGTTTGGTCCTCATTGTGTATCGGCTGAGTGCCGGATGAAAGATCGATTATGCTCAGCCGAGCGTGGCCCAGGCCGACATTATCGTCGAGGTATATGCCGGTTTCATCCGGCCCTCGATGCTCGACCACGTCTATCATACGCCCTATGGTCTCCGGAGAGATACCGTCGGCGCTGCTTATATGACATATGCCCGCTATACCGCACATGACGAAAAAAGTACTGGAATAAAAGCTTATTGCCCCCGTTGACACTATGGTTCCGCGGTCGTATCGCAGTTTACTTTCCGCTCAATAAACCGAGCAACACTTGCCAGGCTATCGAGGTTCTCGGGAACAAGCTCATCGTCTTCGATCTTGATGCCGTACGTTTGCTCGAGGAACATGACCAGTTCGAGTATTCCCGTCGAATCGATAATGCCCTTTTCCATGAACGAAGTTTCTTTATCAAGCTGTTCACCGTCACCGAAAAGAAAATTAGCAACTACGAAGCTCCGAACGCTTTCAAGATAATCCATTTAACGATAGCCCCCCTTGAGACGTTTGCTTAGCATGAGTGTATTGTCTCTAAGAAGTTGTCGGCAAATATCATTCGCAACTTTGGCGGTTCGACGCAGTTGTCCCGCGCAAGAAGCGCGACGTACTGCAAACTGTCTACCCACTTGACGGTATTTAGAACACTCAGGGTTCGGTTTGCTTATAAATTAAGCGTGTGGGACAATTTTTCAACCATGCAGAGTATCTATCGAACCGTCATCGTTCAGAAGCGCCTTGTGGCTGTAGAGATAGTCGTAGTTGACGAAGTAGTCGGTCACGGCGCCAAGTCGGTGCGGATATTGATCGTGAGATTTCGGGGTTTCGTGGTTTCAGTGTGATTGTTTATGCGGACCAAGACACTGCTGATACCGATTTTTTTCATTGTACTTTCTGTTCGTTCTCTCATGTGTCTTCAGCGGCTGCTGTTTAGAAGGGAATTTGACGTCCGCGGCCACGCCTTAACAGGGTTTTTGATGTGCCAAGGCTGATAGACGAGCAGCCCTCGTCCAACTGTCCTATAACCGATGCACGTACAGGCCAAAGCAGCGACGATTTCAGTGAAGTGCGAGTTGCAAGAAGACGATGAATTTTGACGGAATACGAGTTCGTAAAGAGGTAGTAAAGTGCGCACCTGCAAGACCCTGTTTATCATAAGATTTGCGCTGCTTGGAGTGCTGGTTTATCTGACGGCACGTACGGTGCAGTTGCCCAAGCACCTGGAACAGGCTCTATGCACGCCCTTGCAGCCAAGCGGTGACGGAGTGCGGGGGGACCGCGCCGTCGACTCACCGGCTTTATCTTACGAAGATTGCGCCGAAATCGTAAAAAGAAATCCTTTTAATCTGTCAGATGTGGCGGCAGAATCGCCTGAGCCGGTAGCGCCAAAGGATTCGCGTGATTTGGCCGAATCGGTTTCCGATGAGCTGGAATTAGAACTGTTCGGGACGATATCCGGCAGCCGCCGGTTTGCCAGAGCCATCATAAAGGATCCGAAGACCGGCACGTGCGAGCCTTACAAGATCGGTCAGAAAGTCGGAAGCGCGATCGTCGACGGCATAGGATCAGAAACGGTAATACTGCTTCTTGACGGCAGGAGGAAGACATTAACGTTCAAAGCTTCCAGCGGAATGAGTAAAAGCGATATGAATAGCTTTAATAATGTGGCGCAACATACCAGTGAAACGCTTGACGCCAACCGCGCCGATGGGCCGCCCGAAAGATCGGAGGCAGACGGACAAACGGAAGGCGGATTTGTGCAGAGCATATCGGACATGGGAGTTTGGCAGCCGTATTTTGTCGGCGAACAGAGCGAAAATCCTGTGATAACGGATTTGGGAAGCATAAGGACGAGGGAGAACTTTAATCGGGACACACAGGATGTTATGTGTAGGATTATAGAACGCCAAATGGCGAGCAGCCAAAAGACAGAGGGGATTTTCAAAGAAACGATGCTGCAGTTGGCTGCAACCGGCGATCTGCTAAAAGACGATAAGCGCGCGAGACAATCGTCCGATTCACACTAGGCGGGAATAAATGAAGAAAGCAACAGCATGAAAATTGCCCAAGGACGTTAACATGGAAGTCCGGAAAGTCATGAACCTGTTGAAGAACCTTTTCTGCATTGTACTCATGCTTTCCGTGACTATTGCCGGCGCCGAGAGTGCCGGTTCAAAACATACCGATCCGACAAACACGCCGAATGCACCTTTTCTTGTGGAACCGGAACTGGCGGGGGAGCTTATCTCCGTGAACTTCGAACAGACCGATATAAGGATTGTTGTCAAGACCATAAGTGACATAACCGGTATCAATTTCATTGTCGACGACGATATTCATGCGACCATCACTGTGATGTCGCCCACAAAGATACGTCTGGGTGAACTCTACGAGGTTCTGGAGTCGATTCTGGAAGTGAAAGGATATGCGGCTGTTCCTTCGGGAAATCTCGTGAAGATAGTGCCCAGAGCAAAGGCGGCGAGGCACAATCTTCGTGTTCGTATCGGTCAAAATCCCGGCGAGATTCCTCAGAACGATTCGTTTGTGACGCAGATTATTCCGCTTCACTACGCCGATGCCGAGGAGGTAAGCCGGATTATAGCCCCCCTGCTGGCCGCGGAATCACACATGGCGACGTACAAGAGAACCAATTCGATTCTGATTACCGATACGTCCTCGAACATACACCGCGCGGCCAAGGTGGTTCAGGAGCTGGACGCGCCGGCTTCGAAGGAAGATGTGACCGTTATCGGTCTGAATTACGCTTCGGCCCAGGTTCTTAGCGAACAGTTGACCAAAATGATGCAGGAGATCAAGTTTGATTCGGCCCCTAACGGCCAGGATCAAAAGATGGTTCGGATCAAAGCAGGTGTGAGGATCCTTCCCAATTTAAGAACAAATTCTCTCATCGTAGTCGCGAATCCCACCGACACCGCGACGATTCGCAGACTGGTGAGCGAGCTTGACATTCAGCGTGCGACCAGGGCCGACAACGTTCATGTCATGTACCTGGAGCATGCGCCGTCCGAGGAAGCGGCCAAGTCGCTTAACAAGGCGCTTTCGAGCCTTCAAATTACCGGTGCGCTCGAGGCGGGTCAACCCGTGCAGGTTACCGCCGATGTCGGCACCAACTCACTTGTGATCACAGCTTCGCCTCAGGACTTCGAAGTCATAGCGGAGATAGCCGACAAGCTTGATATAGTCCGAGAGCAGGTGCTTGTGGAGATGCTGATTATGGAGGTGAGTGAAGACGCCGTAAAAGAGATCGGAATAGACTGGGGGACGCTAGATGAGGCCGTCGAGGGCAGCATTCGAGGCTTCGCCACCACGAATCTGGGCCCGCGGGTGGAGTTTTTGACGGGAACCCTCGAGGGTCTGGCAGTGGGGACGTTCAAGAGGAGAGAGGACGGCACGGTAGGCATCGGCTCAATCGTTCAGGCGCTCGAAAAAGTCTCCGGAGTGAACATCCTTTCGACGCCGCATATCCTGACATCGAACCACCAGAGCGCCCAGATAATAGTGGGCGAGAACGTTCCGTTTGTGACTCAATCAAGGATCACCGAGGAGGGCGATCTGCTTACGCCTACCGTGATACAGACCTTCGAATACAGGGACGTCGGAATCATACTTGAGATAACACCGCATATCAGCCAGAAGGGCCTTATCAGGCTCGAGGTCAAGAGCGAATTCTCGAAGATCGTTGAAAGTGTCACCGGTATCGAACAGACGCCGACGACGGCGACGCGAGAGGCGCAGACGGTTGTTTCGATGAAGAGCGGCGCGACGGTCGCGATCGGCGGTCTTATCAGAGACGACAAAGTGACGCTCGAGAAGAAAATACCGCTTCTTGGGGATATGCCTCTTGTGGGGGGGCTGTTCAAGTTCAACAGAGACAGGCTGCAGAAAACCAATCTGCTTTTGTTCATAACGCCCTACTGCCTCAGCACGCAGACCGAACTGGATAGAATTACCGAGAAGAAGAAAAGCGAAATGGCCCCAGCAATGAAAGAGCAGGCCAAAACAGCAGAGGAGGACAAGAGTTGAGCAGCATGTCTGCAAACACTGTGGATACGGGGACAACTCCGGGTATAAGCAAGCCGGCGGTCAAAGAGGACGCCTACCTTGAAACCATATCACCGGAGCAGTTGTGTCCCGAACTGGTAAGAAAGCTGCCGCTGGAGTTTTTGAAGGAGCAGTGTGCAATTCCAATTACTCTGGGAGACAAGGAGGTTTTGATCGCCCTTGCCGATCCTCTTAATATCGAAGCATACGACGCCATTGTCAACATAGTGGGTCGGCCATGCATGCGCGTCGGGTGTGCGTCTTACGAGATACAACAGGCTATAAGTTACTGTTATTACGACAACACAGGCGTTGACGGCGACATGTCGTCGGCGTGGCAATCGGAAAATACGGCGGCGCTCGACGGTTCATCCGCTGATGCTCAAGACGCCCGGGCGGACGACGACGCCAAGAACCTGTTTGTTCAGACACAGGCGGAGGACCTGCTGAGCATCGCCAACACAGAACCGATCATAAAGCTGGTCAACAAAATATTCTTTCAGGCGGTAAACAGGCGGGCGAGTGACATTCACATCGAGCCGGACGACAACCTGGTGCGAATACGATTCCGGATTGACGGCGTGCTTCATGAAATGTTCAGTCTGCCGAGGGGCGTTTTTGCGGCGCTAGTGTCGCGATTGAAAATCATGGCGCATCTGAATATAGCCGAACGACGCCTGCCGCAGGACGGTCAAAGCCGGATCAAGGCAAGCCGTCGTCTTGTAGACGTTCGAGTTTCAGTCATTCCGACATCCGGCGGCGAGCGGGTTGTGCTGCGGCTGCTGGACAAAGGCAGCCGTCAACTTGATTTGGAGACGCTTGGCTTTACTCCGGACGTGCTTGGTCGTTACAGGAAGTTGATAGGAGCAGCACACGGGATCATACTGCTGACCGGGCCCACCGGCAGCGGCAAGACAACCAGCCTTTACGCTACGATCAAACAGCTCAATTGCGAGGAGCGAAACATCCTGACGGTTGAGGACCCGATCGAGTATCAACTGCCCGGCGTGGGACAGATACAGGTGAAACCGAAAATAAATCTTACCTTTGCCAACTGCCTCCGCCACATTCTCAGGCAGGACCCCGATGTCATTATGATAGGTGAAATTCGCGATTTTGAAACCGCCGAGATCGCGATTCAGGCTTCTCTGACGGGCCATCTTGTTCTCAGCACGCTTCATACGAACGATTCGGCTTCGGCGATAACGCGTTTGCTTGACATGGGCATCGAACCGTACCTTATTTCATCGTCGGTGATTGCCGTGATGGCGCAGCGTCTGCTGAGAGTGACTTGCCCGAAATGCAAGAAGCCCTACATTCCGGACGAGGACATGATTATGTCGTGCAGCCAACTTGAGAATTTCTCGGAGATCGAAAGCAGGTTCCAAAAGGGTTTCGGCTGTGAAGCCTGTCTCAAAACCGGCTATTCGGGAAGGACCGGAATCTTCGAGCTGTTGACTATCGACGACGATGTCAAGGAGTTGATCAAGAAACGGAGTGATTCTCACGTCATAAAGGAGACCGTAGTGAAAAAGGGCATGACCACCCTGCGGGAGAACGGCCTGCTAAAGGCGTTGGCCGGTGAGACAACGCTTGAAGAGGTTTGCAGGGTGACGCAGGACAGCGTGTAAAGAAATCGAGGTGAGGTAACGTGCCGCTGGTTAAGTATAGTCTGGTCGGTCGCAAAGAGGCCAACGCCGGATACGAAGTGTCGGGCCGAAGCCGCCTGTGTGGTGCGCAGCCGAAAACAAAGTGCATAGATATCGGGGGGAGAATTCGGACCAAGGACGTATGCATGGTGGCCCGGCAGTTGGCGACGCTTCTTCATGCGGGCATGCCGCTTGTGCCCGCGCTGTGCGCGTTAGCCGAACAACTGCGTAAGGTCTTTGGCGAAAAAAAGAGATGGTTAAGTTGGCAGGAGAATCGTCTTGCTGAAATGATGCAGCAGGTCAGCCGAAGTGTAAACGGAGGAAGCACGCTTGCCGAAGCTCTCGGGCGGCATCGGCATGCTTTTTCAAGCCTGTTTGTCAATATGGTGGCTGCGGGCGAGGCGAGCGGGACACTGGAAGATGCTCTGGTGAGGCTGGCTGAGATGCTCCAGAAGCGCACGAATCTCGCGGGTAAAGTTAAATCAGCGGTGGCTTACCCGCTGATGATGGTCGTTGTCGCCATCGGAGTTGTCTGGTTTCTCATGTGGTTCGTGGTGCCAAGTGTGACCGAGATTTTTATCGAAATGAACAGGACCCTTCCGTGGCCTACGAGGCTGCTTATCTGGATAAGCAACTTCATGAAGTCGTATTTCTGGGTGGCGGCTCTTTTACTGTTGGGAACAGCGTGGGCAATAAGGGCATGGCTTGGCACGAGAGAAGGCAAACTGGTTGCCGACCGTTATAAGCTAAAGCTGCCGGTATTCGGCAAACTCTTTCTTGAACTGGAGATAGCGCGTCTGTCAAGGACGTTGGCCGTACTTTTTGGCGGCGGTATCCCGGTGCTTGATGCGCTGGACATAGGTGCGGGCGTTGTCCGAAACAGTTTTATAGCAAAGGCGCTTGATTCGGTCAGAGACCGGGTCAGTAGAGGGGACAACGTGGCCGAGGCGATCAGAAAAAGCGGCGTTTTTCCACCCATCGTATATCACATAGTCTCTACCGGTCAGGTCGGCGGAAGCCTTGAGGACGGTCTGACGAATGTAGCGGACATGTACGAGGAGGAGGTGGAGACTTCAACGAAGACGCTGACATCTCTGATCGAACCTGCGGTTCTGCTGGTAATGGGTGCAGCGGTCGGTTTCATCGTACTGGCGATTCTGCTTCCGATATTTGAAATAAACCGTGCTTTTTAAGGAGCGTGTCTATGGCAAAAGAAGCAACATACAGATTACACAGATTCGGATTTACTCTGATCGAACTGATGATTGTGATCGTGATTCTGGGGCTGATGGCAACGGTGGTCATGCCCCGGATACTCGAGAAACCGGAGCAGGCGCGCAGGACAAAGGCCAAGATCAGCATACGCAATATCGAGTCTGCTCTGGCGCTGTTCAAAACCGACATGGGCCGTTTTCCGACTACTTCGGAGGGTCTCGATGTCCTGGTTTCGAATCCCGGCATAGGAGGCTACAACAGCGGCGGCTATCTCGACAAGATACCGCTTGACCCGTGGGGCAACAGTTACATTTACATCTGTCCCGGACGTAACGGGCGAGACTATGACCTGGAATCTTACGGTAAGGACGCAGAAAACGGCGGCGTGGCGGACAACAGCGATATAGAAAGCTGGAACATCGAACGGTGAGAATCAAATGTCCTGCGGAAAGGAATTACCGGTGCGAAAGAAGGGCCGCATCAGAGCCTTTACGTTCGTGGAAATCGTCATTGCTCTTGCGATCGTATCGATTTGTCTGCCGGCTTTGATACGGCTGCATCTGATTGGTATAAGGGCGTCGGATACGGCGGAGACCATTACCGAAGCGGTTTCTCTGGCGAACGAGAAGATCACTTCTGTGCTGCTGTCGGGTTACCCGAAACGACAGAATCAATCGGGACAAGAGACAAGAAATACCGTATCTTTTGAATGGAAGACCGAGGTGACGGACCTGAAGGTGCCGGAACTGGACAAGGCGGGAATCCGTGGATTAAGAAAAGTGTCGGTTGCTGTCAGCTGGAAACAGGGCCTCGGGCGCAAACAGATACAGATGTCGAGTTATGTTGCCGAGGGGAAAATAAAATGAACCACAGGCCGGCAAAGGGCGCCTTTACGCTTGTTGAGCTTCTCGTGACAATTGCGATGATGGGGATTATTTTGTCGATGATATACGGCAGCTGCTTCGGCATATCCGGGTCGGTTCGGCGGTTTCAAAACAGAACGGCTTTGCGTGAACAAGTGCGAAGCGCCGGGGCGCTGATGTCCCGACAGATACGCTGCGCCTACGTGGGCCGCGAAATATCTGAGGGCGCCGTGCACTCGACGCTCCGCGGCTCAAACGTGCAGGATAAAAGCCTACTCACCTGCTTCAGGAGCAGTTTGGATGACCCGGACGGAGTCTTCTTGAGACTTGTCACCACCAGTGCTGTCACGACATTACAGGGCCCGGGAGACGGTTTGTTCGAAGTGGAGTACAGGCTTGACGATAAAAGGGGGCAGCTTTTTTACAGGCAGGCGCTGTCCGCCAACAACTGGAACAATGTCTTAGAAAGCGCCGATTGGCAGCTCCTTGCAGAAAAGGTCAAGAGTATGGAATTGGCGTTTTTCGACGGGGTGCAGTGGAGGTACAACTGGGATCAGGAAAAGGAACGAGAACTGCCTCACGCCGTGCAAATCAGCATCATTGCAGAGGCCGAGGGCGATCGGGCATGTCACTTCGAGACTACCACAGAGGTATTCTGTGGGAGAAGCTCGACCAGATAACACTAAGTAAGGTATCGGCAGTCGAGAGCAATGAGCCGGAAAAAGACGAACGCGGGAAAAAATGGATTCGTAGTTGTTGTCGTCCTGTGCATGGTCGTGATGCTTGGGGTGCTGCTGCTTGGTTTCGACTATGAATGCCGCACGCGGCTGCGCGTTGCGGAGAACTCTTCGAAATGTCAACGGGCGCTGCTGTGTGCAAAAGCGGGCCTGAACATCGCGATTGCAGCCGTTGCCAATGACAGCGTTTGTGGAAACAGCAAGCTGCTCAATCTGCTCTCGGGTAAAACCGCTATCGGCATCGATGCGGGGACATGCTCTGTTAAGATTTCCGAGGAGAACGGCAAGCTGAATTTGAACCGACTAATCGACGAAAGCGGCAACATCGACTGGACAAAGACGGACCAGTTGCTTCGACTTGTCGATGTGCTGAATCAGTCACGGAACGACCAGGTCGTGATTGACTGCGATTTGACGCCGTCGCTTATCGACTGGATGGACATCGACGAAGGGGTGACTGTACTGGCTTTTGCGACATGCGAGAATTTCGGCGCCGAATCGGGGTACTATGAAAAACTGGATCCGGCTTACAGTTGCAGGAACGGGCAGCTTGAAACTGCGGAAGAGCTGTTGCTGATCAAGGGCGTTAGTGCGGAGGTCTTCAATCGGATACGTGATTACGTTACTGTTTACGGGGACGGGAAAATAAACATCAATTCGGCTCCGAGTGAAATAATTGAGTGCCTTTCCAAAAAAATAGACTCTTGTTTAGCACAAATGATCGTGGACAGGCGCCAGATAAGAGCCTACAGCAGCGTCGGGCAACTGCGCACCGCCGCCCCGATGACAGACAGCATTTTTGACGAGCTCAGCAGCGTGATTACCGTCACCCCTACGGAACGGTATTATCGCGTCACCTCGGTCGGACACGCAGGCGGGCACAGCCACAACGTAGAGGCGATACTCAAGAGAGGCACGAAAACGGAAGAAGTGGAGGTAATTCTTTACAGGGAGAATTAAGGATAAAAGGGTCGGGGCGTTAGTCCGACAGAATACGAAAGAAAGAACAATGGCCAAGCGGTGTATTGGTATCGATATAACCGGTTCTTGTCTCCATGCGGTGCAGGTTTTGCGTAACGACGGTCGGCTTCGTATTGAAAAAGTCCTCAGTGCCCGGATACGGCGCAGGACCGACCAGCCGAGCGATATGCTCAAGACACTGATGCGCCGGGAGGGTTTCGACCGGCGTGCAAGTGTGGCGGTTTCCATTCCGCACGGGAGTGTTTGTTTTCGTAATGTTCAAGCCGATCAGCGACAGATGCAGCATATCGGGGAACGTGAAGAGGCCCTGGGCGAGCATGATTTTCCGATACAATCTAAAGAGATTGTTCCGAGAATGTGCTCGTGTCGGAAACTGTCCGACGAAGGATACGCGGTTCTCATAGGCGCGGTTGACAGGGAATTGCTGGATGAAAGAGTCGCTATTTTTCATAGGGCCGGAATGCGCCCCGAACTCGTCGGACCGGCGATTTTTGCCGTCCATTCAACCGTTATGGTCAACCACCCGGAAATCGCACTTGGCCGGGCCGTTATAGCCTACGTTGACGACTTCCGCCTCAGCCTGGCCGTCACAGAAGACAACAAAGTCTTACTGGTCAGAAGAATTCCATTTGCCTCGATTAACGATAATGTCATCCCTTCGGCTGTTATAGGTGCTTTTGACTTTTTGTCCCGCGAACTGGAAGTCACGTGGCGAAAAGCGTTCAACGACGATGTTACGGAGGGCGCGAGGGTCTACCTTGCGGCGCCGGACGACTCCGGCGGGGACGCCAAAGAAATAATTGAACAGAGCTTGCGCTGTCCGGTGATTATGGTCGATCCTTGTGCCGAGGTCGAGCCACCCGCCGAAAGCAGCGCCGCAGCCGCCATGAATGTCGCCGAGGGTCTGGCTTTGAGCATATTGGCGCCGGATAAAACTTCCGGAGTCAACTTTGTCGTGGCAAAGTTTGCAAAGAAAGCCTCGGCGCCGAACCTCAAAAGAGAGCTGTCGATTTGTGCAATACTTGCAGCCGTTGTTGCAGCCGTCTGGTTGTCGGGTTTGTTTGTGAAACTGCTCTATCTCGAGAACAAGCATGAGCGACTGAAAAACGAATTGAAGGAGACTTTTTTACTCGCGCTTCCCGAAGAAAGAAACATCATAAATCCCGTCGTCCAACTGGACCGCAGGCTGCAATCGCTCCGGGCCAATAGTGTATTTTCCGATCTGATTTCCGCGGCCGCGGTCGAGCCGCTTGAAGTCCTGCACGCCATAACAACAAACGTTCCGGCAGAGCTTGAAATCGAGGTTACAAATATATCGATAAATCCCGAATCCGCGCGTGTCACGGGGACATGCGGTTCCTTTGAAACCGTCTACAACTGGCAAAGCAGACTGCACGATTCCGGACGGTTCTCGACGGTCGACGTACAGGACGTTCGCAGAGAGCCTGAAAGCGGCGTTGTCCGCTTTACTCTCTTTCTTTCATTCGCACTTCCGGAGTGAATACGATGTATCTTACGCCCAGAGCACGCTTGGTCGGTATAATCATGGCGGTATTTGTGGGGGCCTGTTTATTGTTTGAAATGGTTATAAGTCCCGCCGCCGAGCGCGTGGAGACGCTCAGCCGGGTGATCCCTGAAAAACGCAAGATGCTTGAAGAGGTCCGAAGGAAAAGCGAACAGTACCTTGCTCTGAAAAGAACGCTGGACGCCTATAAGACGAAAACGGCTTCTGAGCAAACACGATTCGGACTGCTTGTTTTCCTTGAGACAATCATCAACGAGCTGGAACTGAAAAACAAGGTCGCGGCGATGAGGCAGGATGTGCTCCCGCTGGATTCGGAGTATCAGGAGGTGCTCGTTGAAGTAAAACTACAAGACACCACCCTCAAGCAGCTTGTTGACTTTCTTTACAGAATCAAGTCGTCAAACGATTGTCTGCGCGTCAAGAGTCTCTATACGGGCAGGGACGCGTCAAATCCCAATGCGCTGGACACGGTGATAAGAATATCGACCTTGAAATCGGGCGAGCCGGTATAACACGGGCGCAAGAGCCGGTTACGCCGGCGCCTGCATCGTTCTGATCAAAATCATAAACCGTATGCCAATGCGGCAATTCCCACCTGGCGGCGTGTATGCAAAATGGAAACGTGCCATTCGAGTTTTTTATGCTTGCCGCGGGATGAGCGTGCGGCTATAATCAGGTGATGTAAAACTATGTCGAACAGGAGATTGCGACGGCATGTAAGTTTTCTGGAAGTCCTCAGCGCCTGTAGCTCAATTGGATAGAGCGTCGGTCTACGGAACCGAAGGTTAGGGGTTCGAATCCCTTCAGGCGCGTTTGTTTTTTTCTCGATGACAGGTTTGCTCGAGCAAGAAAAGGCCGATGTTTGGATGCAAACGGGAAAAGGCCTGATATTAGCCCAAGTTCTGTATATCGTTATATAAAAGTTCATATTCGATATGTCCGATAGAGACATACAGACTTGGAATCTGTCAATCCAAGGCAGCAGCCACCTTAGAATAAAATGGGGGCGAGAATATAGGAACACGTATTGTATGCCGCCTTTATATTTGTATTTACATAAGTGATTTATTCAATTCGTACAGTATGAAAAGAAATGAACAGGGCCGTCAAGGCAATTAAGGACACATTTTCCGGCATGTTTTTTTCCGGTATTAACGGCTGCAGCGTGCGGCGCAATCCGGTTCCCGTCGACCTGATGTCCGAGGCTGAACTAAAAGGAATCAAGGGCATTCGCGCATGGGGTGACCAGTACAGCCGATTATTTCAAGAGGATATTGTAAAATCTATGCGTCAGGAGCGCGAGGGTGATTTTTCTGTGAAGCCGGACGGCTCTGCTTTCTACAATGTTCTGGCCTTGTCGGGAGGCGGAGCGCATGGAGCCTTCGCGGCCGGCTTTTTATACGGGTGGACACAGGCGGGAAGCAGACTTAAGTTTAAACTTGTCACCGGCATCAGCGCAGGGGCGCTAATTGCCCCCTGCGCTTTTCTCGGGTCCGATTATGACGAAGAACTGAAAGAAATGTTCACTGCAACTACTGCAAAAAACGTCTTTCACATCAGAAACTTTATCTCATGGCTTTGGAGTGAGTCATTTGCCGATACCGCACCGCTTGCAAAACTCATCGCGAAGTACGCTGATGAAACCGCACTTGAGGCAATTGCCGAAGGACACGCCCGGGGAAGACGACTTTATATCGGTACGACCAACCTCGATGCTCAGCGTCTTGTGGTCTGGAATATGGGAGCAATCGCCGGCAGCGGTTATCCGGACGCACTTCAGCTTTTCCGCAAAGTGTTGCTTGCCTCAGCCTCGATACCAATTGCATTTCCGCCGGTTTACTTTGACGTTGAAGCGGGAGGCCGGTTGTATGACGAGATGCATGTAGACGGTGGGACCATCACGGAAGTCTTCTTCGATGGTTGCATGCTCGATTTTGCGGTTGCCAGGAAAGAGGTTTTTGGGCAGGACGCTCCAAAACCCGGCATTGCAGTTTACATTATCCGTAACGGGAAACTGACACCGTCGCCTCAACAGGTACCTCGCAGCTTGCCGAAAATCACCAGAAGGGCTTTATCCACGTTAAACAAAGCACACGGTTGGGACCACCTTCACCATATATACGAGATGGCTCGACGAAATCAGGTTGCCTTTAATTACATCGACATCCCGCAAGACTTTGAGCTCCCAGACAAGGAAGCATTTGACCTGGAGGAAATGAACAGACTTTTTAGTTTGGGCGTGAACCTGGCGAAATCCGGTTATCAATGGCACAAGCTTCCGCCGAGTCTTCAAGAAAGTTTTTAGGTCTGCTGAAAAAAGATCAGGAATATTCCGGTAAGCTAACGAAGGCGATACCCCATAAAGTATTCTTTGGAGAGACGCGCTTTCGGCATTCTTCTAAAGCGCTGAAATGTTTAAGTCGATAGGAAAATCAAATGGGGCGTGATTGGCGGTCGAACAATTACGAGAAGTATTATAGAGTCGCCCATATATTTGTCTGTAGTTGTGCTGTTGTGATGGGTTTGCCAGCGGGTCTTTAGGCCCGGCTTTCGCGGAAATCCACACGGAACCAGCAGATGCATCAAACCGCTTTTTTCGTAAAGCTTGTAACTGGAAAGGGCAAGAAGCTATGAATTTAACATTTTCTGAAGTCATCGTCTGGTTGATTGTGGGCGCGCTGGCCGGTTCGCTGGCCGGAATGCTTGTGACCTGGAAGAAAAAAGGATTCGGACGTTACGCTAATATAGGTATCGGCCTGGTCGGAGCTTTAATCGGCGGGTTCATCTTCAATCTGTTTAATATCGAGCTGGGTTTTGGAGCCTTGAAGATCACTTTCGAGGATCTGCTTTCGGCCCTTGCAGGGTCGCTCATTTTCCTCGCATTCCTTTGGTACTTTTTGAGGCGTCACAAAGAAAAAGCTGCATTAAGAAATTAACAAAGCAATTTAACGATTAACGACAGCTACAAAATAATTATTATCGGCAACCTCAGCCGTCGATACAGTTACCACTTCTCCAACGCTGGATATCTATGGCGCAATCAGCAAGTCATTGAGCGAATAAGGCGGTGTTTGTAATCGCCGCCGCCGATGAATACTAAGAATCCGGCATTTATGAGCGTTCAATCGGTCATTGTTTAGTACGAAGACGAAGACGTCGATTATTATATCCTGGCAGGCATCGGCCCTTTCACATTTGGGCTTGTGTGACGGAGCGGAGTGTGATATATTGCCGCGCGGGCAGCCTATGAGATATGGAAATTACTCGATTACAATGAAAGGGCACGAATATGAGCGTGATGAAGTACGCAATTTTGCTTGGGATGGTGGCGTCGGCGGGGCTTAGTTGCATGCGCGGTGAGCAGACGAAAGCGGAAGAGCCCTGGGTTGTGCTCGAGGGCAAGGCCGGTCCCGGCAAGGGCAAGCACATTGTTCTTGTCGCCGCTGACGATGAATATCGCTCGGAAGAACTGATACCTCAATTAGCCAAGATTCTGGCCATGCACCACGGTTTCAAGTGCACGGTGCTTTTCACCGTCAACAAAGAGACCGGCGAGATTGATCCGTCAAGCCTGGACAATATACCGGGCCTGGAGGCCCTTAAAACAGCCGATCTGATGGTGTTATTCGCCCGCTTCCGCGAGCTTCCCGATGAGCAGATGAAGCTCATCATCGATTACACCGACTCGGGCAGGGGCATTATTGGTCTGAGGACGTCCACACATGCTTTCCGCTACGAAAAGCAGATGGACAGCCCTTACGCCAAGTACAGCTTCCGAGACAAGCAATTCCAAGGCGGCTACGGCCGCCAGGTACTGGGTGAGACCTGGATCGGCCACCATGGACATCACAACGAGGAGAGCACACGGGGGCTGATTGCAGAGGGGATGGAAAACCACCCCATTGTCAGGGGAGTGGAAGATATCTGGGGCCCTTCGGACGTTTATAGTATTACGACGCTGCACGGCGACAGCAAGCCGCTGATAATGGGACAGGTGCTTTCGGGTATGAATCCGACGGACAAGCCAAACCCTGCAAAGGCGGTTGTGCCCATAGCCTGGACGAAGAGTTATACGGGCTTGCGCGGCAAGAGAGCCCGCGTCTTTACGACCACGATGGGCCACGGCGACGACCTCAAGAGCGAAGGCTTCCGCCGTCTCCTGGTCAACGCGTGCTACTGGTGCATGTGCATGGAGGACAAGATCGGTGTCAGGAGCAAGGTCGATATGGTCGGCGAATACAATCCAAACCCAATCGGCATGGGTGGACACAAGAAAGGACTGAAACCATCCGACCACAAGTTATGCCGCCCGTAACAAGCGGGCAGCCACTGGCGCCAGGTCGAAAAAACGCCGCCAGCAGCACCATATCACTTTCCTTTCTTAACGGTCGGCCGATGCCATTCAACCCGGTCAAACGGATTTTCATACCGTCACGTCGCCTGGAATATTTTGAGGAAACCACCCCGCAGGCTCAGGAAAGCATCCCTTTCCCTAAGCCCTATGGGATTTTATTTCCCTCGCTTCGGGCGTCTGCGCCTAAAAATATCGCAGACAGTACATATTCGTAACCAATAGAAATGCTTTTTCCTTGACAAGCAGGGGAGTTGTTGGTTAGAATTTGTGAGAATAGTTGACAGGTCCTTTCTGTAAAGGACAGTATAACTGAAAGAAAGTCTTTTGGTTTCGGGTTTGGGGCTGTCGGCAATCATGATAATGCTAAAGCTGAGACACTGACCGCTGGGATTTTCGGCAACGTCGAATCCTGGATTGGGTAGTAACATGGACAAGCAAGTGATGAAGGTGTGGCGTTCAATTTCACCATCTTGCCTTACCTTTTGCCTGGCGGTTGTTTTGATTTTAATGGCACATTCCGCAGCCCTTGGAAAGTACAAGACATACATCATCAACATCGATGGCCTACCCGGAGATTATATAGGAATGGCCTACGAGGGTGGTGCGCACAATGACACTGACATTACGCCTTGTCTGAGTTCGTTTAAGTCACAGGCGGCCTGCTATCCAATGTACAGCATGCTGCCCTCAGTAACCGGCGCAAATCACGTTGCAATAATGACCTCCGCCAGGCCGGGCACCTCCGGAATCCTCCATGCCTTCGAAGAGCACCAGGGGCTCGAGATGGATATGAGTTCGGACAAGTACGGAATGCCCCTGAAACGTGTGTACACACACCAGGACCTTCATGTGAGAGGCGTCCGGACCCTGTTCAACGCCGCCAAGGCAAGCGGCGCGGGAACAACCGCCGTTATCACAGGCAAACCCTGGATTGGTGGCATCTTCGACGACGGTGATGACACCGGCTGTGATTATAGCATCCACCCAAACTCAAGTGACACCAGCAAACTCGGTTACATCACCGACACCAGTTTGTACATACTTGGCGGTGCGCCTCATGCCGGTGACGCCGTTGCCAGGCCCAGGTTCTACGTCCCTCCAGGTAATGATCCCAGCGACAAGTGGGTCATTGATAATGCCATCAATGTGGTTGCAAGAGAAGATCCGGACCTTCTTTACATCCTATTGGCCAACGTCGACCAGGCGGGCCACAAATATGGTGCCCTTCACGATGGAGCCGTTTCAAATCTAAATTCGGAACGAAATCCTGATGCTATGCGTGACCAGGTCGTCATAACCGATCGCCAGGTCAAAAGATTCCTCGATTACCTGAAAACCATCGAGGAGGAAAACGGAAAAACGCGGTTTGACAACTCATTAATTGTTGTAACCGCCGACCATGGTATGAGCAGCGTGAAAGGGGGCGATCAATGCGTCGATATCAGAAAAGAACTCGACGAGAACGGCTATCCTATGCGAGCCAGGGACGACTACATGAATTTCTCATACAACTCCAGCGGGGTCTACGAGTACTGCTTATCGGAGGGTTCAGCCGCTTATCTTTACGGGGTAGACTCCGACAAACTCGACCAGATGAAGAACTTTCTTGCCAATGATTTGCCCGAGGTTGAGGGTGAAAACCCGGTTTACGGTGTATACGTCGCAAACACGATAAACGAGGTTTTCGGCGGACCACCCCGAGGAAACAGCGACCTGAAATGGCCTGATATAATTGTCCTGTTCAAGCCCAACATCGGAGCCTATCTCTACAAAGATGTTGTCAGAAAATCCATTCCCGGTGAACATGGGTCCATAGGAGAGAGGTATGTGCCCTTTATTGTGCACTATCCCGGCCTGGGCGGGGCCATCCTAAAACGCCCCGGCCGACTCTCAACCGATGCTACTATTGGAGAAACCGTTTCCGGAAGCGCGTACTATCGGAACACCGCCGTGGCGCCAACAATTTGCCAACTCAATAACTGGAAGGTGCCGGATTCGTTCGAAGGGACTTCGCTTTTCAGTGAGTGGCCCTATTTGGCAATGCCAACGGAAGTGTCCACTGAGAAGAAAGGCTTTATCACGGGCATACCCGAACCGGGAGCCCATCATGCCGAATTCTCTGTCTGCGCGGACCTCACGGGCGATAGTGGCTGGACGGTCCTGGGAATCGACGAGGACCCCTGTGACGGGTTTTCCACCGATTGGGACACACGGCTTTTTAGTCACGGAGATTACCTCATCAACATGACCCAGTTTTCTTCCGACGGAACCGGAATCGCCGAAGATTCGATACACCTGTTCAACTGTGCTTTTCCCGCATCCACAAGACAGGTGCTGCTCCATGAGAATTTTGACGACGAGGACATGAGCGACTGGGTGGCCGACGTTAACGACGGGCTGTGCGAGATCGATTCATCCAACTTCAAGAGCGGTCCTCACTCTTTGCACGTACTTTCTCGCGGTGAGGGAGCCGCCTGGGCATGCTCAGCGGAATTCAACATAGATAAAAGTGGCGATTTCACGCTCGCCACATACTTCATGGCCCCGGAAGATATCAACTCTTCGCTCGTGGTTTTGGACAATAACTGGGTTCATCTGCTGATAGACTACAACATGGAACTTAAAGCATGGCAAGGCACCAATGGCGGCGCCCTGCACATCGCCACTCTCAACCCCGGTCAATGGTACTGGATCAGGACCGAAGTTCATCCCCAGACACAGCACTATGATATTTATTTGGATGGCGTCCGCGTAGGCGACGCGAATTTCCTCAATGATCCTCCGGGCGAGGTCTATCGTTATGTGCGTCTTGGTGACATTCACAGCGGTCCGACGGGATACGGCGAAGGATACTGGGACGGTGTCTTTGTTTTGGGCAGACACTATTTGGACAATGACGGGGACGGTCTGGACAACGATTCCGACAACTGCCCTGGTCAAGCAAATCCAGAGCAGACGGATTCAGACAACGACGGTCTTGGGGATGCCTGTGACTGCCCGTGCAACGGCGACCTTAATGTTGACGGCTGGTTGTCTCCTGCCGACCTGGTTATATTGATGATCAAATTGTTGCCGTTCCAGGACGCCTTGTATTCGGTAAAGACAACACGTAACAATTGTGGCGACTTGAACTCTGACGGTTTGTTGTCCCCCAAGGACATTGCATTCCTTGTATTTCTGCTCCTGCGCCACGCCGACTATGACTACTGGTGCGAGTGTCCACGGTAGCCGTGGCCGCACAATAAGATGGGAAATTGTGTCCTTGCCGGAACTGCCAGAACTTGTCGCACGCGACTCATGACGAAGAGTAAAACTCCCTCGAAAGAACCGGTAAAGGTTGACTGAGCCTTTGGGAGTAGTCGGACGTTCGTGGTCTTCAAGCTGCGTTAAGTCGCCGGGTCCTTAACATTAGCTGTTCGGTTTGCACTTCGTCAGTTGAAGCAGTCTGTCACGTTAATGCCAGCTTGCAAAGTGCGAAAGTCAGCTTGCATTGATAAATCAAAATGAGGCCGTGCCATCTTCGGCTGCGGCTGTAAGCATGTAAAGCAAATTGTCTTCGCGGCACGGTATTTGCACATAATAACTTACTTGCCTCATACATTGAAAAGCCGTGAGGCATTTTGTCGAAAGGATCAGGCCGAATGAACAGGGTTATGACGCCAAATCCCATCGAAAGAAAAGAACCACAGGCTTTGAAAGGGGGAAGAATATTATGAAATCTCTACCAGGGAAAATCCCGCTTGTGTACTGTGCTCTTGTCGCAGCTTTTTTACTTGGGGTGCTGAGCTGCGCCGCCGAGGCGCATGAAACAGGCATTCAGATTCTGTCGCAAAAGCACCACATCGCATGCTACGAGCAACCAAAAGGGTCAAACGGGCAATGGGAGCAGATATACAATATAACCAGCCCTTCCCCTGTCACGTATGGAAATTCGGGCTGGGCCGATTATCTGTCCGTCGGTGGGCATATCGCGCCACCCTCCGGTTATATGGGGCGGGGCGTTGAGTTTTTTTCATGTCGTTTCAGACCTCTTGCGGAAAACTACAAGTTCAGCTTCCGGGGCGAATCCTATATTGATTCCAGTATTGCCGCATCGCTGACGGACGTCTCCGGTCGTGAGAGGTTGTTCTTCTGGACCGAAGGATACGGAGGAGCTGATGACCCCATTGGGGAACACGCGTATGATTGGACGGGTACGCTTCAGCCGACCCACATATACAGATTATCAATGCTGGGGCACCACTGGACGGACACCGCTACAAGTTGCTACATCCGAGGGTCAATTGACGCAGCCGTAATCCCCGCACCCGGCGCTGTTGTGCTGGGTGGCATCGGTGTCGCATGCGTGGGATGTATGCGCCGGCGAAAGAGCATGTGAATACTCAAGAAGACTTTAGCGAGCAAGGCAAGGCCGCAAGCTCGTCCTTGTGGCCTTTTTCTACTTCCACGGTGGATTTAACGTATTCCCTTGGCCTCAAGAAAGCCTGGAATGTGTACCATTTTTGGTTTGACGTTTTTCCGGCGGAAACCATATGGTCCAGTCAGGTATTTCGGCCTTGGCTTGAGCCGGTGGCCTGGTAGAAACCAAAGCCGAAGTCGTGACAAAGCTTATTGTCGATACAGGTCTGTAATAAACGCCTGTTTCGGGACGATTCTGTTCAAAGGATCTACCGAAGTAGATAACGACGGCCGTGAAGAGGTTCAAGCTGAGGTTATGGAACTAAAGGCTACGTGCGGGAGTTACTTGCCAATATTCTTTCGGTGGGCAAGAACGAGCGGTTCTTCGAGTTTTCTATTCCTTGGCTTCTTCGGTTTTTTCTTCAGCGGCGGGCGTTTTTTCAGCCGTTGCGGCCTTTTTGCCGGCGTGGCTCTTTCGGTGTGCGACCTTGGGAAGGTGGAGTACGGCATCACCTTCGGCCCATCTTTCCTCGTCTTTCAACTGCTCCACGCGCTCGGGACGCCTTAAAACGTTTCGGTGTCTGCTTAAAGCGCCTTTGATTTTTAGCGAACGATCAATGGACATCGAAAATTTCTCCTAACCTAATCGTCAAACTTCATGCCGTATGCATCATGGAAAGGCAATGAAGTACTTGAACCGAAAGATTCGTATTGCGGGCCGGGCGGTTTGTATTTTGCACCAAGCTCAACGATTCTTTGTCTGGCCTTGAAGCCGTCAGTTCCCTGCTTACCGGGATTATCGTATTTTTCACTCGTAACCAGAAAGCACCTGCCTTGAATTCTTCTTATCTCCGTTGCTATTCCATAGTACGCAAAATACTCCTGAACGGGCTCCAGTTGTTCGGCGTTTTCATACGTTTGTATAACAATTCTGTTGTTTCCTTTCGACTCAGGCCGGGCCGGGTCCTCGGCAGCGGCTGGTGCTTCCCGCACCGCATCGGTTCCCGCTTCCGGTGCGGGAGCTATCTGCTCGATCTTAGCCTGCCACCTTGGCGGCTGGCCAATTATCGGCTCGGCCATCAGGCCTCGCTGGTAAATCTGGCCTAGGCGGAAGCAAACCAGCACGATCAGCATGACTGCAAGCCCCATGGCGATCGCGAACTGATAAGGGACCGAAAACTCGATTCTTCCTGCATTAAGCTGGATTTTGCTTGGTTTCTTGGGCCAACCCGTCAGCTTTTCACGGTCGGTTATCTTCTCCTGGGGTGCCGGCGGCTCGGACTTCTTGCTCTCTTGGGGGCGCAGTTTCTGCAAGTCCTCTGCCTTGCCCGGTTTTACGCGGGTTTTGCCGATCACCTCGTACAGCGCCATCCTTTTGCGATTTCGGACCATAGGCAGCCGCGCCTTAGTCTTCCAATTATCCAACAGAGCAGTATGATATTAGATTAGGTCGGCTGAAGCAAGCAAGTTGTTTCAGAAATTCTCAGCGCGGGCGAATTTTGCCGGATTATTGTGTTTTCGCAATCAAACCCTGCCGCATAGAGAACAGCATAGCCGGGACTCACAGCCGGATTTAACAGGCTCTCGTGAATTCTTATCCTGCTAACCGCCGCTGCGCCGATGCTCGCTGTTCACAAAAACCTTAAGCCTATGGGCGGGAGAGAATGGCCCGTTCAGCATCGAACTTGTGCCCAATCCTTTGGCCAAGTTCTTCTATCTGATTTAGGGTCACCATCCCGACAGGTTTCCTGTATCTGTATCATTATCAGCATATCCAACTCATAAGCGTCATTGCGCCACATAGCCCCCCTCCAGAGGTTGGAGAACATGTCTTCTGCGTACATGGGTTTCGCTGTGTTCTACAGCTTTTCGTTGCTCCAGTTCTGTTTTTCTCCCAAGGATCCGGGATAGTTCGTTCTCCAGCGCAGCGCAGCCGATCAGGCTCGGCTCGTGGTCCTCTTGGAATTCCACTAATAAATCTACGTCGCTGTCGGGACCAAAATGAGTGCTTAACACCGAGCCGAAAAATGCAGGAGTGCGAATATGATTTTGACGGGAGAATTGTGCTATTCTCTGCCTTGGCGCCTTAATCCGAATGCTCATTTTCTTACCTCGATTCTCAGCTCATTCTTATCTGCCGTTCTCAGTATAGCAATATCGACTATCTCGCAGCAACAATTAAACCGCCAACCGATGAGCCTAATCCTGAAAGGCAAACTCCATACATCGGTTCCTGCCGTCACGACCTTCCGTACTTTGCTGAGGAGATGTTTTTTCTTGAGGCGAGGGTTAATTTCACATTCATGGATAAGAGCTCCCGGAACGGTCAGCGCGTGATTCGGCGCAAAATCACAGAGATCCTGAGCAGATGCTGCTTCAAAAACGCTTTTGTCAAGTACGAGTACGTCTGACACATGGTCATCCCTCACTTGTTCGACAGGTTAGCAGCGATTATTTTTCGCATGAGTTTTGGGTTGCCGTCTTTACCTGTGAAGAGTTTGAACTGTGCGAGGGCCTGGTTTACGAACATTGTAAGACCGTCGATTGATTTGGCTCGTTTTTTCCCTGCATAGGTCAAAAGCAGGGTCCTGGCAGGGTTGTAGACCGTGTCGAAGACGGTCATCGGTCTTTTTATGGATTCACAGGGCACAGGGCTGGCGTCAATGTTGGGGTACATCCCTATGCTGGTGCAGTTTATCAGCAGCTTCGCATCGAGGGTCTGCAGATCACTTAGAGGCGCGAAGGCGCAACCGAATTCCGCGGCGAGCGCTTGTGCTCGCTCGACGGTGCGGTTGTAAATTGTGATTGTCGCGCCGGCGTCGTCAAGGCCGGCGACAATCGCCCGCGC
>Ga0180438_10003269_pt1 | contig 24747 bp, 25 predicted proteins | sample SS_ome_12_FD_132455 | JGI IMG/M metagenome (GOLD analysis project Ga0180438, IMG submission 132455) | Hypersaline lake sediment archaeal communities from the Salton Sea, California, USA - SS_3_D_2 metaG | ecosystem: Environmental > Aquatic > Non-marine Saline and Alkaline > Hypersaline >... | reverse complement strand
GTGAAGGTGATAACAATTGATTTTGTGATGGATTTGGCGCGGCTGCCTTATTATATACCGGCGAGCTGAGAGGGGTCGGGCAGTTGCGATTATGTAAAAAATTTTGCGTTTGACTATTTATACGGCAGAATATAAAAACGCTGGAACTAACTAAAGCGAATTCAGGTGACACAAATGGAAAGAGTCTTTACAAGTGAACTTAAGCCTCTGCTGGATGCTATCGCCCGGAGTATGGACCTTTACGTCCCTGTAAAGTCAGGCGACCATTACGTCTACACGAAATACGACCGCTCGGACGCGACCGAAGTGCAGTTGAACAACATACGGGCATGCACACCGGTGAAGGAGTTTCTTTTTCCGCTTCGTGAGCTTGCAGCGGTTTTTCCGGAGCCGGGCGACCCGGAGGATGTGAAAGCTTTTGCCGTTCTGGGCCTGAAGGACTGCGACGTGCGTTCGCTGGAAATCCTGGACAAGGTATTTCTGGAGCCCGAGTTTCTGGATGAGTTCTATCAGCAGCGGCGCGAAAAGATGTTCATAATCTCCACGGACTGCGCAGATCCGGCGGGTAGCTGCTGCTGCACGCTCTTCGGCGGCGGGCCATACAGCGAGAATGGTTTCGATATTAACATCTCGCAGATTGACAGCGGCTTCGTCATCGAAGCGGCATCGGACAGGGCCAAAGAAATCATCGAGAAAAACAAACGGCTTTTCAGCGAGGTAATTCAGCAGGTCCTCGACAAAAGGGACGCGATTCGCCAGCAGAGCCGCAGACAATTAGAGGAAAGCAACGCCGAGTACGAGCTCGGCGCGGCGGTGAACGAGGTTATCGAGAAGAATCAGGACTCCGACGTGTTCGACGTTGAGTCGCAAAGCTGTGTCGAGTGCCAGGCGTGCACGAGAGTATGTCCGACGTGTCACTGTTTCTATCTTTACGACGCGAAGCAGAAGGATTATTTCGGCAAGATGAAGATGTGGGACAGTTGCATGCGGGTGGGTTACGCGGCGGTCGCGGGCGGGGCGAACCCTCGAAAAGTGTTGGGCGAGAGGATAAAACATCGGCTGCTGCACAAGTTCTCGTACTTTCTCGACAGGTACGGGGTCGACATGTGTGTCGGCTGCGGCAGGTGCATTGACGCCGACAGCCATAAAATGGACATCAGAAAAGTGTTGAAAAAACTAAGCGAAGAAGTGAAAGTCTGAAAATGAATCAGAACATATATCAACCCATAAATGGCGAAATCGTAGACATAATCGAAGAGTCCCCAACGATCAAAAGCTTTGTCGTCGTCCCCGACGACAGCTTCAGGTTTGAGACGGGCCAGTTTGTGGAGCTGACCCTGCCGGGCGAGGGCGAAGCGCCTTTTACGCCTTCATCGTCTCCGAGCGTAACAGACAAGATGGAAATAACAATTATGAAAGCAGGTCGGGTGACGGCTCTGCTCCATGAGTGCGGCAAGGGACAGAAGGTGGGAATTCGCGGGCCTTACGGCAACGGCTATCCGATCGACGATTTTGCAGGCAAGGAGGTTTATATAGTCGGCGGCGGTGTGGGACTGGCGCCGATCAGATCGCTTTTTTTGACCCTTGTCGAGAGGATAAATGACTTCAAGAAGGTCGTCTGCCGTTTCGGCGCGAGGACACCGGAAGATTTCATCTACAAGAGCACGGTTTTCGACTCGTGGCAGAAGATCAAGGGTGTGGAGATGAAACTGACGGTTGACAATGCCGACGGGGACTGGAGCGGAAACGTGGGCGTTGTCACCACGATATGCAAGAAAGAGGATGTTGACGTGAATAAGGCCGTGGCGGTGATTTGCGGACCTCCGATCATGATGAAATTCGCAACGCTGAGAGTTCTAGAATTCGGTTTCAAGCCGCGGGATATTTACCTTTCGATGGAAAAGAACATGAGTTGCGGGTTCGGCAAGTGCGGGCACTGCATGATCGGGAGATATTACTGCTGCAAGGACGGTCCCGTGTTTACGTATGAGCAGATAAAGGACTACCCGAACATCTGGGATTAGTAGGCGGCCTTGCAGGCGTGACGGTGAAATACGAAATAACAGGTGCGAGATACTAAACAATGGGTGCAAAATTAATAATTGACCTGGGAAAATGCAGACTTCAGGCCGAATCGGGTGTGCAGTGTTCGTACAAGCACCATCCCGCGAACAAGGGCGTGGATTCGCTGCTGGAGATGATCCGGTTTGCATTGGTCTGCCGCAGGTGCGAGGCGGCGCCCTGTGTAACCGCCTGCCCACGCGGCGCGCTGGAAAAAGAACCGAGCGAGCATAACGACGCGGGCACGCTGAAACGGGCGAATATGCTGTGCACCGGGTGCGGGACTTGCGCGATAGCGTGTCCGTTCGGCACGATTTACACCGACTTGATACCTTTTCCGAGCAGCGTCTGCGACGTGTGCAAGGGGAGGCTTTCGCCCGGTGAAAAACCGTTGTGCGTGCAAACCTGCAGCGACGAAAGCATCGACTACGCGGATGTGGCTGTGGAAGGTGATTTGAGAGAGGTCTTCGAAGATATTGTTGTAAAGGTATCCGGCGGAGTGCTTTGGGAGCCCTTCGTCAGACAGGCACAAGGGACTGAAAAATGACAGAGGCATTAACAGACATATTCTGGGTGTTGATCTTTCCGGGCTTTTTGTTCACCGGGATTGTGGGCCTTGTTGCAAGCTACATAGTCCGCAAGGTCAGCGCCCTTGTCCAGTGGCGCGTAGGGCCTCCGGTGCGTCAGCCGTTGACCGACATCCTGAAGCTATTGGGCAAGGAGACGCTCATTCCAGAGGAAGCCAACCGTCCTGTCTTCATGGCGGCCCCGCTTGTTGGTTTTGCGGGTGTGCTGCTGCTTTCGACATTGTTGTGGGTGACGGCGTTCTGGCCTGACAAGGCGTTTGTCGGTGATATCATCGTTGCGATCTACCTGATGGTTCTGCCGTCGCTGGCGTTGATTCTGGGCAGCAGTGCGAGCGCCAGCCCGCACGCGGCAATCGGGACAAGCCGCGAGATGAAGCTGGTGCTTGGCTATGAGCTTCCGCTGGTTCTGGCGATTATCGTTGTTATCATAAAATCCGGTGGTCAACTCAGCCTGGCCGCGATTGCCCAGCAAGCGCCCGTGCTGAGCATATCGGGAATGCTGGCGTTCCTGGTGAGTATCCTTTGCATTCAGGCAAAGCTGGGTTTTATTCCGTTCGACATGGCCGAAGCCGAAACCGAATTAGGCAGCGGTGTATATATGGAGTATTCCGGCGGTCTGCTGGCTGTCTGGAAACTTATGCAGGCCATAATGCTTGTTGCACTTCCGATGTTCATCGTGACGGTGTTTATGGGCGGCTTCGGCGCATCGGGCCTGCCGCTGGTCTGGGGAATTCTCAAGTACGTTCTGGTGCTGGTGCTTGTTATTCTGATCAAGAATACGAACCCGCGCGTGCGAATCGACCACGCGATGAAGTTTTTCTGGGTATACTGCGGCCTTATCCTTTTTATCGCGGTTTGTCTGGCAACAATAGGAAGCGCCTGGAACATCAACTGGCTGTAGAAGGATAATACGAAATACGAGATACGAAATAAGAGATACCAAGAATGAGTTGGAAAATCAAGGCATTAAAGAAATCACCGTGGGTGTTTCATGTGAATACCGGCGCTTGTAACAACTGCGACATCGAGATAGTCAACTGTCTGACGCCGAAGTTCGATGTTGAGAGGCTTGGCATTAAGCTTGTGGGTTCACCACGGCATGCCGACGCACTGCTTGTGACGGGCGTGGTAACGGCTCAGGCGGCGCCGAGACTAAGGGAAGTATATCGTCAAACGCCCAAGCCCTGTGCCGTGTTCTGCATAGGAGCCTGCGCGTGCGCGACGGGAATCTTCAACAGCGGCTATCATGTGGTAGGCCCGGTAGACAAGATAATCCGGGAACTTGACCCCAATGCGATCATCGCATACGTGCCGGGCTGCCCCCCCAAACCCGAAGCGATAATATCGGGTGTCGTACAAGCGCTTTCCGCCATATAACTTTGAGTAGAGAAACCAAATATGAATCGAGAAGAGTTGGACAATAAGCTATCGGAGATTCGGAACAAGCTCACAGGTATCGAGCACACCACCGACAAAAGGATATATCTTCTTTGCGAGTCCGAAAACGCCTATGACGTTTGCAAGTTTCTGTTCGAAGAGGTTGGCACGCGATTTGTGATTGCCAGCGGCGTCGATGCGGAAAAGCGTTTCGAAGTTTTGTACCATTTCGCGTACGACTCGCTGGGCGCTGTGATTACAGTGAAGGCAAGCATCCGTAACCACGAGAATCCCGCTATTGAGTCAATCGCGCCGTTTCTGCCCGGCGCTGAGTGGATAGAAAGAGAAATCCATGATTTGCTGGGTATCGAGATTACGAACCATCCCAACATGAAGCGATTGATACTGGCCGACGATTGGCCGGAGGGCGTGTATCCGCTGAGGAAGGAAATGGACGCCAAATTAGCCGATGGCTGGAGATGTAAAACATCAAGCCGTCCGCCTGTCAGACCAGCCTCGGGCAGAAAGGTTCCGCTGGGCAAACCGGTGCTTCCCGTCGGCCCGTTTCATCCGTTGCAGGAAGAGATGGAGTTTTTCCAACTGACGGTCGATGGTGAAATCGTCACCGATATCGACATGCGAATATCATACAACCACCGGGGGATGGAAAAAATCTCCGAATCGCTGCAGTTCGACCAGGTTCCGTATCTGGTGTCCCGTATATGCGGCATATGCTCGGCTTCGCATCCCCTCGCCTACGTGCAGGCGGTGGAAGAGATTGCAGGTATCGAGCCGCCCGAGCGGGCTTTGTACGTTCGGACAATTATCAATGAGCTGGAGCGCATCCACAGCCACCTGCTGTGGGTTGGTCTCGCCGGTCATTTCATCGGTTATGACACTGTCTTTATGTGGGCGTGGAAGTACCGTGAGCCTGTACTGGATTTGCTTGAGGAAATTACCGGCAACAGAAACAACTATGGAAATGTAAAGGTTGGCGGCTGCCGCGAAGATATTCCCGATGAGTTGATTCCGAAGCTGCTTAAAGAGCTTGATAAACTCGAAAATAAGACGGAGATGCTGACCAAGGCGGTCCTGGATGACCCTGTTTTGCACGCCAGGCTTAAGGGCATCGGTATCCTGAAGAATAAGGATGCGATTGATTATGCGGTAACCGGCCCGACGGCGCGAGGCAGCGATGTTCCAATTGACGTCAGGAGGGATGACCCATATGCGGCTTATGGTCTGCTGGACTGGAAAGTGATTACCCAGCCGGAGGGCGATGTTTTTGCCAAGGCGGTTGTGCGCCTGCTGGAGACGTTGGAATCGATTAAGATTGTCAGAGAAGCACTACAGAAGCTTCCCAAAGGACCTGTCACTGTTGAAGTCAAGGAGATCCCGCCGGGTGAAGGCTGCGGCCACGCAGAGGCGCCGCGAGGCGAGACATTCCATTACGTCAGAAGTGACGGAGGCAACAGGCCGGTTCGACATAAGATGCGGGCGCCGAGTTTTGTCAATGTGCCGTCTTTCAGGGCGTCGTGTATTGGCGGGCATATCGCTGATGTTACGCTGACGCTCGCATCGGTTGACCCGTGTTACAGTTGCACCGAAAGGTTGGCTGTTGTTGACGGACGTGGAAAGGTCGTTCACGATTATGACGTGCTTCTGCGGATGAGTCGTGAAAAAACCGCACAGATACAGAAGGATCTCGGTTGGCCGGGACTAAAATTGGAGGATCCGGAAATTGGATAACATTTCTAGCAGCGCTTTGTCCACGTCGGTTTTTCTGCCTTTGATTGCGGGCTTTATTCTACTGTTCCTGCCGAAGAAGCTCAGTTCCCCCGCGAAGGCCGTGACATTAGTCATCTCAATTATCGCATTTATTCTGGCCGTCATGATTTTCATCGGCGACCCTGCCGATTTTAGCTGGTCGCTGCTGCAGATGGGCAACGTGAAGCTGGACGTGCTGCTTACCGCCGCGCCCCTTGGTAAGTTCATATTGCTTTTCGCGATGGGCTTCGGCCTGCTGATAACGATTTACTCGCTAAGGTCGATGGCCGATGCGAAGCAGCCCAACATTTTCTACGGTTCGGTTCTGCTGACGATAGGCGGCGCAGCCGGGATATTGCTTTCAAATCACCTGCTGTTATTGCTGGTTTTCTGGGAGATCGTGACGGTTTCACTGTATCTTCTGATTACAACGGGGGGGCGAAACAGCAATTTTGCGGCCACCAAGAGCTTCGCGATGATAGGGGCCTCCGACGCTGCCTTTCTGCTCGGAATAGTCATGCTCTGGAGGCTTTCGAATTACAGCTTTGTGATCTCGGAGCTTTCCATCGAAACAGCGGGCCCGGCTGGGATCATAGCTTTCCTGCTGCTGATGACTGCGGCGGTAACTAAAGCAGGTGCTATGCCGCTGCATACCTGGGTTCCGACAAGCGGTGAATTCGCCCCAACATCTGTTATGGCGCTACTGCCGGCTGCGCTGGACAAGCTTCTGGGCATCTACCTGCTTGTGATCATCGTCAGGCCCAAAACGGGAATATTTGAGCTTACCTCGACAACATTGAGCATTATTTTGTCCGTCATCGGGGCGGGCACGATCATAATTGCGGTGATGGTCGCAATGGTCCAGCACAATTTGAAGAAGCTCTTATCATATCACGCCGTCAGCCAGGTCGGATATATGATTTTGGGCATCGCGACACTGAACCCCGTTGGGATTGCCGGGGGCATCTTTCACATGTTGAACAACGCAATCTACAAGTGTTGCCTGTTCTTGTGCGGAGGGGCTGTCGAGCAGGCCACCGGAACGGCGGAGCTCGACAGTCTTGGCGGGCTCGGTAATAAAATGAAAATAACATTTTGGACCTGCCTTATCGCGGCGCTTGGTATCTCGGGAGTGCCGCCGCTGAATGGATTCGTTTCGAAGTGGATGGTTTATCAGGGTATAATAAAAATGGGCGCCGATAGGACGGCAGGGGGCTGGGAGCTCTGGCCGGTGTGGTTGGTTGCAGCGATGTTCGGAAGCGCTCTTACGCTGGCATCGTTCGTGAAAATCATACACTCAGTCTTTCTGTCACGTCTGCCTAGTGACCTCAAAGAGGTTAAGGAAGTCTCACCTTCGATGACCGTGCCCATGGTCGTCCTGGCTGGTCTTTGTATCGTCTTCGGCGTTTTCTATAAGGAAATCCCACTCGGGCTGTTTATTTATAAAGGTCTGGGTATAAAGCCTGGGATCCCTGTGCTTGGTGGTCTATGGGAATCTTGGGTTGCTACGGCTCTGATTATCATCGGCATCATCGTTGCGTACCTGATATATAAGGTGTGCAAGAACGTCAGGACCGTACCGACGTGGACATGTGGTGAAGTTCAGGACAGCGACGAAATGATAATTCCCGGGACGCACTTCTACAAGACGGTTTCCTCGATGGGCGGACTCAAGCAGCTTTACGGTGGACAGGAAAAAGGCAGTTTCGACCTTTACAATCAAAGCGGAAGGCTCGGCAAGGGCCTGTCAGATTTTCTGGGCTGGCTTCACTGCGGCGTGCTTCCGGCGTATCTGACGTGGGTGATGGTCGGCTTGCTGGTAATAATTTTCGTGGTCTGCAGGATTTGGTGAGGCTGAAATGACTATATTCTACGTTTTGCTGGTGTTCGTAATAATAGCGGCGCTGGTGGCGGTTGAAACGAAAAATCTGCTCAGCGCGGTTATATGTATCGGGGCAGTCGGCTTCGGGGCATCGCTGCTGTTTCTGTTTCTAAGGGCGCCCGATATCGCAATAACGCAGATCGTCGTCGAAGTGCTGGGGCTTGTCATTCTGATCAGGGCGACAATTTCGCGAGACAAGACATTCATAACCGGCGACAGGGAGTTCTTCGCTGTGGTAGTCTCGGTCGTAATTGTCTTTGTGATACTCCTTGCAGGAGTCCATGTTTTTCAGACGCTGCCAGACTTCGGCAAGCCCGCATTTGCGGTTGCGGCGGAGTCCGACCGGCTGCCGGCGCCGGCTTCACAGAAATACATTAAAGACGGGCTTAAGGACACAGGTGCGGCCAATCTGGTCGCCTCGGTCATTCTTGATTACCGTGCTTACGATACATTGGGCGAGGCGACGGTTCTGTTCACCTCTATCATCGGCGCGACGGTGATCATGCGCAGGAAAAGCAGGAAATTGCTGGAGGAACCGGAAATATGAAGGGAATGACGGTAATTGTCAAGACGATCAGCAGTTGGATCAAGGTGTTGATATTCCTGTTCGGGATATACATCATATTCTTCGGCCATCTGACGCCGGGCGGCGGTTTTTCCGGCGGTGTGATTCTCGCATCGTCCTACGTTCTGCTGATGCTGGCCTTCGGCCGGGAGTTTGCCCAAGAGAACCTCTCGTTGGGCGTTGCCTCAAAGCTGGATTGTGTCGGCGCGCTGCTTTTTATCGCCGTGGCGCTTTGCGGCCTGCTTTACGGCGCCGCCGGTTTCTTCCTCAATTTCATATATCAGAAACTGGAGATCGGACAGGAATTCAACCTTGTAAGCGCCGGAACCATACCTTTGTCCAACATCGCAATTGGTTTGAAAGTCGGTGCGTCGTTGTTTCTGATAGTTCTCGTTCTTTCGATGTTCAGGCCTGAAATTTCGGCCCCTGAAAAGGAGTAGAACCGATGCCGTATGCTTTATGCTTTTTATTGTTTATGATCGGGGTTTATTGTGCGGTGGTGAAGAAGAACATGGTCAAGATTGTCATCGGAATCCTGATCATGGAATACGCGGTAAACATGTTTCTGATCATGTTGGGCTATCGTGCCGGCGGCGTGGCGCCGGTTATCGGCAGGAACATGAACATGCCCGAGTTTGTCAACAGTTCCGTAGACCCGCTGCCTCAGGCGCTTGTCCTTACTGCAATCGTCATCAGCCTGGGCTCGCTGGCACTTATCATCTCGATATGCATCCGAACTTACGAGAAGTACGGGACCTTTGACATCACCAAGATAAGGAGACTGAAAGGATGATCAAGCCCCTGCCTTACTTTGTTGCGATTCCACTGGTAGCGGCGTTTTTACTTCCGATTTTTGGCAAGAAAGGCAAAAACGCGGCCACCGTGCTGGCCAATATCGCAACACTTGCTCTTGTTGTGCTTGCGGTTGTCTGTATCGCCGACGGCACTCCGGGCGTTTACAAGATCGGAAGGTGGACTATTCCATTCGGAATTAATCTTGTCCTCGACGGTCTCAGCTCCTTAATGCTGCTGGTAATAAGTGTCGTAAGCGCTGCGGCAATGTTCTTCAGCATCTTGTACATGGAGCAGTATACGGCAAAGTCAAAATACCTCTCGCTGTTTATGCTCATGGTGGCGGGGATGAACGGTGTGGTTCTTTCCGGGGACATCTTCAATCTTTTCGTCTTCCTGGAAATTGCTTCAATATCATCTTACGCCCTGGTGGGCTTCGGCACCGAGCATGAGGAGCTCGAGGCCTCATTCAAATACATGGTGCTGGGCAGCATCGCATCGGCTTTTGTCTTGTTTGGGGTGGGGCTTGTATACGGCAACACCGGTTCGCTCAACATGGCGTACATTTCCGAAGCAATCGGTAAATCAGGAATGAACATGGGACTTTCATTCGCAATGGCCCTGTTTGTGGCCGGTTTCGGCCTCAAGGCGGCGCTTGTTCCGTTCCACGCATGGCTGCCCGACGCCCACCCGTCGGCACCGGCGCCGATTTCCGCGATGCTTTCAGGCGTATTGATAAAGGCGCTGGGCGTTTATGCAATCGCCCGGGTGCTCTTCAACGTTTTCGGCGTTACGATTTCAGTTGGCTGGCTCCTTGTTGTGTTAGGCATATTGAGCATGTTGACAGGGGCTTTTCTGGCACTGCGACAGTGGGATTTCAAGCGTCTTCTGGCCTATTCAAGTATCAGCCAGATTGGTTACGTGGTCCTTGGGCTCGGCCTGGGCGGGCTTATCCTGGCACAAGGCGGCAAGCCGGCTTGGGCGTCGCTGGCCATCCTCGGTGGCCTTTTCCATTTAGCCAACCACGCAGTGTATAAGTCTCTGCTGTTTTTGACCAGCGGTTCGGTGGAGATGGCGGCAGGAACGAGGCAGTTAAAGGAAATGGGCGGTCTTGCAGAGAAATTGCCCGTAACACGGGCGACGTGCACCATTGCTTCGGCGTCTATTGCTGGCATTCCTCCCTTCAGTGGTTTCTGGAGCAAGCTGGTTCTTGTTATTGCTTCGATTCAGGCGGGCTTCTACTGGGTCGCAGCGGTGATTGTTTTTGTAAGCCTGTTGACTTTGCTGATGTATCTGAAGGTCCAAAGGTACGCCTTCCTCGGTGAGTTGCCGGAAAAGATGGAGCAGATAAAAGAGCACAGAGGCCCAATGCTTGTGGCGATGGTAGTCCTTGCCTGTTTGTGTATCTTGATGGGGCTGCTCTTACTGGATCCGTTGCAGTCCAGTGTTCTTGATCCGGCGGTCAAGGCATTGACCGAAGGTGTTTCGTATTCCGAAAATGTGAAGAGTCTGGCTAGTCTGATGTAGCGAGAGGTGCTAAGATATGAGGCGAGTGATTTATTTCGTATCAGCGTTTATTATCTGGGTATTGCTGACCTGGCCGTTTTACCATGAGGATAACGGGCAGGTTTTAATTGAATGGCAGATCGTAATCGCCGGATTGATAGCTTCAGCGGTTGTCTCTTTGCTGTTTCACGAAATACTCCCGAAGGAGCATCTTGTTTTTGTTTCACCCGTGCGAATATTCTGGGTGCTTGTTTACTTGCCGGTGTTCTTTTACTATGTGATAAAGGCAAATCTGGACGTTGTGTATCGCGCGTTGCACCCCAAGATGCCCATAAACCCCGGCATCGTTAAGATCAAAACCGAACTCAAGACCGACTCCGGGATCACGGCGCTGGCGAATTCGATAACGCTTACTCCGGGCACGCTGACGGTTGACCTGACCGACGACGGCTATTTGTACATTCACTGGATAAACGTAAAGGCTACCGATGTCGAACAGGCAACCAGCCATATCGCCAAGAGGTTTGAGTGGTTCCTGAAGAAAATTTTCGAATAGAACTGTGCCGTGCCGGCACCACGTTGACGGAGAAGTTGTCATGATAATAGCTTTTTATACGGGCCTGCTGATATGCTGCTTTCTCTGCCTTTACCGGATAGCCCGTGGCCCCAGTGCGCCCGACAGAACTGTGGCTATCGACATACTGGGCATAGTCGTTGTAGGTTTCTGTGCTGTGCTCGGTTTGAAAACCGGAAAGGATTTTTATCTGAACATCGCTCTTGCGTGGGCGCTGCTGAGCTTCATCGGGACAATAGCACTGGCAAAATTTCTGGAGGGCCGAAATTTCGATGAGTGACCTTATAGGATACATACTGATAATAATTGGAATACTGTTCAACATATTCGGCTGCATAGGCCTCGTGCGGTTCCCGGACGTTTACAACCGCCTGCAGGCCTCCACAAAATGTGTTACGCTGGGAACGATCATGCTGCTGGTCGGCGTTGCGCTGGTGGCGGCTTCCGGACCAATCGGTGCCAAGGCGATTATCTGTGCCGTGTTCATACTTCTGACTTCGCCTACAGCCGCTCATGCGATCGCAAAAGGCTCGCATATCTCCGGAGTGGAGTTGTGGGAGGGCACGATCATCGATAAGTATGCAGAGGAAAAAAAGAACCAAAGTGCGGCGCGTTAGTAATATAAGTGCTTGGCCGTTGATCGGGGCTGAGTACTGATGCTCGAAGGAGTCTGAAATTGCCTATACCAAAGCCAAAGCTGAGAGAACTGAAGGAAGCGGTCGTAGCGGTTTGTACGACACTGACCGGGAGAAGATTTACCACTCGGTTCCCCACTGAGCCCTGTGTCGTGCCCGAAAGGTACCGGGGCAAGCCCGAGTTCGACCTCGACAAATGTATCGGCTGTGGAGCCTGTGTAAATGTCTGTCCCACCAGCATGTGCCTGACAATGGAAGATGATCTCAACACCGACCCGCCGGTGAGAAGAATTACTTTAAGTTACGACACCTGCATATTTTGCGGCAACTGCCATGACAACTGCACCACCGAGACCGGTATTGCCCTCTCGGACAAATGGGACCTTGCCGGCCTGGACCGAAGCGCCATGACCGAGACCCACGAGTTCGAGTTGCAGATCTGCGAGAAATGCGGCGAGGTAATCGGGACCAAGAAGCATCTGGTCTGGCTGTATGACAAGCTCGGCCCGCTGGCCTATGCGAACCCATCACTTCTTCTTGCCAAGAGCGGTGAGCTTCTCAGAAAACCACAGGAGATTATCGAAAAAAAGCCCGCAGAAGTCGAGACAAGCGATTTCATGCGAATCCTGTGTCCCAAGTGCAAGTGTGAGTTAAACATCAGCCTTTAGAAAGCCCATGTGCGCGGACGACCAACTTTTGGAGCATTTGGCGCGTTTCAGGAGCAGCAGGGTGGTTATCCTCGGCATCGGTAATATTCTCAAAGGCGACGACGGGGCGGGTCCACGTGTGTGCGAGGAAATAAAGCAAAAGGTATCCGCGGAGGTAATAGACTGCGGAACCGTTCCCGAAAACTACATTCAACCAATAATAAAAAGAGCACCCGAGGCTCTGATAATCATCGACGCGATTCACTTCGCAGGGACACCGGGCGCCGTAAAAGTATTCGAAACCGAGCAGTTAAGCACAGCGGTCGTTTCGACACATACACTGTCACCCCGATTATTTGTTGACCTTATCCGGCAAAACATCGAAGTTGAGGTCTGTCTAATCGGCATCCAGCCGGCGCAAACGCAACTTGGCGAACCACTGTCGGGCGAGGTCGAGCAGGCTGTGCGGCGGCTGAGCAGCGTTTTGACTCAGGTTTTCCCAGCGAAGAATTAAGCGTTGAAGTATACCCACCTTCAATTTTGCGGAGGTCATTAACAAATACCAAAAGGGCAAGAATCTCCCGAGGCGCCGCACGTCTTTCGGCTTACCCTTTGGCGAAGCTTCGTGTCAGGCCGAACTTCTTGATTTTCCGGTAAAGTGTCGCCTCGCTCAACCCGAGCTGCTTGGCCGCGGCTGGAACCGAGTCATTGCTCAACTCCAGCGCTTTTACAATCAAGGCGCGCTCCATCTGAGAAATCGAAGGTATGGACTGTTCCCCCGACTCGCCGAACTCGGAACCGGCTTCAAGGTGAGCGCCTGGGGACGCCTCCCTTATTTCCGGCGGAAGCATCTCGGCTGTCAGCTTTGCGGCATTGTTGGTTATGACAATCCGATCGATAAGGTGCTCGAGCTGCCGGACGTTGCCCGGCCAGTCGTACGAGTTCAGCACGTCCATAGCCTCAGGGCAGACTGAAGACATATCTCTGCCGTATTTGGCGGCTGCAAGGTCCAGGAAGTACCGGGTGAGAAGCTCAACGTCTCCATGACGCTGCCTGAGCGGTATAAGGTCAACGCTGACCACACTCAGCCGGTAGTAAAAATCCTCCCGAAGTTTGTTTTTTCTGATCTGCTCAGCCGGGTCGCGGTTCGTCGCCGCTATTACACGAACGTCCACCGCCTTGGATGACTTGGCGCCCACACGCTGAACCACATGGTCCTGCAGAAATCGTAGCAGCTTTGCCTGAACGTCGTAGTTCATTTCACAAATCTCATCCAAAAACAACGTGCCGCCGTCAGCCTGCTCGCAGAAACCGATATGTTGCTGGTGGGCGCCGGTGAAGGCGCCTTTCTCGTGCCCGAAAAGCGCGCTTTCAATAAGCTCATGCGGAATAGCCGGAGCATTGACGGCCACAAAATGCCCATCCCTTCGCTTGCTGCACTCGTGAATGGCGCACGCGGCAAGTTCCTTCCCCGTGCCCGTCTCACCCAGAAGAAGAACCGCTGCGTCTGTAGGAGCGACCGTCTCGATTAGTCGGTAGACTGTCCGCATCATCTCGCTTTGCCCGATCATCCCGTGAAAGTCTGTGCGGCGCGCAGCGCCTTGGAAGCCCTTCACCTGAAGCAAAAGGCGATTGTGTTCAACGGCCTTGTCGATCTCAATCCGCAGGTGGTCGAAATTAAGCGGTTTGCAATGAAAATCGTGCGCCCCATTCTTAAGGCTTTTGACGGCGGCCTGAACGGTCGCGTCAGCCGTAATCATTATGACTGGAACATGCGGGAAGCGCTGTTTCAATTCCGGCACGAGGGCGGTGCCGTCACCATCTTCCAACTGAATGTCCAGCAGAATAACGTTCGGAGTGACTTTGTCGAGGCGCTGCCACATCTGTCGTACACTGGTGGCCGTTTGATGCGCATAGCCCCATCTTTTGGCGTAGTGATTGACCAGCGTCAGCAGATGCGCGTCGTCGTCAACGGTTAGCATCAACGGGACGAGATCAGCCATTTGCATCCCTTTCATTTCTGTCGAGGTCGGGGCTTCGCTGAAAGTCAAGCAGCCTGATTTCATGCTCGACAAGACGCATGATTTCATTGACCGCCCCGGAATATTCCTGCTCGCAATGCGACGCTGCCAGCTGTTCCAGCCTTGCGGCGCTTCGAGAAATCTCACCGAAACCGAATGTGGCCGACGTTCCCTTGATACGATGTGCGCATTTTTTCGCCGGGGCATAATCCTTTTTGCTCAGTGAAAGCTCTATGTGGGCGATTTCCTCCGGAAGCGCGTATAGATACTTCGCTTTTAATTTTACCCATTTTCGACGATGTTCCTTCACCGATTCGGATTCATAAGTATCTTCCCGGTTTGTCACCTTTGGTCCCTGCGATCTTTGAAATAGCGCGAAGTCCTTTCGCTGCGCGCGGCACGCAACGCATTTATGAATGAGCAAACAGACCTTGTTTTCTTGTCCGTTTTTTAGGAACTGCCGTGCCTCGTTCCGGCGACCGTACGGATTCGGTTATTTCTGACTGATTTTGAGAACACCCCCATTCAATATTCACCCGAACTTACATCGGACATCCATGGCTGTAAATTTACTCGAATTGAAGAACTGATGAGATCGTCTCAATTAAATCAGCCTGATTGACGAAGTATTCATAAGTGCTTGGACGGTTTTCTTATGGACAGCACTTATCATTCGCACCATTTTGAAGATTGGGCAAAAACATGCCGGATGCCGGTATCCTGACAGCGTTCGCACTAACATTATTCGCGGGATTGTCGACGGGCATCGGCAGCGCGATGGCCTTTTTCGCCAGGCGCACCAGCACGAAGTTTCTTTCGGTCAGCCTCGGATTCTCGGCCGGTGTAATGGTATACGTTTCATTCGTCGAGATCCGCCCCACCGCCGAGGACTGCCTTGCCGCAGAACTCGGACAGGTATCCGGAAGATGGGTCACAGCCGGCGCCTTTTTTCTCGGAATCGGTCTTATCGCCATAATCGACAAGCTTACGCCGTCGTTCGATAATCCGCACGAGGTCCGCTGGATTGAGCAAATGGATGATACGGAACTGGCCCTCAAGTATCGAAAACTTTACAGAATGGGCCTCCTTGCCGCAATAGCAATTGGTATTCACAATTTCCCGGAGGGCATTGCGACGTTCGCCAGTTCATTAAAGGACATCAGACTCGGCGTACCGATAGCCGTTGCCATCGCCATACACAACATCCCCGAAGGCATTGCTGTCTCGGTTCCCATCTTCTACGCGACCGGCAGCAGAAAAAAGGCATTCGGCTACTCATTCCTTTCAGGCTTGGCCGAGCCAGCCGGTGCTCTTGTCGGTTACCTGGTCATGTTCTGGTTCTTGAATGATATCGCCTTCGGGATACTCTTTGCAGCGGTAGGGGGGATAATGGTGTTTATATCGTTCGATGAGCTGTTGCCTGCGGCTCAGGAATATGGTGAGCACCATCTCGCCGTTTATGGGCTGGTGGCGGGCATGATTGTGATGGCGTTTAGCCTGCTGCTGGTTATCTGACCGTCTGATATTGGCGGCAGGTTTGCACATTCGGTGTACTTTGTCGTTGTTATACCTTAAGGCCTAAAGACCGTGCTGACCGATGAAATGTTCGACAACTATCTTGATCCCGATGCCTATCAATACGAGCCCGCCCAATATTTCGATTTTGCTTTCAAAGAAATGACCAAACCGCTTGCCGATAAACACGCCGATATACGAAAATACAAAAGTTATTAAGCCGATAATCACAACCGCTATCCAGATTGGACAGTCAAGCAGCGAGAGCGCAATCCCTACAGCCAGCGCGTCGATGCTTGTCGCCACCGACAGCACCAGCAGGACGAATATATCCGCAGGGTTGTACTGTTCGGCGGCGCGTTTCATCCTGGTCGCCTCGTAAATCATCTTGAAGCCTATCGCCGCCAGCAGGCCGAAGGCTATCCAGTGGTCATACGGCTGAATAGCCTTGCGGAAGGTCAACCCGAACGACCAGCCCAGAATCGGCATTACCGCCTGAAAGCCACCGAAAAAAGCCGCCATCCGGAGGATGTGCCTCATTCCGAGTTGTCTGTAGATCGCGCCGCTGACTATCGAGACCGCAAACGCGTCTAACGACAGGCCTATTCCTATAGTCACAACCGACAGTATATCCATTCGACTTCCTCGGATAGCGTGCGAATGTTCACCCACAGAAGCAGCAGTTTTGACGCTGTGCGAAAAATACATCATCCGTGCAGATTAGTCCAGCGACTTTTCTCCACTGAACAGCAGACCTCCTTGCCTCAAAATGATGGAGTTGTTTCAGTCTGCGAAGTCAAACTGACTGTGGTTTGCTCTGACTGGTGGTTATGGTGTGTCGGTTTCTTTTTTTCTATGGCACAATATTTGCACAACGCAGCAGACAAGAACGTATGCCTTACTAAAGGTTTAGATAAATGGAGGTAGCGAGTAAGAGAGCAAATAGTTGTTGATACCGATTCAACCGGTGGCCGCCCCCCCTTCGATATATGCAAGAATCATCATTAGGCGGATCGCCAAAAAATCAGTAACTGAATAGGACCATTCTGTCGCAGGTTTGCTCTGCCACGGCAGAGGGGAGATCGAAAATGACTGTTGAACAATTGTTGTACAATAGGCCGAAAACCATAGTTGCGCCAAAACACGTTGGCGACTCCGCCGAGCGTAACCAACATGCAGACCTTGCAGATGAAGCCAGACATCAGTTTCTCGAGGATATGTCCCGCCAGATACGCAGCTCATTCGATGCGATCATGCGGTTCAGTGAACTGCTTGATAACGAGCAGTTGCCTGCCGAACAAAAAGAGGAATCTCACTTGATTCACGAGGCTTGCCGCAGCCTGATACTGCTGAGCAGAGACGTTGTACGGTATGTTCTGGAACACGCGAGGAAGAACGACATAGAAACACTCGAATACTATTTCGGGCCGCTGCTCAGCGAGATCAACTCGATGATGTCGACATGGCCCGAAATAGAAGCTAAGGCGGCCGCAACTGAAAAGACGCACCAGAAGCGTGAGACTATGTTCTACTCATTTTCGCAAATTGAAGATTGATGTGCTCGACCAACTGCGTTATTCCCAGGCATCCGGAGCGTCGAAGGGCAGGTGAATAGTACTCTTTTTCCGGACAATCGCTCGCTACCGTCGTAGCAACCGAAGCGCCACGGAAACATAATCATCTACGGGTCAAGCGCCGCGTCCGTCCTGGAATACTTAAAAGCGCGACCGATAATATTATAAACCCGCCAAGACGCCGCGTACGGGTCAAAACAACCGTAAGACCGGCAGCGTTAGCACATTTTTTTTGTGAAATTCCGAAAAACTGTCAACTTTTTTGCTGTTGTTGCCGATATGTATTCCGGAAATTGCTCATAGGGGCACCGTTGTTTTCGGCGAATTGCAGCTTAAGCGGGGTTGACGGCGGGTTTTGTCTTCACATTGCCTGATTGAGCGGGGTATAGAATAAACTGAGCTTCCTCGGCGAGGCTGCGTGGTCCATCGGTTTCCCCCCCAGCCGACTCCACGACCTCGCCATTTTTATACGCTCGCGTGCCCTTTCATCCGCCTAATTTCAATTTGCGGCTTTCCTCAGACGTGCGAAGTCTAATACTTCATTCCGAGCCCGCCGCCTGAGACGGTGAAAATCTCGGTCAAGACTGTCGCAGTGCCCTGTCCTGCACTTCGACGGTTGCGCTGTCAGCCGCCGTCCGAGACGGCAAAATCACCCGGCTCAAGCACACACACGCCCGCGCCACGCTGGGGAGACACTCGTTCCACCAGTTATATTGCGGAACTCCCAGTCGCTCAATCGCGGCTGAACCGTGAATCTTCTGTGAGACTTTCTCGCCGAGGGTCATTCGCGACACCAGGTGTGCGGCTCGTTCTTCGAGTCCCAGCGAGGTATCCATATAACGGTGCACCGGCTCCGCAGCGCCTGGTTTTGTGCTCGCTGTCTGTCGTCTGTGGTTTCACGTTAAGAATGAAAAATGAAATTCGCAATTGACGATGTTAGTTTTGTTACACAGAATTTTGTGACGCCCAGACCGAAGGCTTGCATCGGCGATGTTAATTACTGCTGGTCAGGAGGTGTTGACTGCTTGTTTTTTCCTCCGAAACGCCGGAGCGGTTTTTCCAGCCGGGCAAGACCTATCAGGACAATGATTGCTAAACACGTCGATACAATACCGAGGGCGTAAAACCCCGCGCCGCACGCCATTCCGATGCTTGCCACCAGCCAGATTGTCGCCGCTGTGGTCAGACCGTAAATGCCGCCTCTGTCCTGGATTATTGCCCCGGCGCCGAGAAAACCAACCCCGGTGACCACCTGGGCTGCTATTCTTGTAACCGAGCCTCCCTCGCCGGCCATTTGTTTGGAAATCATCGTAAAAACCGCCGCACCCAGACATATCAGAACGTTCGTCCGCAGCCCCGCCGCCTTGCCGCTGAGCTCTCTTTCAAACCCTATCGCCCCACCACACAAAACAGCCAGAACTATACGAAAAATGTCGTTGAGTGGGATCATTGCATTACCTTTCTACGAGTGTTTCCTCGACCTGGATTCCGAAGTGCCTGCCGGTCTTTTCGATATGCGTCAACACCTTATCATCCACCGAGAGCGTTGTTACCGAGACCGCCTGGCCTGCGGGACTGACCAGGCGGATGGTCTCTGCGTTCTGCACGATAAGTCCTATCGTGACGCCTTCGGCCTCAGCCTCGACGAGCATCATCGGGCGTTTTTCGATTTTGCTCCTGCCGAGATATGCCGTCTGGCTTTTGCCCTTAAAGTCTACGATAAGGACCTCGTCGCCAGCCTTCAGATCCGCCAGGTACTTGGTTTTTCCCCCGGGCGCCAGCGTGTATGCGTGCACCGCCCCGGCGTTGACGCGGAACGGCCGCGACGCCACGTACGGATTTTCTATCGATTCTGAATGAACCAAAAAAAAGCCCGAAGCCGTATTACCGACAAGCATCCCCTCGCCGACGCTCATTTGCGTGCACGTGTCGACGCATACACGATCACCCATGCCAAGCTGTTTTGTCCCTGTGATAGTCGCCGTTACAAGCTCGATCTTTTCGCTTATACCCTGAATAATCTCAGCCGTCCTCTTGATTTCGCTGATATCGTGCGTGTTCAACACGACGCCGTCGACGCCTTTTTCGAGTATCTCGACCATCAGCTTTGCCTGCTCGCTCGTCTCAACTTGCACCATAATACCCTGTCCACGTCGGGCAAGCAGGTTCTCTATCGGTATGATCGTCCAGTCCAGCATTCGCAGCACAACGGTCTTGCCCGCCGGTATCGAGGCCGCCTTGTCCTCGTCTTCCTTGCCGGCTATATCCACAAATACAACGTCCTCATCGGGCCTGATGTCACCATCTTTTTCAACGGTCTTTATCTTGCCGAACTGCCGAACCGTCGCACTCGCCCCGTCCGGCACAACAACCGCCTCAGCCCCGCTCTCAAGAGATGCAATCACAACTTCCTTGCTGTAAGGAATCGAACCGACCCAAAACCGTTTCATAAGGACTACCCCTTCTGACGCGACATCCGACATTCACACATTTCAACTTTGAAGCAGTGCGGACGCCTGCTCGACAGAGACGCCATGGTGGACCATTTGGCACAGGGCCTGGACCATTTTTTCCACGTTTTCGTGCTGGAAAGCGTTTCGGCCGATCGACACGCCCGCGGCGTTCGCTTTCAGCGCACCGTCGACCATTCTAAAAATGTCCTCGTCGCTGCCCATCTTCGGCCCGCCGGCTATAACGACCGGAACGGGACAGCCGTCGACCACCTCTCTGAAACTCTCTATGCTCCCCGTATAAACGACCTTCACGATGTCGGCCCCGAGTTCGGCGCCGACCCTGGCGGCGTGCTTGATGTTGCTGACGTCATACTCGTTCTTGACCTTCGGCCCGCGCGTATACATCATGGCGACCAGCGGCATCTGCCACTCCAGGCAGCGTTCGCTGACAGAGCCCAGTTGTCTGAGCATTTGCCTGTCGGTCTCGGCGCCGAGGTTTATGTGAACGCTGACCGCGTCGGCCCCGAGCTTGATTGCCTCTTCGATGGTACAGACAAGCTCTTTTGCATTAGGGTCGGGACTCATCGACGTTCCGCCTGAAAGATGTACGATCAGGCCAACATCCCTGCCCGAGCCCCTGTGCCCGGCCCGGACAATCCCCTTGTGCATGAGGATGGCGTTGGCGCCTCCGGCAACGACCTTGCTTACCGTCGAGCGCATATCGGCAAGGCCATCAATAGGCCCGACAGATACCCCGTGGTCCATCGGAACTATCACCGTCCTGCCCGAATTGCGGTCTATTACCCGTTCAAGCCTTATCATCTTACCTATCATCGTCAAATCTCCAATTATCTGCTTCCCCCTAAAATCTACCCAAACCAGTTCAAAAAGCAAGCGAAAAACCCGCCGTTCAGAGTAAGAAGCATTAGCCACCCACTTCGCTTCGCTGCTGCCAGCGGTGGTAATCTTCAGCAAAAGCCAGATTGTAGGATGAACATAGCGCCTGTTGCTATACATAGCTGGATTAAACGAGAAAAACCTGAGAGCTGTATATTCTACATGTTTTTGCGTCAGACTAATCCCAAATGACATAAGCGTTACAGCAGTCCAGACAATGTTGTCAGCCATCCGGAATGCAAAAGCCAATACGACATCGCAGCAAGTCAGTCAGAGTCCTCGTGATGACCCATTTTTCACCGTACTATATGGGCAGAGGTAGTTCGAAAGTCGCTAAAGCGTGCCTTCGCCGGTTTTTACCCAAATTTGGAGAAATTCTAAGCGGTACTGTGCAATATGGTATAGAATCGCACTCTAATCGGAGCAAAACTCGATTCTTACGGCTAAATCATCGAAAAAATTGGGTCATCGCCAGTCAGAGTCTGCTTGACAAAGTGTAGAATCTGTTAGATAATCATACATGGAAATGTTTTAACGATCGGGCCCTGTCGCGCCGGGGTTGTGGTCTTGTGGCGTGGAAAAATGTGTTGCACCTTAGTTAGATATTCTCGGATGCATTGGGATGGGACATCCCAACTGGATTTTCTGGAAATCGCGGCACGAATTAAAAATGGATCTTTTATCGTCTTGCAGCCTTGAATGTTGATTTGAAATATGACCGGGCATGGGACTAAATTTTATGGAGCTGACGCACCGCAGTTGGGACGCAAGACGGTGAGAAATTTTTGTCGGAGGAGGTTATCACTCAGCTTGATACCGATCTTTTGTGCGTTTTCATTACTGATCCCGGGCGCAAATGCTCGTGAAAATCATTACCCGGACCCTTCGACGCAGATAGGGACCGGAGAACCCGACGGCATCGGTCCGTTCGCCCCGATCAGCGTTCACGATTACCCGATTGGGTATGCCTGCGTTTATGGCGGGTCATCACCCGATCTATTCCTTGGCGCGGGCGATTGGACCAATTTGTCGGCGGGCATCTACCTTTACAGGTATCTCTGTCGCAAGGAAGGAGTGCCCGTGTTCGGCGAACCGGTCCGCGTTCAACCGCCAGCCGGGACCAGCGGCAATTGTGTGATTTTTCACGGCCGAGAAAGGGACGTTCTCGGCATCTGGAAGGTCAAAGATGATTTCAAGCTGGCACGCTACAACAAGGAAAAACACCGCTTTGAGTTGATCGCCCAAAGCCAGACCAAGGAGCCCTGCAGCCTGATCTGGGCGCGCAACGGCTCTGGACGGATGACCCGTGCCGAGTTCGACAATCACGTGCCTGGATTCGTAGCCGGGTCCCGCTTCGGGAACCTGTCGTTCCACACTTATGGACCCGGATTTGAACTGTCGGATCGCCGCTATGTTGTGGACACCGATGGCATCCTGCTGAGAAACAAGACCACCGGTGCCGTGCCGCTGTCCTATCCTAACACCGACGGCCATAATTGTGACCTTATTGTAATAGGGGAAGGTGGGACGTATTATTACCGCTTCGCGGGTCGCTTCGATGATAACGACCAACCAGTCTATACTGATCAGGCATATTTGCTCGAAAAGAATGCCCCGGTGTCTCACAGCAGCCTGCCGGTTATCAATACCGTGGATTGGGATGGCGACGGCGACATCGATATCGTCAGCGGCGACTCTGCCGGATTCGTGGCGCTGCTCGAAAACGCCGGCACGACCGCGACGCCCCGTTTCCTTACTCCGGTTAAGCTGCGGGCCGCAGGCGAGACCATTCGGATCCGGCCCGGGTATTACGGCAGCCTTCAGGGTCCGAAAGAAGCAAACTGGGGGTACACCTGCCCCACTGTGGTCGACTGGAACCGCGATGGCCTGCCGGATATTGTGTTGAGCGGCTCGACTGCCACCCACAAAGTCTACATCAACCGCGGAACTGCCCACAAACCCGAACTGGCCCCCGCCAGAGAGCTGTTCTGCGAGGGCCTCGATCTTCACGGTCCCTGGCGGGTAAAGCCGGGCGTAGGGCTGCTAAGTGGAAAGATGGCCTACATTATACTCGACGAAGATCAAGAGTTTCATCTTTTCTGGAAAATTGACGACCAAAACGTCGAGGACGGAGGCAAGCTCCGTCTCGAAAACGGAGCAGCGATCTCAGCAAATCCCAAGAACCGAACCGGCGGCCGCGGCGGCCGCGTCAAGATCACCCTGTTCGACTGGAACCGCGACGGCCGAAACGACATGTTGCTGACCACGCACAGCGGCAACTCGATCCCCCACCCCCAATACGGCATCCCCCACGGCGCCGGAGCCATGGTGTTGCTGATGCTAAACGCCTCGAAGGGAAAACAGATGCGGTTTGCCCCGCCCCGTCCGCTTCAATATAAGGGCAGGACTCTGTATCTTGGCGAACACAGTTGCAGCGCCGCGCCCTATCCCTTCGGAAAGGATAAATACGGCATGCTGGTCACCATCGAAAACGGTCGATTCTTTCTACTGCGTCCCGAGGACATTTCGTGGAAACCGCCACCGCATGAAAATTTAGGAAATCAATCCTTTTAGTTCCGGTCTTCCTGTTCCCTCGCGCCGGCGGCGACTATACTGATATCAGGATAGTCTCTAACTTAAACAGAACAACCACTAAAAGCAGCTCAAAGTCCATTAATAACATGATACGGTGTTAGCCATCAACTTCACCTCGCTCAGTGGCTGCCGCCCAGTTTTGTGAGGTGGATGGGTTTGTTCGATTTTGCTTGCTTTAGGCGGCTGGTGTGGTTATAGAATTCGTATGACATATTTGGCAGTACCAATTGCAGCAGCCAACCTCGAAGAGGCGGCGCGACAGATAAAGGCCGCCAGGGCCGCCGGTGCGGAGATAATCGAGCTTAGAATCGACTACCTTGAAAACCTCACTACCCAGATGCTTAAAGTCTTAATTGCCGAGAGTAAGGACAGCCGCCCGCAACTGCCCGTTATAGTCACCTGCCGCGATGTCAGGCAGGGCGGCGCAAGACCACATCCCGAGAACCTGCGAATTGAGCTGCTGACCACCGCACTGCAGCACGGCGCAGAATTTATCGACCTCGAATACGACAACTTCGTACCGCCGCAAAACCGCGAAAGAATAATCACTGCCCTCTCGAGGAGCTTGAAGGGCCGCCTGATTCTCTCTGCGCACAATTTCAAGTCAAGATTCGATGACATCCGCAAATTGCACCGCCAGATGCTGGCGGTGTTCCCGGCAGCAATCCCTAAGATTGTCTACACCGCAAGACACATCAACGAGTGTTTCGAGGCCCTCGACCTGCTCCATGCAGCCGGCGGTGACGCAATCGCTTTCTGCATGGGCCCAGCCGGGCTGATTACCAGGATAATCGCCAAAAAACTGCGCAGCTTTGTCACCTTTGCGAGTATCGAAGACAAAACCGCTACGGCCCCGGGCCAGCTCGCGATCGAGCAATTTAAAAAGCTTTATCGCTATGATTCGATAAGCCCTGAAACCGAACTATACGGTGTCATCGGTTCACCGATCGCCCATTCGCTAAGTCCCGCGGTGCACAACGCCTGCTTCGCTGATATAGAAGCCGACAATTTGTACTTGCCCTTGCTCGTCGAAGGCGCCAAGGTCGATTTCGACGGCTTTTTGAACAACATCCTTCGCAGAAGCTGGCTGGATTTTCGAGCTTTCAGCATCACGATACCACACAAGCAAAACGCCCTGAGGTTCGCAGCCGTCGGCGGGGGGGTAGTCGAGCCGCTCGCAGAAAAAATCGGCGCCGTCAACACTTTAATAATCGGCCCGAACAACAGAGTAAGCGCGTACAATACCGATTACGCAGGCGCGCTCGACGCCATCACCGAAAAGCTGGACATCGCAAGGTC
>Ga0180438_10003268_pt1 | contig 24755 bp, 24 predicted proteins | sample SS_ome_12_FD_132455 | JGI IMG/M metagenome (GOLD analysis project Ga0180438, IMG submission 132455) | Hypersaline lake sediment archaeal communities from the Salton Sea, California, USA - SS_3_D_2 metaG | ecosystem: Environmental > Aquatic > Non-marine Saline and Alkaline > Hypersaline >... | reverse complement strand
TAACTTATTATCAGGAAAGGCGATCAACTCATCATGTTGAAGATGACGCCAATCACCATACCAAACAAGACCATGAGTAGGATCACTGTATGGGCAAATCCACTCGTTCTGTTCATTATCCCACAATCCTTGACATGTTTCATTATACGGATTCCAAAAATACCAAGGATTATTATCTGAATCAAAGAAGTTACGTCCACTCCAATAATCAACAAGATCATAATCCCCCGTAGTGACATGTGGGTCCGGACCTGGACCAGGACCGGGACCTGGATCGGGCGTAGGATCGGAACTTGACGGTGGGTTCAAAGCAAACCATAATGCAACTGCGGATAAAGTTAGTGTAATAACACCTAGGGCTACCAGGATAATCAAGAGAATATTTGCCATGTTTTTTTAAAGATTATTTTTTTTTAGGGTTATTTATTTCTACAATGTCAACGCCTCTGGATTATCGAACTGTGCCACCGGAAGATTTCAAGCAAGTAACGACTCAGCGACCGGACCTATATGAATACGAACTCAAAAAAATTACACAATGGACTGGGGATTTTGATGTTATGTTATTGAGAGGTCGCAGAGGTCACATGCGAATTTATCCACGTTGCAACGTCACCTGGGAGCATCCAGACCAAACGTATTATACATGCAGGTTTGATTTGAAAGTTACGGGTGTGCTACAAGGTTGGGAGTTAATCGGATTCCAAGATGACGATGTTGTTGCAGTACACGTGGTAATTGGTGGAAACGTGATTTGGCGCGGACAAAGACATGAAATATTTCCCCTAGCCGCACCAATATTTCGCGCGGTTTACCACAACGCATACTTGATTGTCTTTTCTTCGTCACCCATTCCTGCAGATGTTAGGGTCAACGTGAATGTGGATTGGGAAGAATTACAAAGTTATCACGACTGGTCTGCCGAGTTTGAGCAACATGGGCGTCCAAATCAACTTGTTATTCGTCTGGGTCTGGGGGTAACCAAGAGGGTCTACTCTCCTGAAGTTCAGACGAAAGGTTATATTCCTAAGTCCATTAGCATGGTGGCTCAGGACGAGGAAGATATTAACTTAACCGGCCGTGAACTGTTGTTGAAATATCCACAGGTCTTTCTTGAAAAAAAAAGCAACCAAGAGAAAAACAAAGGCATGAAGGAGGAGTTTGAAACGAAGACAACCCAGCAAATTTTTACTTTGATATAATAAACATGCCTACTAAACGTTCCCGTAGTCCAGCCAAGAAAAAAAGTAAGCGCTCCAGCAGTCCAACCAAGAGAAAGAGTAAGCGTTCTAGCAGTCCAACCAAGAAAAAAAGTAAGCGCTCCAGCAGTCCAACCAAGAGAAAGAGTAAGCGTTCTAGCAGTCCAGCCAAGAAAAAGATTAAGCGCCCTCGTAGCCCACCTAAAAAGAAGAAACAACGTAAGGAAAAGAAGCGTTCTCTCTCTTTAATACAAAAGATTCCTACAATTGCCCAACATAATGTTATGGATATGCTATCCACGCATGATCTACGAGCGTTGGGTCTCAGTGAACGAAAAAGAAGCACACAATCAAAGCAAGATCTTTTATTTCGGAAAGCTAGGCTGCAAGGTTGTTGGAAGCCACTCTTAATGTTAATCAAACATTTGGCAGACGGGTACATACACTACATAGACGACCCGGATGATAGTCATTTTGTATCAGAAATCAGAATTAAGTGTGGTCGGTACAAAACCACTCTTGACATCTTAGCTGAAGACAATATCCGAGTTGATGGCAAAGATTGGGATTCAACACCAAAAGCTTTAGCAATACACCTGTGCAAAAAGATACTTCAACACACATGTACAACTATTCGAATTGAACCTTGTCATGATGTAGAGCGAAAAATTAATGTTAATATTCCACATGTCATGTCCGCATTGTTTTCAAAGAAAAGTTACGAAGATAACATTTTTAAGTTGTACGCAAGTCTGTACCAGTAGATGTTATGCAAGTCTGTACAAAGGGCTTGGAGGACTCCACATGTTAAATTCCACAAGCCTTTCTTGAATCTACTGGTAAAAAACAAAGGCATGAAGGAGGAGTTTGAAACGAAGACAACCCAGCAACTATGTGCGATGCGACAACAACTTTACGAACTTATACATGACTCTCCCCCACTGATGATGCTACGGATCCGGGCGCGGCTTGAACTGATTGATACTATTTTACGGGGAAGGGCAACGCAATAAGTCTTCAGGTTCACGCAAAGTAACATTTACATTGACTTGGACATTGTCAGGAATAAACATGTAAACTGGAAACCCAGGTAATGGTTCAGGGTTTGTGTTAAAGTAGAAAGGCAGTGGCACGTATAGAGCTGTTGTAGATACACTAGCAGCTGAGCCCATATTTTACTTCCTACATAAGAACATTAAAGACAATACAAAATGAACTAAAGGTTGGGAGCGTTGCTGAAACCTTCCAAGATCCGGCGCTCTATCCGTGCGCACGGTGTCGTTTATCGCTTACGCCTGAAGAGTTCCAGTTTCAAATGAACAAGATGCAGCAATCTGCTCAGCATCAACAAGAAGTCCATCAGTACACACGCAATGTTCGTACAACTCAATAAAGGGTCTGTTGTTGATATATGTTTTTTCGGGAATATCGGAATTGGTAAACAGGGGTTGGGTTATGTGACAATGTTTAAGCAGGGTTTGGGTAGAAAACTGTATTTATTGTAATTTTTAGTGCAAGTTGTAAGGTTAAATACTTCGGAACTTTAGTTGCTATAAAGCAACCCGCCTAAGCCTTGTTTAAAGCGAAGGATGTTCCAGCTGCGGGCAAACACGTACAGAGCCACCTCTTCCGAGGAAAGCTCGTCCTGCAAGTGAAGACCGAAGTCGATGTTATCAATGCGTGAAAAGTTAAGACTGCCGCTGGGTTGACAATCCTCAGGATGCAGGGCAAAGGAGTAACTGTAGATAAAGCCCCGAGGGATATTGGTGTGATGTTGCCATGGCTGAGAGAGCCTGTAGTAAGGGCCTTCACGGTCAGTTCTTTGGAGGTTGTTCAGGCGCAAGCAGACACGCACGATAGGATCGCGGTTCTGGTAGCCACTGAAGTTAAAGGTATTATTGGCCGCGGCTTGGCACTTACGCTGGACAGCCCAGATAAGCTCCAGGGTAGGATGGTTAAAGTTAAGTTGAGCTTGGAGCCGGCTACCTTTGCTGGTAGTAGAGAACTGCTGGACTTGAGTAATAAGCTGTTGGAAGGAGCCCACAGCGAATCGATCACGCTCTTGCATATCGAGGTAGATGTAAGTCGTATCGAGCAAGGCATTGATATCATTGTTGTTAACGGGTTGACCATCGGAGCACCGGATCACGTTCACATCACAGTCAGAGACTTGGATGAGACGTTCCAGGGCAGCGAAGCACACATGCACCTGCACAGAGTGAAATTGCAGAGACACTAAAGGCAGGGCATTACCAGAGTAACGGGTAAAGTAGAAGGGTAGAGGCACGTAGAGACGTCGGCTGTAAGAAGAATCTTCGACCAGAGAGGCCAGGGTAAACCTCTTACCAATCATCTCTTCGAGACGCTTACCGGGTTGACCGCTGAGCTCTTCCCACATGTGCATGTAGTAAGAATAGACGGTATCGATGATTTGACCACCGATGGAGAAGGAAGCACGCGCAACAGCAGCAAAACCAATCTCATTAACCCAATGGGCGTAAGGTCGCTGGAGACCAGTGCAATCATCAATATTATCAAAGCTATCTTCCACTTCTAATTCTAAGACTTCAGTAGAACAACCAGGCACACACTCACCTTGGGCAGGAGGATCACCACAAGGGTTGCACGGGTTAGCACAAGGGAACCGGCATCCAGTGAAGGATTGGCTTCCGGAGGGCAAGGCCTGTGCAGTAATAGCAGGAATATCAACCAAGACATACATCCAATGAATAAGATCACCTGTACGGTTCAGAGTCACAGAGACTTCAGAACCCCACGTGGGCTGGCCAGTAAAGGTCTGCAAGATGGCCTCCATGGCAAAGTTAGTGCACTTGGAGATCTGGAGACGCCAATAAGTGACAGTAGGATCGGCAGTCAAGTGAACATCAGCCGCACCCTGTGCAATCAATTGTGAAAGAGTACCACCAGAACTGGCACCTGTAAGAGTACATGCTTGAACGTTGGGAAAGCCGGACATGGTAAGTTAAAAGGTTTTAATTTGGTTCAAATAAAAAAAATATTATAAAGTCGCGCGTCGAAGGCCTAAAGAGCAAGGTTAGACTGGACTTAAGACTGAACTCCTCACGTTCTCTGGATTCCACGTTTGCGTAATTCTGCAACAACCAAAGCACGCTCTCTAGATCTGGGACCGGTTTGTGAATATAATGAATTAAGGGCAGGGATTGCAAGTTCTCTTAAACCTTCAATGTAAAATTTCACTGTTCGGGGATCTGTGTAATCCAACGGATGCGCTTTTTTAAATAAGTCAGGCGCAAAAAGAGGCCCTCTTTTGACGCGTCGTAAGTGTTTACAATATATATAACCATCTCTATCATATTGCCATTTAACATATGCTTTTAGCACCCCTTGAGACACGATCATTTTTGTTACAATACCAATACCACTGTATCCTTTTGCTTCCACATTATCCCCAAGCTTAATATCACAAGGTAAAGCGGGTGGACCACCACGTTTACCCAAATTGGTATAACATCCAGGACCGTACGGTGAATCTTCATAATAACATGGGTCCGGCTCACCACACTTCCGAGGGTTCAACCTACCATATTTACAGTCTTTGGATTTTCTCATCAGTACTGCGGGTAACATTTCCCTAAACCGTCGTTTTTGTGCTGCTGTTAGTGTAGATTTTCTAACTGACCCCACAGCCTCACCTGCTCTTGCATGTACGGGTTTAGGTTTCCGATACAACTTACGTGCAGCCAAACCTCCACCCACCAACAGTGCAGCCGCAACCGCCCAAGATGCCGGACTTTTGGCAATGCGGCGTGCCAGCGAGGCCTTAGTATCGCCAGCTTGACTGGTACCACCACCAGCCGCATTGATTTGCTTGAGTTGCGACATCGTAAAGGTATCCCGCATAACCTTAGCGCGCTTAGTGGTCTTCTTGGGACTCTTGCTGCGCTTAGTCTTCTTAGGACTTTTGCTACGCTTGGTCTTCTTGGGACTAGTTCGGCGCTTAGTTTTCTTAGGGCTCTTGCGGCGCTTGGTCTTCTTGGGACTCTTGCCACGCTTAGTCTTCTTCACTTTAGTACATCCTTTCGGACATCGCTTGGGGCTCTTAGATCTACCGCGTTTGGATTTTTTCTTAGGAGGCATGTGTATTTTTAGTTATTTACAATTTTTTTTTTTAATTTATCGTTTTCTATGTTCTCCCATGGTGCCTGATAGATCGTAACAATAATTATTTTTAAAGCAAGGTAGTCGTGTAGTGCATTTATATAAATCATATTCACCATCCTTGCACTTTTGCTCACCTCTTTTTGCCGCTGCAGCCACTAATCCTTCTCTTAATGCAGGCTTCATTTTTGGTTCTAGCTTAAGCAGGCCAGCTGGCTCCTTCCACTGTTTTTGTTGCTTGCGTGCAACCATGACCCCACCCACAAGTAAAGCCGCAGCAACAGCCCAAGATGCTGGACTTTTGGCAATGCGGCGTGCCAGCGAGGCCTTAGTATCACCAGCTTTACTAATACCACCACCGGCTGCATTAATTTGTTTGAGTTGTGACATCGTAAAGGTATCCCGCATAACCTTAGCGCGCTTGGTGGTCTTTTTGGGACTTTTGCTACGCTTAGTCTTTTTGGGACTTTTGCTGCGCTTAGTCTTTTTTGGACTAGTGCTGCGCTTGGTCTTTTTGGGGCTCTTGCGACGCTTAGTTTTCTTAGGGCTCTTCTTACGTTTGGTAACTTTGGTACATCCTTTCGGACATCGCTTAGGGCTTTTGGATCTACCGCGTTTGGATTTTTTTTTAGGAGGCATGTGTGTTTTACTTTTATATATATATTTTTTCATGTTTTACACCCTGGGTTCTTGCAACAGTGCCCTTCGGTAACACAGTTAACAACCCTAGCAAATGTTTTACTGTCACCACCTTTATCAGGATGGCCACCTTTGAAAGACCAGCGCGTATAGTCCTTACGTGTTTTAATATCAAATCCGCACAAGAAATCTCGACTCGGACAATTTTTTAAAGGTAAAGGTAGTCTCTTAAAGCGCATATATGCAACAAGCAAAGCTGCGGCAATCCCCCAAGTTTTTGGGCTTGTGGCAATGCGACGTGCCAAAGAACTCTTAGTATCTCCGGCTTTGCTTTGACCACCACCAGCTGCATTGATCTGTTTGAGTTGTGACATTGTAAACGTATCCTGTATAACCTTTACGCGCTTATTTGTTTTTCTGGGGCTCTTGCGACGCCGCTTGGTTGTCTTTTTGGGACTCTTGTGACGCTTGGTTATCTTTTTGGGACTCTTGCGACGCTTGGTTTTCTTTTTGGGAGCTCTTAGATTTTTTTTAAGTGGCATTAGTTTTATGAATAGGAAAATAATTTACTTGTAGCGTTGACTTTCACTCCTTACCCAGACAGGGCTAGTAGATGACATCCTTCCTTCTTCTTTTCTTTGCCGTCTTTTTTTCACCATATAACCTCCCAGTGCCAATAATCCAGCGGCCACCAAGGCTTGTACAGCCTTATTAGAGGCGAGACGTTTCGCCAACTCCCACTTGGTTTCGTCACTCTTGCTCTCACCACCGGTCATTTCATTAATGGCTTGCATCTGCTCTTTAGTCAATTGATCGGAGAGTTGCTCTGCGCGCTTTGTTCTCGGTGACTTACTCCGACGTTTCACAGGCTTCCGACGTTTCACAGGCTTTTGGCGTTTCACAGGCTTCCGACGTTTTACAGGCTTCCGGCGCTTTGCTTTTTTTGGAGAGTTTTTGCGTGGCATTTTTTCTTTTTTTTTTCTTATCTAAACATTTAGTATCCTGCAGTAGACATAAAGTTATCATAAGCACCAGCTTGAACTTCTCGCTGTTCTTGTTGCGTCAGCCTCTTGCGAGGACGTCCGTACACTTTTCTGTTTAAGCGCTTCATCTGTGCAGAGAACGGGTCTAGGTTGATTAACATATCTACGCTATCGGCTTCGTCAACTTCGTTCTGCCAAAACTTGCGTACAAAGTTCATAAAGGCGGCTTCGGCAATGTTCCGATAAGTAGGCCCAGCGTTAACTAGTAATGGCATCTCGATCCAAATGTCCTCGTAGATTACTGGGGGTTCATCCTGGATTAAGAACTGACAACACGCAAAGTATTCATCCGCCTTCTTCGGGTGACCCCAGAAATCAATGGGTGCAAAGGGAAAGGAATCATATTTGCGAAGTTTAACATCCGTAATCAAGAGTAACTCAGGTAAAGGCAAGTGGCTTAAGGGGTTGTGGTGTGGCGCCCGGAATTTCAACAAGATCTGTGTAGTAATAATTTGCTCCAGGATAGGTTGCATCAAGGTTGGGTCTTTACCATCGCTAGCCACGGCTAAGCGGATGTAGTCTTCATAGATTTCTTGTGCGCCATAGTGATTCACCCAACTTGAATCGCACCAATCTAATTCCTTCTCTTCATCTTGCGTAAAAGGGTACTGAGCAGGGGTAATCCGACGAATAACACCTGGTGCAACGGTTTCAATGTGTACCTTACGCTTCTTTTCATCTTCTTGGAGCCGCTTCTTGATGCGTTTAACAATGTCCTGCTTGGCTTTCTTCATCAAGACTGCGGATAAGGCCGTTAGCATGTAGTAGCTCCCAAATCGGGTTTCTCGCTGAGCTTCTGTAAAGTCTCGGAGAACAACCTTATTAGTTTGGATCTGCTCCAGGACGCCGGTCCCGACATTCCACTCCATGTTTTGTCTCATGTCATCTGTGGAATATTGTATGTAACGTTTCTGTTCAGCAATGACATCAGCCAAAGATGTCTTGGATTTCATGTCTGGCAGGTCGCCCAGGTCTTGATCCACTTGTTTCTGGAATTGCCGCACCCGGTCCATTAAGTACTTACAGCGTCCGTACCGTTTTTCCCTCCATCTATCCAAGTGTTCTTGGATTTCTCGATTTTTACGTTCCAGTAAGACGCTCTTCTCTTGACTAATAATCTGTTCCAAGCGTGCTTCACGAATATCTTCCTTTTGCCGGGAGGTCCAATGTTCCACTGTCCGTACGGAACCATCTACTTTCTTTTCGGTCTCTTTGTGCTGTTCTTTAACCTTATAACGCTGTGAATGTTTATAGGTCTCATTACGTTGTAGCTTGCGCTTCATTTTTGTTTTGTCTCTACAACAAAAAAAAATAAGTTGAAATGTTATGGTAGACAAACTTATATTATATTTAAAAACATAAAAACAATCAGTGGGGAAAACTATTAAGGTTGTAATTACAGGATGGTCCCATTTTACATCCGGAAATTCAAAATGGATAGTTCTTGATGTTGCAATTACGCCAAAACTTACATGTCCATATGATCATTGTCATGTGTCAGTAGCCCAAGAATTCAGTTAATCACTTGAAGGTAACTGAAACTTGGCTAACATCTCATCACTGTCAAGTCTTACTTGCCTTAACTGTAACTGCATCTCTTCGATATCTTTTTTCACTGCTTTCTTCTGGTTCAAGAGAAGTTTGACCCGGCTTAAAGCACCATCCAAGATGTACAACTTGTCTTGTAACAGGTTGAGTCGGTTGCGGAGGGACATAACGTACCTAATACCCCGATAACCACCATAAGCCGCGGCCCCAAGACCCAAGGCTGCACCCGTCCACTTAAGGGTTGACCAATCTCTTAACGGAGCTTCTGCAATCTTTAGTGGACCATCAATCTCCAGTATATATCTGTCAACAGACCTACCAATGTGTTCACAGATGTACGTATGCACGTATGCAATGGCATCGCCGTGTGTAAACCCTTCAACCTTGTGTTCTATGGGATTGCGATCACATGTGCCGTACAATGAAAAAAAATCTGGATTGTTCCGCCTATCCACTATAATATAAGTCTTGGCTTCGTAATGACGTTCCGGAGCCGGTTCCCAAATAAATCTTACCGGACGCAAACAAGAGCTTAGGATGTTAGGTTCGAGTGTTTTGGGTCTCCTTTCGTATGTTTGGAATGGGGTATCCATTTTGTTTTTTTTAAGTGTTTACGAGTTTATTATAAGTTTCCGAATTAATCTGGATACTAGGAATGTACTTGGCTAACATGGCGTGCCTGGTATCCTCTGGAAGTTGTTCAAAACATTCTACCGAGATCCTGGACGCACAGAGATCTTTGGCGAATTGAATCACTTCGACCAAGGTCGCCGTAATCTGAGCCCACAGTTGATCACAGAAATAAACAACAGTTTGTTCTACGTAGACATTATCCGGTAATTGAATACACTGTAGAAGCTTGCAAGACTTGGTCTTGGTAAAGAACATGTACATATGGAGTTGGATTAATTCATACGTTGGGATGTTGGTAAAGATACGCGTGGTTCGGTGCTTGATCTCGATGACTTTGCCTTGTTGCATCCCGTCAATCTGACCGGTCAACAGGCACCGCCAAGAACCATCTTCCGCAGTCAAGGGTTCTTGGAACCGCTTGGTTACTTTAGTAATGGGATCATCGTGTAAGCGGTTATACAAATCAATCAGTGTCCGCTCTCCACGGATGCCATACTTGCGGCACACAGTGGAATGCAGGAACCGATAGCACATGGAGGAACGCTGGATGTAATCCAACAATCTTTGGAACTGTGGAGTCCGTGCAGGTAACGATTTGAGTGTGTCTAAGCTCTGTCGGTGTTTGTCCGGACACCGCACCACGTTCTGCAAAACTTCCATCACACCCTCTTCTTCGATAGGTGTCGACTTAATTTGATCATCCATAAACTTGTTCCAAAATAATAACTTAAAACCAGTGTCAGTGATCCGCTGGATCTCACTCTGCCATTGACACTGGCTGACCTCGGTGTGTAGGTTAGCCCATTCCTGTTGGATTTCTAACCTTTCGATATGTTCACTCTGTGATGGACACACCGACTGCTTCAAAGAGACTTGTAAAGACGAAGTGCGCAACAACTGACAAAAGGCGTTATACTGCTTGTAAGGGCCAAACATCCCTAACAAGCCACTCAGGCCCGAAGCTGTGACTTTAAACTCCATGCCTTTCTCTTTAAATGATCAGTAATTCAATATAAATCAATAAAATAATATAAACAGATGGAATATTTTTTATTTATGAGAGTTTCAGCACTTGACCCGGCAAACCTTGCTTAACTTCTTGTGTTGTGGGCACCAGGTTTGTTTGGATCTCAAGCGCTGATAGTGGTATTCACAGATAATCGGTCGCTGACAACACGAGGACCAAGCCGCAATCAAAGAGCCACGACAACGTTGGCTGTTCTTGGCACACGGTCGTTTCCGTAACAGCATGGTTGCGGTATTCGCTCTTTTTCTTTTAGATTTCCGCAGCACAGATTTCCTCTTACGCGGCTTTTTCATGGGTTTTTTGACAGGCTTCACGACAGGCTCCCCCACAGGTTCCTCACCAGGCTCCAAGGTTTCGCCAGAGGTTGTCTTCTTCTTCGTCTTCTTCTTTTTGGGTTGGCGCAGTAGATCTAGAGTCGTCTGCATGTTGCGGATACAGGGAGCGAAGTAGCGCTTTGCGGGCAGTGTAATGGAGGAATGTATCCACTTTACAACCTCGTCCACCGTTAAGTAAGCGTTGGGGTCGGACTTCCCAATGTGTTTCTCGTATTGAAAGACTTCGCCGACTTTACGACAAGCGCAACCACGCGGATCTGCACAAGGTAAAAGGGTAAGATTGGGCCTGTAATTCATGGATTTGAGTAGGTCCACGTGTAAAGGCAGATAGTTAGGCGGCGGTTCAGTGTGCGTTTCTTTTAAGAACTGGCTACGTATCCAATTTTGCGCAGACTGATTGAACTTTGCATCGCGAACAGTTGCCCAGATATACTTTTTCAGCAAGGCATGCTCGTTATTGTTATCTCGGATGTGCAGACCATTGAAATCATTAACCAGTTGTGTATTCAAGGTACTGATGGCTGCTTGATCTTCCGGACTAAAAAAGGCTTTGTTTGTTTGAAGAATGTGCACCAGATCCGAGTGGAAGGATGTAAACTCCATAACTTCCATGGTGGCTAGAGGTATCACCAAGACCTTGAGCGTGTTCTCCTCGTAAAAAAACCCGTAGATCAGTAGCGGAATTTGTAAACGATTTCCAGCAGCCCAAGTTCCATAACCAGGACAAATGGAGTTCAGGGCGTTGAGGTTGTACTGTTTCACCAGATGCGCATTTTCTGGTACTTTGACTTCCCGGTTCTGGGCGACGGTAAAAATATCACCAGCGGACGTAGGAGCGCCACGCAAGAAGGAAGATACCGTCACTGGTGTAGGCTTTTGCAGGGGTGGGCGGTGGAGTGGAGGACCCAGTGAGGGACCTTGGGGCAGGGGACTTTGTGGGGGACCTTGGGGTGGTGGCATATTTTCCTTCATCATGGTGTTGATATCTGGTAGAGGTTCCGATTGGCTGCGTGGTCTTCCCGGTTCCAACAACAGAGAATCTCCAAAAACAAATGTGTCGTTCAGAGTGAATGGGTTGTCAAAATCAGTCATGGGCCTATAAAACAAAAAAAAGAAACATGATTCCCTTGTATGCGTGCATTTTGTTGGTTGTGGTGATTGCGGCATTCAAGCTCATCACATGGATAGGATCAAAAAAACAACACAAACAAAAGACACAGCATTTCTATACAATGAAATGGGATCAATCTCTGCCTTCCGATTGTTCATTCATCTTTGTTCCCATCAACATTTTCTACAGTAAATCTCTGGTGCCACCTGGTGTGAATGGTCAGGAAGTTTGCGGAAATTTGTCTCGGATTGTCCGGAAATTGACCAATCAATCTTATCTTAGCGTGGATGAATGGGTGGTCTACCGTCGCAATACCCGGTTATCCCCGGAACCTCTCCGAATTGCGCACCCTGGCAAATGTGTCATCTGGGCTCTCTCTAGTCCGGTGTGTATTGAACATTATTCTTTGCAAGAAAACGCCATACTAATACCTCCGGATGATATGGAACATTTAGACATCCTTGGAGATTACTTTGCTATCCTGAGCCTCCGCCAAAAATATGTTCGGAGAATATAAAAACAAAAAAAGAAAAAACAAATGGCGTCCATATTCATGAACAGCAGATCTAAATTGGAAAACCTACGGTTTCGGTTGGTTCAACAGATTCTCACGCGCCCAGGTCCATCTGGCCACCCACCGACCACGGACCCCAATGGTGGGTTTCAACACTACTTGAACATTATTCTCCGATTGAAAGAACGTATCAAACAAGTCTTGAGTGTGGAAGGTGAAGATGCCGTTCTGAATGATGATTACTGGGATGATTACCCCGACTTTGGTCCAATACCATGGTGGAAACAAGAATCTCCGTGGATGGAAGACAGCGGCGCCCGCGGAATTATTGGTGCTCTGCTGAAACAGATCCCACAACAGTATCTGGATAAACTGTCTCACAAGGATACCATGACCCCACAAGTAAATCTTTTCATGAAAGTCTTGATTCGCAATTATTACCAGAACAATACGATGCTTTGGCCCATTATGATTAACATTGATCTGACGCACCAATCCCAGCAAGTAGAATTACACAGCACGGCTACGTCTAACATCCCAGGCGTGGGTTGGCTTATTCGTAAAATGACGGAGGGTGGATTTGGGTACCTGGTGGCGGCCCTGAGTGGTTCGGGACCCTTTATTCTCAAAATGTTACAACAGTATAATAATGATAATGATCAAGACTTGGTAGCGGGGATTACCACCCAACAGTTAACCAAGAACATTTTTGATAATGTTCCAGCCTTGACAAAACGCGAACGTAAGTACATATTGGAGCACCTGAACATTGACCAGTTTTACAAAGACAATGATCTGATGCGAGAAGGTATCTCCCTGGGCTCTGCAAGTTTGGCGGACGTATACCTTACCCGAGAGCCAGGATTTAGTGATCCTGTAGTGATGAAATTCCTCAAACCGATGTATATTTATTATTTTATTTGTGAGTGCAACTTCTTCTTAAATACGATTTGGCGAGAGCTTAGACAACCCGGTACCTCTGACATCTTAGTGTGTCAAACCCGAAGACTTCTCTTGTTCTTGATTTCTACGTTTACCGAAGAGTTTGATTATCAGATGGAGGCCAGGTTTACGGTAGATGGGTATGATGTCTACGAACGCCCAGAGCTGGGTGTACACTCCATCCAACTAATAACCAGTGCTGTTAATCCAAGCCCGGTCCTAATTGTTACGGAGGCTCCAGGAAAGTCATTGAATAAGATGTTAAAATCATACGCAAACAATCCCGAGGTCCTGAAACGTATTTATTCCAGCTTAATCGCCTTTTTTGAACTGTGGTTTACGAATATTTTTTGGGGAAATGGCTTTCTTCATACGGATTTGCATGCGGGAAACATTTTTATTTCTGACCAATCCTTCGAAGTAACCGTTATTGACTATGGTTCCTCAGCATTCTTAACTGACCGGGAACGCAAACTCTTGCTCGATGTTATGTTAGTTAATGCAACCTTTGATACCACCTTTGTTGACTTAATTGATCGTAAAGATAACTTGGAAGTAATCCGGGATGATGAGGGAGATGGTAGCTTTGTATACTTTTTTCGGCAACGGAGCCCACGACAAGAGGCTAAGTTGCTTAGCTTAGCTAATAATTGGAGGTTAAGACGGAGCCACGAAGAAAATTTAAAGGCAAGTCTGAAGTTTACCAAGTTAATTTTGCAAGTTTGTGACGTTCCCACGGGTGATAATACGGGTGAGACGAAGCGGTGTGATGTCACTCTCACAGACGAAGAAGTTGAGAAATTAAGCCGTAAGATTATTAATTACTCTAATAAGGATTTCAATTTATTTGGTGTTTTATTTCTAGGCATCATTGAATATGCGCGCAACATTGGCCAGTGCACTAATAATTCCACGTTCTTGTTTGGTAAAGGGATCGCGTACATTAGCTCGGCCCTTAATGATGCCTACAAGGCTTGTGGTCCGCAAGTGTGTAAACAATTTGAGATCGCCCCTGTCATTACGGCGGCTCTGTGGGAACATAACAAGGCCAAGCTTGCGCGTTTAGTCCCAACAGTACTCGGGCAAAAAATGTTGCGCTACTCTCAAAAAGATGACCGAGATAGAACTGAATAAAGGCTTGTCCATCCTGGTTGCGGCATATCCCGCACGTCCTAACAAAGCCCAAAGAACAGCCATGTACAATTTTTTAACGTATTTTTCTCGGGTAATTCAACATGAAGACTTACCGGCCTGGTATCAACAATATACAACATCCCGGATGTCACCCAATATTGTTCGGAACCGACAATTCTTGACGCAATGGTTAATGTCTGTCAATCGTTTTAGGTTATGGTTTAATGCGATAGATCTGGTAGATGATCCAAAGTTGTGGGGACCCATTATCTGGAATTTTTTATACATCCTAGCGTCTCTATTCTTTCCGCACCGCGCCATCTTTTTTCATCGGATAATTATGCTTTTACCTGATGTTCTACCTTGTAAAGTGTGCGGTGAAAAGCTTCGGTGTTTGTTACAAGGACGACGCTGGCAGGAGAAATTGCTCAGGTGTAGAACTCAAGTCAAGTATGTAAACTTTATCACCGATCTTCGAACTTATGTAGCTACCCATCACGTGACGAAAGAAGGTCTCACAAAAAATAATCTTGGTTTCAAAAACAAAAATGTCACAACACCAACCTCGTTTCTTAAATCCACGACGAGCCCGTAACTTTAAAGTTCGCAGCAGCACTAAACCCACTAAGGTAACCCAGAAACAACGCAAGAAGTTTACTAATGGGCAGCGGCGGTTGCGCTCCGGGGCCATCCAATTCCAAGGGAAGAAGGGAGTTTGGCGCCCACGCAAGAGCGGCGGCTGTGGTTGCGGCCGTTAGTTCTCCGTAGTTTTTTACAGACCCGACCATCATGTCCATAAAGTCCACACTGTTGACATTTACTTAGCGGACAATATACTTGCGTATGATGTGCACTCCCACATTGATAACAAAAGCCGCGACAATAACGTTTACGCCTTAAGTAGCGCCGCCTGAGATTTTTTCCCGGTGTGGCCAAGATGACTGTGTGAACGCGTGGTTTCATTTTTCCCACCCTTTCTTTTTGTTTTAAGTACAAGCAAATTTTGTGACCATGTCAGTCGTAGACGTACTCTGGCGGATCTTGAGTGAAATCTTGGCCTTGGTGCTGTTAGGACTCTTTTTGTACTATATGGTTCGGCAATTTCCGGTACGACCTTACGAAGATGAACTACCACCCGAGCCCTGGGATCCGTACCTATATCGCAGCGGTGACCTAATTATTACGTTTGGTGATTATTTGGCATCTATACATCCCGGACATATGTCACTCGTAGTCCAGGTGCCCCCGTATCATCAACTTTTTGTGTGGGACTTGGATTCGCAGGAACAAACTTACATTTTAAAACCTTTAATGCCCTTTTTGGAAAAAAATTATAAAGCCAACCGTAAAGTCTTTGTGCGCCATTTAGACGGCCCATACTCTCTGGATCTGTTACCTATTCTACGCAAGTACGGAGATATTAACTATGAATACCAGGGCGTACTAGATTACTGTAATTACTTGTTACATAAGTACTTGGCCTTACCTGGTTTACCTACAGTCCTCACTAGCTCTAACGATAAACAGCATCATTTTTATTGTTCTGAAGTAGTCTTACGAGTACTAATTGATGCTGGGGCTTGTCAAGATGACATATTTTATAATATTCCAGACCTTGATCACCATAGCCTCAGTGCTCAGTTTCACCTCATCTACCCTAAATACTTTCTCCACTCTGAATTTCAAATTAACGAATTTATGGAAGTAGGATTTAATTATCAAGAGGCAAGAGCAGTTAGTTTTTAACTCGTTTAAAATAACAGCGAGTCTGCGTGGAAGCATCAGGTCGAGCCTTCTCTTTAGCTTCTCGTCGGCGTTTTTTGGTGGCTTTCTTCATTTTGGGTTGCGCAGTTACCAGCTTCGATCCTGTAGCCACTTGGAAATAGTTCGTGCGCGCTTTCTTGGTTGTCACAGGGGCGGAACGATGGGAACTGCGCTCTCTCTTGACTTTGACAGGGATGGGGGGAGTCACGACTGCTGGGGTCTCTACTTTCACAGGGATGGTCAGGTCAACAGCCGGTCGAGACGTGAAAAATGAAGAGATCGTACGCATGCTGTTGGCTTCCCGATAGGCGTGGCCCATAGCATCGCGGAAGATCTCATTAACTCGACGTTTGGTAGGGGCATCGAAGCACTTGAAAAGCTTGGTCATGGTGGTCTTGAGAGCGTCAATATACTTACCATAATCCAAGGTTTTCTCCAGGCCCTGGTCTTGTATGTACTGGGCATCCTCTACGATATCACATTTTTTCGCTTTCTCGTTGCTTGACTTGATCAGAACGTAAGCCACGCGATCTCCAGGAACCGGACCATAGCCAGGTTGGCGGCTCTCGATGAGGTCCGCAATCCTCTGAGCCACGGCGTTACATGGATCCTTGTATTCCCTGGCCAATTGGCACGTCAAGATCAATTCTTCGAACGGGACTTTATGTTCCAGCAGCTGCGTAAACTTGGCATCCAGTATCTGCAAAGACTTGTGCAGCTTGTTTTCCACCAATAAAGCATTAACCACATCCCAAAAAACATTGCGTTGAAAGATGGCAAAGCTTCGACGGACCCCAGCCACACCTTTAGCATCGATCTTGGGCTTTTCATCGGCTCCTTCATACGCGTAACCCACATAGTTCTTTTTTACCATTAAAATCACTCGCTTGTAAATCTTTTCAAACTCCAGGATAATCGTGTCGCCGACTTCTGTGCGAAAGCGCTCGGTGATGCGATCCGCGAGTCTTGTAGCCACAGCAAAGGATTCACGAAAGCCGGCTTCAGTAGCTGGTAAATTGAACAGAACAAAAATAGAGTCGGTATCCCCCGCTACCACTTTAGCATCAAGTTCCTGGAACTCTCCCTCAGCCCAGAGCTTGCTTTGATCAATCAACTGCCGTCCAATGGTGGTGGTAGAGGCAGCAATTTGCAGGCAGGACCACGAGTTCATCTTCGGTGCAGTACCCGCAAAACCATAGATACTATTGCACGTAATCTTCAAGTTGCGTTGCCGGGCATCGTAAACTGCCACCAGTCTCTTCAACCGTTTTACTTCCTGAGGGTCAGCGTCTTCCGGCAATGCTTTCAGTTGAGCTTTGTACTTTTTCAGCTGCTTTTTGGCGCGGCCACGGGCATCTAGCAAATCCGCACAGACTTTAGGCAATATCCCGGGTAGGTTTTGTACAAAGGTTTGTTCACCGATAGGGGTACATATAGTCTTGTACTCTACGTTGGGGTAACGGGGTGCATCGGGATCCACCAAAGTACAATAACACAAGTTACAGGCTCGGATAATACTGGGGTACAGAGCCTGGAAATCCAGTACGGCCAAGTTGTGGTAGTACCCCGAGAGAACGTCCAGGACTGTGGCTCCCTTGTAACCAAAGGCATCCACGAACTTGAGATTGGACATGGCAAACTGACTCTCTCGGAGCTTGATGAACAAAAGGCTAACCACCCTGAACATTTGACCACGGCTGAGAAGATCATCCATAAAGGCACCTGTAACCTTGCTCAGTTCCAGGAGATCTTCCAAGGTTAAAAAATGCTTCATCAGCTCAATAGGCAAATACGTATCCCGCATACAGTAATCCACGATCTTGGCTCGAAGTTTCAGATCACCAGAGTCGTAGTAGCGGAATTGTTGGGCCGCTGGCATATCAATCTTTTTCTTGCCCAGGGCAAACATACACACCGCATCCAAGGTATACGTGTCTAGCTTGAGACGTTGACGAAATAAAGGTAACAAGTCCAGTACAATACAGCCTGGCATCCGGGGACACTTGCTTTTGCGTGGGAAGGTGGACTTGGTGCGCGCTAGGTTATTAAAAAAGAAGAACCGGCTGGAAGGTCTCAGAGTTTCCATGCGTTCATACATGTACCAAAAATCAAAACCCTTGATGTTGTAACCCACATACATTATCACGCCACGTAAGAGGCACCAATCTCTGACAGCCTCCAACAGTTCCTGTTCCGTATCGTAACGGTAACACGTGATCGTATCATCCTGTGGCGCACCGTGATCTCCCAGGGCAAAAGAGACTTTCTCTCGTTCATCAGTCGTAGGATTCCACAAAGTCCCACACACGTAAACTACTGCGTCACCGGGATTTTCTGGCCGAGGAAATTCATGCTTGTTGGGGTCGCGCCAATGGGTTTTGTCGGAGTGACACTCAATATCAAAGCTCCAGACAGGAATTGGAAAGATAGAATCGTTCTCCAGCTTCAAGAACGGTGACTGTTGCCTTGGACTATAAGCACAACAAACTTCGAGGTCAGAGTAAGTAGCACGATTGCCTAAGCCCACGACATCATAATGATCCACCTGGACATGGCCACCGGGATGTAACCCATGAATTTGGACAAAGTGCTGCACGGCATCGATGCGGTCCTCCACCACTTCTACTTTGATAGTTTGAGCAGTACTAATGGTAAGATTCACAGGCCCACTCTTCCTTCGTTCCCAGCCTGTTTCCGGATCAGTTTCAACTTGGCTCAAGAGTTTGCGAACCGACTGAAAGTGGCCCAGACACTTAAAGGATAGTTGCAACCAAGAGAATAAGGCATACTTGGGCTCTTCTGGGTTAGAGTTGTCAATGTGGCAGCCATTAGCATCATGCATGCGCAGGTACGTGTCCACCATGTCCCCAGAGGACATTCGAAGCTGCTTGCAAATCCACTTTACCAAGTCTTTGGCAGATTGGCTCGAAGCTGGTGAAATCTTTAGCGTCAAAATATTATAGTGCGGCATAATGAGACTAATACTCTGCCCCGTTTCCAACACACCACCCACCACGGCATAGGTTTGCTTGTACCTTTGCACTGGAGAGTCAGTAAAGCAATCATTGTCCATGCAGATAGTTTTGGCATCTAGATTCGGCATAGTAAGAGGGTAACCCATACTCAGATGAAAAGTGAGCAATTGAAAACGTAATGGACCCTCGTAAGTATTCAAAAACTTGCGTTCCGGAAAGGCTGGGTTATCAAACGGCATCTTTTTTTTTTTGAGTCGTAAGTCCGATTTTTTAGGACTTAAATTAAATAAATATCCACCATGCGAACCGTACGAATCTGGTATTACAACGGATGTCAGAACTTTGGCGATCAGTTAAACCCACATATCTTGAACATATTGGGACGAAAGTTTGGCGTTAGATTTGTCTACACACCACACAAAAATAATGCACAATTAATTGGTATTGGTTCTATTCTACACTCTATGCCTTCTTCATTTCGGGGACAGGTATGGACCTCGGGTAGCCTGGGCTATCCACACAAACCTTTGCGTGCCTCCAAGATCTGGGGGGTACGGGGGCACATTACAGCTAAAAACTATCATGCCAAAGCCATTGGTGATGGGGCCTTGCTGCTACCGCTCATCTATACGAAACCCGTGACCAAAAAGTATAAGGTAGGTATTGTCCCACACTACGTTGACCGAAAGTTGGTGCGTAGTCTAGTGCGGCCTAACCCGAACATTCTAATTCTTAATGTCCAAGACCCACCGGCCAAGTTTATTCAAAAGATGCGACAATGTAGCTGTATCTTTTCATCTTCTTTGCATGGTCTCATTGCAGCCGATGCTTTCAACATTCCCAACCGCCAATTTCGGGTGTCCAGCAGCACTAAAATCCGCGGCGGCATGTACAAGTACCGAGATTATTACAGCCTCTTTGGTCTCCCTCTCCCCAAACATATTAACTTAACTGCCAGAACACCGCTTCTGACCAAATGGTACCATATCACCGTCAAGTACTACCAGCGCCCAGGTTTACTTGAAATACGCAGGCGGCTTGCGGCGATAACGGATAAGATGTTGCGGGGCTTTGCGACCCCCTAGAAAGGCTGGAAAAAATTGTTTAATCTGCCAATTGGTACACTTGCGCAAGGCTAACCGTTGCCAAGCCTTGGCTAATTGTACATAAAGAGACCGTGAAGGGTTATTGACCCGAATGACCCAGGGTTTAACATTGGCAAAGTGATAGACACGAATGGAACTTAAGGCAGCCTTTTTTGTATGGCCAGGTATGTGATTGTAAGAACTCGGAATCAACTTGACCAAAGTCTTGGGTTGTGTAATGTCATATAATGTTAATAAACTATCGTCACCTTTACGCGGCGCACCGGCTCGGAAAGCAGTTTGATACACCTGAGCCACAGTTTCTGCATAGTTAATTTGTACCAGGTTGGCATTATTGTAAAACAAAACACCGGAATTTGGACGAGGCAGTGACATTTTGGCCTGTTGGATGGTAAACACGCGGGACAACCGTGGCATATCCTTCATTAAACTCGGAAATTTGGATGGTGAATACACCCCCACAGCGCCAATATATTTACCAGCCAAGTAAGCCACGTCGCCCAAGGGCTTATTACACCACAAATCTCCATCTACAGCCACACTATACTGAAAACCGCGCATCAATAATAACTTAGGTCCCCAAAAATGATAATAACACTCGACTGGGTACTGAAACGCTTGGGTAAACTTGTGCTTCAAGTTGATTTCAATCCATTGAATTTTGTGGTACTTCATCAAGTGTTTCATCTTGGAGGAAAACTTGGTTCCTATGATGTGTAAAGGGACTCCCGGATGGTGTTGTCGAAAACTCAACAACGTCACCACACACTTTGGAACATAAGGATCATTGGCTGTGCAAAAAATAGTATATCTCATTGTTGTAAGTTTTTATTTTTTTTGTTAGTATATATATTTCCTCCTTTTTTCAGGGTTGATGAAAGATTCACAAGTTTTGGAGAGTTTAGACAGGAACAGCCAACACTTGCTTTCTATTTCTACAAACCATTAATGACACAGTTATAAGTTTCATTTCCCCCTCGTTTAAATGTGATGAGGCTTTTAAAACATCTCATCACACACAAAAAAAGAAGAGATGTTTTGGCCAAGATCATATCCTGTACGCAATGGAAACATTGTTCGAGTTTTTGCCCCACCGGCAGTCTCCAAGGTCGCCGAAGCTCCCAATGTTGCCGAAGTTCCCAAGGTCGGCGAAGTTCCCAAGGTCGCCGAAGCTCCCAAGGTCGCCGAAGCTCCCAAGGACGAAGTTCCCAAGGTCGCCGAAGCTCCCAAGGACGAAGTTCCCAAGGTCGCCGAGGCTCCCTCGGTCTCCGAGGCTCCCTCAGTCTCCGAGGCTCCCGAGGTCTCCGAGGCTCCCGAGGTCTCCGAGACTCCCAAGGTCACCCAAGCTCCCAAGGTCACCCAAGCTCCCAAGGTCACCCAAGCTCCCTCGGTCGCCGAGGCTCCCGAGGATACAGAAGCTTTAGATGTTGTTAAGCCTGAGGTCACCGAGGCTAAGGAAGCCGAAAAAATGGAAAAGTCCGACAAACCAGTCATTGATCGAGCGGCATTACTTCATTGGAGCTTCCCTCAACTAAAAAATTTTGCTAAGCAATATAATATCCCAGTTAGTCGTCGCAAGGCGGATACTCTTGCCGCTATCCAAGCCTACTTAGATGAATGAAGACAATAAAAAGTTTACTTGCAACTAAAAAAAAAATATGTTTACTTCTCTTTACGATAGTTTTATTGTTAATCCGTTACGTAGGTTATATTTGAATGGTCCTAAGCTTTTAGGATTCTGGGAAGGTCAGGGCTTATCTAGTATTTGTCATACCTTAACCAATCACCCAGAGATTTTTTGGGTGGAGCACGCAGAAGAATGCGAAAATATGGTCAATAATAAATTTACATCCTTCCTGAATACGTTTGAAGTCTTGCTTTATTTTTATTTGCTCTACCGGGGAGCCCAGAAGCTCAAGGATCTTTGTTGCGCCTTGCCAGCTCGTCTAAACCCGAAACCCACATATTATTATTTGCCAATAGCAAATGTGGAAAGAGATAATCATCCTTTGTCTCATACTTATCTTCCCGCTCCTGTGGTCCAGTCTCAAACAATACTTTGAAAGACGATCTATAAGCCAAGTGCAGACTAGTCACTTGGAACATGTTCAAGATCAACCCCAGTGGTCGTTTGTACATTCCGGTGGCAAGAACTTGCGCAGTGTGGAGCTCTGGGTTGATACCACCCGCTTGGGACTACAAGACTCCATTACTGTACAAATCTGCGAGGCACCTCCCTCCCCGGAAGATGTGATCTACCCAACCTTGTATGAATATACTGTGGATCGACGGACCCCAAGCCGATGTCGTATACTCCTAACTCCGCAACTCAAATATATTACGAAAAAGATGTACTGTTTTAATGACGTATTCTTGGTTCACACTAAAAGCAACACCACATGTGCTCTACCGATTCTGGTTAATTTTATGTTTTCCGGGTCTTTTACTACCTCAACTTAGATGTTGATGGCAACAAGGTCAAAAGCATGTCTGTAGGTGTCTTGGAGATGGAACGATCACTCTCATTATACAATTGACGAGTTGTGGCTAAGAGGCGTGGGTAATGCTTTTGTATGAGCTTGTTTGTGGCTTCGATAGCCGGGTTAACTACCAACAGTCGGTATGCACTTTGCACTAATGGTCCGTAAGGTACACAAGAAAAAATAAAATCCAGCGGAAACTTGCGCTTAATCAGAACTCCGTCACCAATGTCAAAGGTTGCATAAATAAAATACTTTTTGGATCTATCCAACAGTGCGTAGTCTTCGGCATCGATGCGATAAAACCCACCCCCACGAGCTTCCTGGTTTATCGACACTCCCTCGGGTAGCTCAAGATCTTCTTCAATCTTGGTCACCATCTTTAATTCCGGATATTCTACATATTCCTTGTGATCCCGGAGCATAAGCTTGGTCTCCAGCAGGTTGTGGTGTTGGAACACTACTTTATCCATGCGATAAGTTGTTAATAAAGGATTGGAGTACAAATCTGATAGACCTTCATCATACTGGATGTCTTGGTATAAAGACTCTCTCTGCGTCGCAAACATGGTTGGGAACCACATGGGATCCTGGACGCGCTCCATACGGATTTGTGGTAGGTCTGCCATCTTGTCCAGGTGACGCCGGATAAAATCCTTCAAGATGAACTCGGCCGTATCAGTGATAGCGCGAAACAATGAGATATCTTCCTCTTCTTGGACATGCTCCGACTCTTTAGTTTCCGGATTGTGCCTTACGATCTGCCGTCGGATTTTACGCTTCTCAATCTCCACGACTTGACGTTGACGCTTCAGGTGACCTTCCATCTTTTTAACTGTTGAGCAAAAAAAAAAAAATAATGGTCACCTAAGAACAAACAATTTCCATGTCTTACCAACGACGACACAGACAAAGACACAGACAACAAAGGCGACCAGCTATGTTCTGTAAGGATATCGTCAACTCTGAATTAAGTGCGATGCATCAAGCTAATGCTCACCTACCTTTAGCTCAACGCCAGGTTCTACAAGCCGCTATCTTGAAAGATTATATGTGGCCGAACGGGACTGAGATTGGTGTCCAGTTTATGGGTGGAACCCGGGAACAACAACAAGTGGTTAGAGATACAGTGGAGGATACCTATGGTCCAGATCTCATTGGTCTCCGTTGGAACTTTGATAACCCAGTGAATCCGGCTTGCCGCATTACCTTTGACCCAAATGGGGGGGCTTGGAGTTACATAGGTACCATGGCCCTAGATATCCCACAGGGCCAAGCCACGATGAATTTGGGGTGGTTGGATGACCCTGACATTGAAGGTCCTTCCGTAGGGTGTTGTCAAGGTGTCATTAAACACGAGTTTGGACACTTCCTTGGTCTCATCCATGAACATCAAAACCCCATTGATAATCCGCTCTTAGAATGCTTAGATATGGACCAAGTAATTAAAGATCTCAGCGGTCCACCTAACAACTGGGACCAGGAAACCATTGAAAATAACATGTACAATATCTATTCACAAGATCAGGTTAACGGAACACAATTCGATCCTTACAGTATTATGAAGTACTTTATTGAAATGAATTGGCTAAAACCGGAATGTCGCAACGACAAGGAATTACAATCCCTCTCGGATGGTGCTACACAACACTTATCGGACATGGACAAGGCCCTCTTGGGTGCTATGTATCCGGCAGATGGTTCAGAGCCTGATATGGGCGCAGTGACAGACTTGGGAACTAACAGTACACCCAACACTATTGTCAGTACCGAAGTTGTAGACACTCAAACCGGTGAACCTGTGAATATGCCACTCGAGCTTACTGTTATACACACCAAAACCAACACCCTAACCGGAGAAGAACAAGTATCGGAACAAGATATGGTTCTAGACGTTGAGGGCTTAGATGATGTTGCTGATGGCGCGGGTGGATGTCGTCCAGCTGGCATTACCCTGATCGTCATAGCATCCTTAATTGCCGCAGCCTTATTGATCTGGGGACTTTATGAATTAATGAAGAAGCGCTAGTCTTCTTAACCTTACGAAAAGCACACCAACATCCCCAAATCATTCATCTACAACTACTCCTTCGCCCTGCACCCAGAAGACTGCGGTCCTTCAGGCTCGCTCAACATGTCTAGAATCGACAACGTCGATCTGCGTC